>TARA_R110001592_G_C13192961_1_pt1 | contig 74274 bp, 60 predicted proteins | sample TARA_R110001592 | Tara Oceans TARA_R110001592 (sample SAMEA4398387) | marine metagenome | biome: Polar Biome; feature: [SRF] surface water layer (ENVO:00010504); material: water (ENVO:00002006), including particulate matter (ENVO:01000060) such as... | depth 5 m | reverse complement strand
ACGGCTATCGAGCCGGTAACTGTCAGATCAGGTCGCGACTATTACACTTTAAGTCCGGGTGTTCTTAATTCCGCCTAAGTCTTCGTAGGTTTCCACAGCGAGTACTTCGACAGTGATCTCCACCGCTTCATACTTGATCGATATGCCCACCAGTACACCGGTGGCGAAGATTAGGACACATAACACTGCTAACTTAAGCCGTCGAGCGCGCCGCGCCCTAGTGAAGCCGCTTATAGTAGTTTATAGAAATTTATCGTTTTCTAAATCATCCATAACGCAAGCTTAGTTCATTATCTATAATTGAAATGCAGCGCCTAGCATGGCCCGCGAAAAGCCGTTCCCTTAACGGCCTGGCGCTGTATCTACTTTAAGGGCTGCACTGTGGGGAGTGTTCAATGCACGGTTCTATGCATTAATTGGAATTGCCTGATTGGTTTTCCCTCAAAAAATATGATTTTACCAGCGACCTTGAATGTTGGCAGTGGGCGTACCTTTTAAAAAAAAGGGGTTTTCTTAGTTGGTGTTTGCGAAAGCGGAAAGAAAACCCAAGTGATCTTCATTGGACGAGTTTACTTGAAGATGAGTTTAAAGAACTTGTAGGAGAGTTGGATGAATTTGGTAATGGCGTACCTTTTACTATAGAGGCGTCGCAACCAGAGGAGACGATTTTCCATCCCTGGGAAATGAAAAGTACCGTTGACCCTTTGTCGGTCGGTGCGTTGGGGTTGTTGTGGGGTGACATGCAGAGGGACAAAAATGTGGCCCAATTCAAAGATTTCCTACAGTCAGATGAGCATGATCCAACGTCATTTCTAGAGGCACGAGAATACTGGAACCTTTCGCGAAGGGATGCTGACGAGGTGCTCTCGGAAACTGGTTGGGTTAGTAATACATGGCATGAAGGCTATCACCTGCATGCGATTGTAGATATAGGAGCTTCGGAAGATAGGCTTGTTGAGGATTTTATAAAATACATAAGAGCACAAAAAAAACGAGTGCAGCTTGCGACTATCCCAAGTAGGAAATTTAGCAAATCCCAAAGACAGAAGTGGCATGAGCGACGAGTTTTGCCTTATTTGGATCTAACGCTCTGGAGTGAATATACCGAAATACCGATTACTCAGCAAAAACTTGGCACCGCTCTTTTCCCGAACGACATTGATATTTCTCCCAGTGAAGTAGTTCGCAAAACCATACGGCCGCTGGCGGATATGCTTACCAGCGATTCCTTTATCTATGCACTTTGGGGTCAAGATTTAGATAAATGAGGGTAACCGGAAAGATTCCACGTAAGAAAACTTCCGGAAGTTTTTGGAGGAAAATTTCTCCCTCGTTGACTCCAAAAATATGTGAATAATTAGTAGCCATGTCTAACAACGTCCGAGGAGGGCACTCGACATGGCACTACAACCAACTATCGACAACGCAGTATTACGCTGGCCAGAAGTGGCCAAGATCATCCCCATCAGTCGAAGCCACGCACACGCACTGGCCGCACAGGGCAAGTTTCCTAAGCCAATCAAGCTCGGAGGTCCGAGGGCATCCGGCTGGCTCGAATCTGAGATCATCACTTGGTTGGCTGAACGGGTGGCAGAATCGCGCCCTGATAGCCCGGCAGCAACACAGGGGGAGTAGCATGAAAAAAAACAAGGCCACCCCGAAGAGCAGCCCCAAGCAATCGCACCGCTATGGTAGCTCGCTCAACGATCAGCGCAAGCGAGTATTGAATGCTTTGCGCGAAGTTGGCAGCCAGGGGCTCAGTACAATCCAACTCAGAGAGGATTTGGATGTAATGATGCCGGGCGCTCGAATCTACGAGCTTCGACATAGCCAGGGCTACAACATCCAACTGATCTGGAACCGCGAGAGGAATGCGCAAGGTAATGAGCATACCTGTGGGCGATACATATTGTTTCCCGGTGTATGGAGGGAGACGGTGTGAGCAAAAGATACTGTTTTGTAGTGAAGCAGGAAGTTGTCACGCCTGTTGACGTACATGCTGAGACTGAACGGGAGGCGCGTGAGCGCGTTCTACATCGTGACGGCAGGGTAACTGTCTACGATCCGGAGTATGGCGAGATGCGGCTTTTGTTACTCCGTTGCCTGGATGAATAGCTATGGCCAGGAATCGAAGTAAAGTTAAATCCCGGTCCGATGGGGCGGGGGGTTACGGGGCTTTGTATAGGCATATTTGGCAACACCCCGATTACTGTCAACTATCCGGAAATGCCGCCAAGCTGCTAATGGACTTCGCCTGCCAATATAACGGGCGAAACAATGGAGATCTGACTAATGCCTACTCGGTTCTCAGCTCTAGGGGTTGGCGATCAAGAGGGACTATTCAGAGGGCCACCAAAGAGCTGCTGGACGCAAGGCTGATCGTGCAGACGCGAGAGGGCCGCTTTATCAATCCGGGCGGTGTATGCGCGCTCTACGCTGTCTCATGGCGACCTATTGATGATTGTCCAGGTAAGGGGCTCTCCATAGGGCCGAGCAATACTCCGCCTCGAAAATTCAGTTTGGAGAATAGCAAAAACGCCTGTCCAGAAATTGGACAAGGTTCGGTCCATAAACGGTACCGATCAAGGGAGCGTGACGCGAAGGGAAAATACCTATCGGTCCATAAACGGGACCGATTGAGGGCGGTCACTTAGTCCAGAAATAGGACATCTTTATATAGTTACCATGGGGTTGCTCTTTGTGCGGTCCGCATCACGGGGTGCAATGTTACCGTGAGCTCTAAATCGGGCGGGTTTGAGTGATGTGCCACTCCAAATATTTTTAGCCTTTATCTGGTGAGCGACGAAGATTAAAGACTGAGTTAGCCAATATATTTAGGGTGAATACCATACAAAACCCTACTCTGAGAAAAGAGTTTCTTGACTGATTTCCGGGGGGTGAAAAGTGAGGTGGGTAGTTGAAGATTGTCTGGCCTTAGATTCCAATCGGTTGGCTAAGAATGGCCGGTTCCGAAGTGATTACCAGAGGGGGCTGTAACGTGGCCCAGCGGCGTTAAGGTTGGAATGTTTCTCGCGACCAATACCTTAGAGTTGCGATTCACCAAGGATGGGAGAAATATGGCCCAGAGCATTCCCGTTGAGGTGGGGTCTTGCCATTTTGGCGGGTCTAGGTACTACTTCTGCTGCCCAGGGTGTGGGGAAAGACGTTGTAAGCTGCATATGGGTGGTAGCGGGTTCTATTGTCGGGGCTGCTATCGGTTACCCTATTACAGTCAGCATTGCGGCCATTTGGATGGGTTGATACAGCAGAAGCTCAAACGCGAGAGCAAGTTGGAGCGCTGCTCAAAGTACACGAGAGCTAAAACGTACAGGCAGATGCTCCATTCGTTGGAGGTGGCGGAGCAGAGGATTGATCTAGCCTTTCCACAACGTTTTGGGCGCTCAGAGTGCATACGGCATGGTCTGATGGTGGGGGGGAGTGAAAAGTCATGAATGCACCCTACAAGGACCGGAGGGGTAGTCACATTTTTACGTCCCCAACATGAGAAGCAGGGGGACACGTTGACGATGCAGGAATATCAGACTTCAAAAGGGCGCTCTGCCTGGTCTGCCATGGGTGCTTCTGAGGGATACGGTTGCAAAAGATTAACCCTGTCCCTGTCTGGTAATCCGAATTTTTAATTAGCGAACCTGTGCTAAAACTTCGAAAATTGAATCGAGTGTGGCAGGCACTCCCATTGCCCACCTACGATTGTATGTAAGCCTTCTGTGATTGCAATTTAGGCAACTCAATAATTTGGAACTTTACAAGTGTATGTACAACAATTGAGAGAAAAGGGGGGTGCGCTGGAAAGTCCTTGAAGCGCTTCGGGACAAATATTGCGGCTTGGGGTCGCAAATAGATAGAGCTATAGCTGGACGACTTGGGAAACTGGTTGCCCTCCATAGCCCTTATCGGTGGTTCTCATTACCTAATAATTCAATCCTTCTCGCCTGAAGAAGGCCACAATATCAATGGGAGTGACTCCAAACTGGCGGGCTAATGGAGGAATAAATAACTTGTGTTGAGTATGATGTTGGCCACGCTCGTCGGTTATGAGGAGTTTTTGGTGCACAGCCGCATGTGCAACTAATACTGTATCGGCGCCAGCTGAAAAATTTCTTACTAGCTTCTCTCGATAGTTCTCACGAAGATACCCCATTATCTCGCCGTGTTTTACTTGAACCGGCTGATTCTCGGCAAGGCAGGTGATATTCAGAGCCTCGAAAGCTTTGAAGCCTTCTTCGGATAGGTTGGTTTCTAGTTCGTCGACTACTTCTTGAATAACGAATAGCTTTTGCTGTGCCGCGATGGCAGCGACGTCAGCAGCAAGAGTGAGAAAAACATCTGAGCAGTAGAAGCGATCAAAGAAATCGATAAGCGCGTTAGTGTCGATTAAATACAAGCATCTGCCCTATAGTCGAGCACTATTGAAAAGCACGTTCAGCAAACTTCTCAAAGTGTTTTACGTTGAGGTTATCAAGCATCCTTACTGCTTCTGTCTGCTTAATGCCGCCGGTCCAAAGGGCCGATAAGACACTGCGTGAGTAACTTCGGCCTAGCTTTTTGGTTTTCATTATATGTGGCAGGGGGCCGCCGCCAGCTTGTCGTTCTTTTCGCTTTGCCGCAATTCCCTCTCTGTATCTCTGAAATTGATCTTCCAGAACTGCATAAAACTCATAGTATTGTGGCTTTGAAACCAATCGCAAATCGCGAAGTGCTAGTAAGACAACGAATCTGCTCACCTTATACTCTTTTGAGATGTCGCCGATAATGTCTAGCTCTTGTCCTTTGCGAGGTCGAAATCTCTGTGCTAGTTGATCGTTTGGTAATAACAGCTTTCTAGCCAACACATTGCACAGCTTTTCTAGGTCGTCCCTTTGGTGAATAGTAGTCTGAAACTCATCAAGTGAAGAGTCAGCAAATAAAAGGTGAGAAAATTCGTGGGCAAGTGTAAAGAGCTTCTTTCGTTTATATGGTTCAGTACCGTTTAGGAGAATGATTGGGCACGTTTCAAAGTAAATTGCTGCGCCCGATATGCCAAATCTCTGATAATGGTCGGTCTCTAGAATAAGGACGCCCATACCTTCAATTTGTGCTCGCCACCAGTCGAAAGCGGCGTCAACACTAGCGTGTTGAGCGTTATCGGCCCCAATAGCTTCTCTGATATTGGCTATAGTCTCTGACGGATCTTTCTTCTCGGCATTCCACGGAAATTTGCTAGCAAAATAATGCCCCTCTTCCGCAAGCCATAAAGCATCTTCCCTAACATCTTGTGCCCAAAAGAGAGCTTTGTTCATTTCGGGAGTGTATGCGTTATCTACATCAGCGTTGAGCCTGAAGTCTTGGGTTTGTCTGCGTTGTATCTCAGGAATTTCTGGAAGATAGAAGTACGCAGTTGGCAGGCCATATCTCTTAGATGCGTTATGTAACTGGTTGAGAGTTATATTTGCCTCACCCTCCTCCGCAAGTCGCAGCTTTTCAGGGTTGTTAATCTGCAACTTTTTCGCTGCATCTTCCAGAGAATACCCTAGGCGCGTGCGGGCCCATTTGAGTACTTCGTGATTACAGAATGCGAGATCAGCCATAGGTGAGGATTATGAGACACTGCGAACTAGAAGCCAATCAACCTTAGTGTGTGTTTTTGTGTGTCACTTTTGGCTGCATGGAACTGTATGAGGCATATTTTGAGTGTCTCAACCAGGTTTCGTGGGGACCGATAGTGCACATTAGGGGGTATTTATGGGGGTATATTTTTAGTTTAGAGATTTAATAGTGTTAAATATCAATTGGGTACAACTTCTATTCGTTAGAGCCTGGTCCTACCAATCTACACAATTCAATCAACTCACCAAAGCCACCAGTCCACCTTGTTGCAAACGGGTTCAGGCGTGCAGTAGCGGTTATGTGTCCAGGCCGGACAACACCTGCTCCGTATGCTGCCCCAGTGTGGGTGGTGCGCTTTGATACTCCACCGGAGTTCGCGACAGCTTGATGGGGTTGCCCACCAGGGATAGCCCGGGATTCTGCGGGTGGGGAACAGTGACGCACATTTCACGGGCGGCGACCTGTGGCAGCGCTAATGCCTCGGCGATAGAATTGATAAGCCCCACGGGTATTTTTGCGGCCTCCAGCAGCGCCAGCCACTCGTCTTTGCCCCGTTCCAGCATCTTGCCCTGTAACAGCGGTATCAGCGCGTCCCGATTGCGCACCCGGTCGCCATTGGTAAGGAACCGGGGATCGTCGGCCAGTTCAGGGCTGCCCAACACCTCGACAAAGCGCCGGTACTGGCTGTCGTTACCCACGGCGACCACCAGATGGCCGTCTTTTACCACAAAGCTCTGGTAGGGCACGACGTTCGGGTGGGCATTGCCGAAGCGTGTCGGGTTTATGCCACCCACCAGGTAGTTGCTGGCCTGGTTGGCCAGCGTTGCCACCGTGACGTCAAACAGGGCCATGTCCACGTGCTGGCCGAGTCCGGAGCGGTCGCGCTCGGCCAGGGCGGCGAGAATACCAATAGTGGCGTAGAGCCCGGTCATAATATCGCTGACTGCCACACCCACTTTTTGCGGCCCGGCGCCCTCGGCGCCATCGGGTTGCCCGGTAATACTCATCAGGCCCGCCATCGCCTGTATCATGAAATCATAGCCGGGCCGTTCCCGCAGCGGGCCGGTCTGGCCAAAGCCGGTGATTGAGCAATACACCAGTGCCGGGTTGATAGCCGCCACGTCCTCGTAGCCCAGGCCGTAGCGCGCGGTGTCACCCGCTTTGAAGTTTTCGATAAGCACATCGCAGTCTGCCGCCAGAGCCCTTAAGGTCGCCTGCCCCTCGGGGGATTTGATATCCACACAAACGGATTTCTTACCGCGATTGGTCGACAGAAAATAGGCAGACTCGGCGGTGGGCTCCCCGGCCTGGTCAGGCATAAAGGGAGGGCCCCAGCTGCGGGTGTCATCCCCCGCTCCCGGGCGCTCGATCTTGATCACTTCCGCACCCAGGTCGGCGAGGATCTGGCTGGCCCAGGGGCCCGCCAGTACCCGCGACAGATCGAGTATCTTGAGGTGGGAGAGGGCGCCCACCGGCTAGAACGCCGGTATATCAGTCTGGGTGCGACCGAGAATCAGTGCGTGTACATCGTGGGTGCCCTCGTAGGTATTTACCACCTCCAGGTTCACCATGTGCCGCATCACCGGGTACTCGTCGGAAATGCCGTTGCCGCCCAGCATATCCCGGGCCTGGCGTGCGATAGCCAGTGACTTGCCACAGGAATTGCGTTTGATCAGGGAAATCAATTCCGGCGCGATTTGTCCGGTATCCATCAGTACCCCGGCGCGGTGACAGCCCTGCAGTGCCAGGCTGATTTCGGTTTGCATATCGGCCAGCTTGAGTTGCACCAACTGGTTGGCGGCCAGGGGCCGCCCGAACTGCTTGCGCTCCATAGTGTAGTCGCGCGCCGCGTGCCAGCACGCCTCTGCGGCACCCAGTGCGCCCCAGGCGATGCCGTAGCGGGCGTTGTTGAGGCAGCCGAAGGGGCCTTTCAGGCCGTGCACATTGGGCAGCAACTGCTCTTCGCTGACGAATACTTCATCCATTACGATTTCACCGGTTACCGATGCTCGCAAGGCCAGTTTGCCCTCGATCTTCGGGGCGCTGAGACCCTCCATGCCTTTTTCGAGAACGAAGCCGCGAATCTTGCCGTCATCGGTCTTGGCCCACACCACGAACACATCGGCGATGGGGCTGTTGGTAATCCACATCTTGGCGCCACTGATGCGGTAGCCGCCGTCAACGCTCTTTGCCCGGGAGACCATACTGCCCGGGTCGGAGCCGTGATCTGGCTCGGTCAGGCCGAAGCAACCAATCCATTCACCGGTGGCCAGCTTTGGCAGGTATTTCTCGCGCTGGGCCTCGGTGCCATAGGCGTATATGGGGTACATGACCAGAGAGGACTGCACGCTCATCATGGAGCGGTAGCCGGAGTCCACGCGCTCTACTTCCCGCGCGACCAGGCCATAGGAAATGTAGTCCACACCCGGACAGCCATAGCCGTCGATGGTGGAGCCAAGCAGGCCCAGTTCACCCATTTCGCGAAAAATGCCGATATCCGTTTCCTCGCGGCGAAAAGCCTGCTGCACCCTGGGCTGCAACTTGTTCTGTGCGTACTGGCGAGCGCTGTCGCGCACCATGCGCTGCTCGTCTGTCAGTTGTTGGTCCAGCAGGAACGGATCCTGCCAATTCAATGTCTGCCAGCTCTTTCCAGTTGCCATGTGTAAACCCCTCTGAATTGATTGATATGACATAGGAAAATAGCAGAAGAAATTACATTGATAAAATATATGTTATATATGAAATATATAAATAGTTTATATAGATGGAGATCACACTAGTGGATTTGCGAAAACTCGAGATATTCGTGCAGGTGGCGCTGCAGAAAAACTTCAGCCAGGCGGCGCTGAGCCTCCACATGGCGCAGCCTGCGGTCAGCATTGCCATACGGAAACTGGAAGAGGAACTGGAGGTGAGGCTGCTGGACCGCAGTGGCCGACAGGTGCGCCTGACCGCGGAAGGCGAAAACCTGTTGCTGCGGGCCGAGGCAATACTGCAGCAGGTTGCCGAACTGAAGGATTCCAATAGTGCCATGCGGGGGCTATTGCAGGGTCAGCTGAGTATTGCCTGCCCATCGATGTTGGCAACCTACTTCCTACCGGACATGCTGAGCGGCTTTCTCAAAGAGCATCCCGGCTTGCAGGCTTCTGTGACCCAGGCCGGTACGGCTCGGGTTGAGGAAATGCTGCTGGCGGACGAGATCGAGGTGGGTGTCACCACCTCAGATGGGCCGGGTAGTGATTCTCGCCTGGAATTGGTGCCGCTGGTAAATGAGCAAATGGTTGTTTGCATGGCTGCCGGGCACGCGTGGTCCGGGCGCCGCCATATCCGCATTCAGGATCTGCACCAGACCCCAATGGTGGTGTACGAGAGCGGCTATTTTATTCGCAGTACGCTGGATCAACTGTGTGAGGAGCAGGGTGTCGCCCCGGTCTACAGGATGCAGACCAACTTCCTGCCGCTGTTGCTGAGCCTGGTAAAACAGGATCTGGGTACCACCGTGGGCCTGAAGATTGTCGCGGAGCAGGAGCGCGGAATTGTTGGGGTTCCCATTCTGCCGCGCATCAATGTGAAGATGTCTCTCGCCAAGCGCAGCGGGCGCAGTATCTCGGTTGCCAACCAGGCGTTTATGGATTGGGCTGCCCGGGAATTTCGCTGATACTGGCCCTGAGCGATGGGCTGTGGACGGTTATACGGCCTGCAGAAAGGGGCCGTCAACGCAAAGACGGCGGCCGTCGGGGCTGGCACAGGCGCCGCAGATACCCACACCGCATTTTGTCAGGTAGTCGACCGAATTGAATATCTGCTCATCGCGGCAAAACTCCCGCTCCACTGCCGCCGCAGCGTGCACCATGGGTTCCGGGCCGCAGTTGTAAAATACCAGTTGTTCACGCTCCGCCTCGGACATGGCCTGCAGCCGCTCCCGCAACAACTCTGTAATCACGCCGTGGAAACCGGCGCTGCCGTCGTCGGTGGCCACGTGTACCTCGGCGATTTTTTTACACTCGTCGAGGAAGTAGAGACGCTCCGCCGTGCGGGCTCCCGCAAAGACCTCCGCGTTGCCAAAGTCTCTCGCTACCTGGTAGACCGCTGCCAGGCCGGTGCCGCCGGCCACGGCCATAATTTTTGCATTTTCCGGCGGGTCTACCGGAATACCGTGTGGCCCGCGAACATAGGCTGCGGTGCCGGGTGCCAGATCCATCAGCGCGTGGGTGAAGATGCCAACGTCAATTACAACCAGCGAGAACGGGTCGTCGGTAAGAGCGGAAAAAGGCTTCTCGCCAAGGCCGGGAATCCACAGGAATATGAATTCTCCCGCCTGAATATTGACCTTGCGGTCAAAGGTCAAAATGCAGATGTCCTCGCACACGCGGTGGTTTTCAACCAGAGTGACCGGTTCAAAATGCATGTCGATGTCGTAGCGGATATGGGTTTCAGCGAGGTTGCGGTCGCGTGCCAGGTCGCTGGCGAGCGCGCGAAAATAGGCCGCTGACTCTTCTGTCGTGTGGCCTATAAGCGCAGAGCCAACTCCTACGATTGCTGCGCCTGCGTGAAAGTAAGCCCTTACATCATCCGCGCTGCTTACACCGCCACAGCCGATGATTGGTAGCCCCGTCACGGCGGCAATCTCCCGCACACATTTCAGCCCGATGGGCAGTATACCCTTGCCGGAAATACCGCCGTTGCCATTGCTCAACACCGGATGGCCATGGGCAGAGGTGTAGCCGGGCCCGACCGTATTGATGGCACAGAGGCCATCGGCGCCGCCGGCAATAGCGGCGAGGGCGATCTCGGCGATGTTGGGGGTATTAGGGGTGAGCTTGGGAATAACAGGAATATCCACCACGGCCTTTACGGCAGCGGTAATCTCCCGTACCAGCTCCGGGTCCTGGCCCATGGCCATGCCATAACCACTGGCGTGGGGGCAGGAAAGATTGAGCTCCAGCCCGTCTGACACGGGCGCCAGGATTTTTGCCACCGCGACAAACTCCTCGATGCTGCCGCCGAAAATCGAGGTGAGAAGGAAGCGATCATGAGGTATCTGTAATTGCGCCATCAGCTCGGCGGACTTTTCGGCTCCCGGATTTGTCAAGCCAACAGCGTTGACGAAGCAGCCCGGTGCGTACTGGCTGAGAACCGGTTCGCGGTTACCCAGGCGTGGTTTAAGGCCGATACTTTTGGTAGTGACTACCCCCACCTCTGGCATGTGGTCGAATATGTGCTGGATGATAGGAACAGCTGTAGTGACGATGCCCGAGGGTATAGTGAAGGGCCCGGAGAGAGTTTTGCCAAGAAATTCTGTGCTCAAATTTTTGTGCTCGTTTCGGGTGGTGGCGGGGGTGAAAATCTGCGCGCAAGTATACGGCTTTGCGCCGGCCGAGTCTAAGTGCCGGGGCTGTCACCGGGGCTCATTCGCCGTTAAATGCGGGCAGCTAACGTTCCCGGAAAAACCGCAAAAACGCCCGGGTCAGCTCGCGCTCAGCTGTGTCACCCATGCCAGTTGCTGCGGCAGGCAGACGGTCTGCAGGTCGTAATGTTCGATCGCAAACTGTCGCGCGTTCGCGCCCAGCCGTTGCCGTTCAGCGGGGTCCTCCAGCAGGCTGATGACTTCTTCGGTCAGCTGCTCTGAGTCGAAAAAATTGACCAGACGGCCGTTCTCCTTGTCTGTGATCACCTCCTGCAGGGGACTGGTGTCGCTGGCCACCACGGCACAACCCACGCTCATCGCTTCCAGCAGGCTCCAGCTGAGAACAAAGGGGTAGGTCAGGTAAATATGGACGGTGGATAACTGCAGCACTCGAATAAAGTCGGCGTAGGCCAGATTGCCCACAAAATGTACGCGAGCCCTGGCCTCGGCGGGAGTCTTGGTTCGCAACTCTTGCTGGAAATGTTGTTTCCAGCTTTTGCCATCTGCTCTGGGAGCGCCATAACTCCCCTCGTCGCCGCCAACGATAATCACGCGGGCATTGGGGCGGCGGCGCAGCAGCTCCGGCAGCGCCCGCATGAAAATGTGACAACCACGCAGCGGCTCGAGATTGCGGTTGACGAAGGTAATGATTTCATCTTCCCGGGTGAGCTTCAGTGAGCCGCCAATTTTAATCCAGACGTCTTTGGAGGGGGCCAGGCGGTCGGTGTCTATGCCATCGTGGATGACCGATATCTTGTCGCGGAAGGGCTGCGGGAACGTACTGGCCTGCCAATGCGTGGGTGCCAATGCCGCATCGGCGATGTCAAAATGAAGCAGGTTGTTGATATTGCGCATGCGCAGGCGACAGGGTGTACCGCTGGGGTCGGATTCGGGGAATTCGGGATCAAAATTGGTATCAGCACCGCTCGCCTGATAGAAAAATTCGCAGTAGATACCCAATTTGGCCTGTGGCCAAACCTCTTTCAGGAAGAGGCTCTCCCCCCAGCCCGGGTGCGCAATAATGATATCCGGCTCGAACCCCTCAGCTGATAACGCAAGTGCCGCACGAAAGCAGGCTTCGGCGCGTATGGTTTTCGTCTCCAGGTCAGTCACCCAGGGGTGTAAACCCTTGGTGGAGTGCCTTTCTGTCTTGTAGCGACGCACTTCGATGCCCTGCAATGACGCGGGCAAATTGGTTCGCGAGGTCAGAGCGATGACGCGGTTTCCCGGTTGTGAGGCGAGAGCAGGGCCGAGGTTTTTAAACTGGGCGGGAAAATTCTGGTGAATAAAGAGCACATTCATTTATAGCAAACCTGCTATCGCTTTGGACACTGTGCTGAGCTGGTGATCCTGTGGAAAAGTAAACTGGATTCGTTTTACACACTCAAGATAGTTGTGGCGATTGAGGTTCAGAATACGGTTAGTGGCCTCGTTAGTGAACAACTCCCTGTTGTTTGCAAATATGCCCAACACCCGCTGCTTCTCCTTTTTCAGATTGTCGCTGTAGTGGTTTCCGAGCACAGCGTGGCTGATCTGACACAAGCGGGCTTTGGCGTTGTTGTCGATTGCTGCCCGGCTGATCATCACGGCAAAGCCCCAGATCATGTCGGCGATAGGCGTGATACCCTCGTAGCTTGCATAAATGGATTGCTGTGGTAGCTCGTAGACGGCGTCTTCTGAAAATATATCTTCCAGAGATGCCTGTCGTTGGTGCCTGCGCTCGAAAGATAATACCTCCTGTACACAACCGATAGAGCTGTACAGCGAGGCTTCACAGACAAAGATTTTATCGCTGCCAAAAATATGTCGAAGGGGTTGCAGGCGATCAAGCAGGCTCTTGCGGTAGACACCGAAGAAAGACGCCGGGTGAAAAAAACGTTTCATGACTGTCGCTGCCGCCGCCACTGGCTCGTCGCTGCTGGTTTCAAAATAGCTGGCGTCGAGATATTGTTTTTCCAGGGTCTCGCCGCTGGCGTCTATCTGTAGATTTCTGCTGTATACCAGCCCCATGCCCGGATCGTCACGCAGCAGTGCCAGGGTTTTCTTCAGGTAGTCCGGTTGCATCGGGTCATTGCCGCTGCGGATGGCAATGAATTCCCCGGCAGCGGGTGCGAGGCAGCGATTGAAGTTGTAAATCTGGCCGACATTGAACTGGTTCTGGAAAAGCCTGAAGCGGCCGTCAGATTCACAATAGTTGCGGCAGATTTCCACAGTGTCATCCGTCGAGCAGTTGTCAAAAATTAACACCTCGAAATCCTCGTGGGTCTGCGACCGGATAGTATCCAGGGTATTGGCAATGTACTTTTGTTCATTGCGTACCGGTACACAGACAGAGACTATAGGGTTGGTGGTGGTGCCGCTTGCTGTCATGAACTGTTCCTTTGGGGTGGAGAGATATCTTCAATGATGCGAGGCCGCAGGTCCATCGCTGCAAGGCGCTCCCGGATCTCCTGTGTATAGAGCGGATTCATCACGATAACAACGTCCGGCCGGTACTCTACGAGACTTTCGGGAGCCCGGACCTGGTGACCCGTGCCAGGTATATAGCGCCCCTGTTTGCGGGGGTTAAGGTCGATCAGGCAACCGATTTCGCGCCCTGTCTTCAGGGTATTGCTGAAGCTCACACCCTTGGAGCCGGCGCCCCACAGTGCGATTTTTTTCCCTTCGCGGTGCAGCTCCCGAAGGGTTTCGGACCAGCCCGCTACTTTAGACGTGTAGTGGCTTTCGAAGGTGTTCACCAGGGCAGTTAATGCGGCGGTGGGCGGGTTTTTTCGGTTTGAGCTTACGGCGTTACCGGGCGCCGCAGCGGTGTTGCGTGGGGCTGCGTGCATGCCGAGAAACTGCCCGCCAAACCCGGTGTCTACCTGTTCCACGAGAAATCCGCTGCGCTCGAAGACTGTGCGCAAGGAATGCTCGGTAAAATAGCCGCAGTGCTCGTAAATAAGGTCCCAGATACCCAGGTCCTGCAGCGTGAAGAGCGCGTTCGGGACCTCGAAATACAGGCCGGTCGCAGTGTCGCCTGCAGTGTAGCCGATAGTTTCGCGCAGTTCTTGCAGGAAATCGGCGGGTTCCGGCATATGCTCCAGCGCATGGCGGCAACAGATAAGGTCTGCCTTATAGTGCCGGTACTGGCGAGAGTAGTAATCCCGAATAAAGATCGGTTCCCCGTCAGGCCTGTCGCCCGAATGGCGTGAGGCCTGGCTGGGGTCAAAGCCGATTCCCCGGTTGTTGCCCAGGGTGCACAGCAGTCGCAGAAAGTCGCCACTGCCACAGGCGATCTCGATTACAGTTTTGTGTCGCAGATTGTGTCGTGCCAGCAATTGTGTCGCCAGGGAGCGCGCATACTGGTCGAAGCGATCAGAATAATGCAGGGAGTTCTCATACTCGCCGGAATAATCGATAAGCCCGGGATCAAAGCTGCTGTTGTAGAGGTGGCCACAGTGCTGGCAGAAACACAGGTCTATGTCTCCCAGCGGTGCTGCCAGGGCGTCCGACTGATTGTGGTAAAGAATATTGCAGTAGATTGGAACCTGTCGCAGCTGGGCGCAGTGCTGCACCTGCTGTGATTGACAGGCGGGGCAGGGCAGAGTCGGACTCTCGCTCACTGCGGCTTACTCACAGTGTCACAAGCTCGGGGGTCAAGCCGAGCTGTTGCAGATCACGTTCGATCTCCTGTCGATACAGGGGGTTCATTATCACTACCATTTCGGGCGCGTATTCCCGCAGAAACTCCGGGCCGACTATCGGTAATCCCGACCCCGGCAGAAAATACCCGTGTTTGTGCGGGTTGATGTCCACACCGTAGCTGATGAATTCGGCTTCGCTTACAGTGCTTAGCATGGCAACCGCCTTCGAGGCCGCGCCCCATATCACTGTCCTCTGGCCCCTGCCGGCGAGCCCGCCCAGGCGGCTGGCCCAATGTCGTCGCTTGTTTTGCAGGCGTTGCGGAAAATCGCTCACCAGAGAAGCGAGCTGCGGCAGGTCATCTTCCAGCGGTAGTGGCTGGCGGCTGGTAGTTTCCGCAACCGCTCGCGCTTCCAGGGTAAGGTACTGGCCGCCGTATTCCACCGCCAGGTCCAATACTTCGAAGCCGTTTGATCTGAACAGGCGAGCCAGCGAACCGGGGGAGAAATACGAGCAGTGCTCGTAGTAGATATCCTCGAAGGCACATTCTCGCAGGATACGGGTAGCATCCGGCACCTGGAAGAATACCGTGGTGCCCACCCTGTCGCCGATCGCACGGCGCACCGTGGCGATGAAGCTGGCAGCGTTGGGGATATGCTCCAGCGTCATCTTGCAGACGATGAAATCGGCCTGCTGTTCGAGGTATTTCTCCGAGTAAAAGTCAGCGATGAATTGCATGCGGCCAGACGCGGAGCTTTCAATACGGTCTGGCTGTACGCCCGGGTCAAAGCCGACCCCGTGATTGTCGCCCAGCTCGCACATGAGCTGTAGAAACTCGCCTTTGCCACAACCAATCTCCACTATTTTCTTGCCGCGTAGTTGGTAGCGTTCTACAAGCCGCTGAGCCAGCTCCCGGTGAAAGTGCTTGAACGTGGCGGAGTAGCTCTGGGTTTCTTCGTAGCGGCCGGAATATTCGGCGAGATCGGGCTCAAAGGCGAGGTTGGAGATAAAGCCGCAGCCCCGGCAAAAAGCCAGTTGAATCGCTCCCCCTGGATAGTCGCGTGCTTCTTGTCGGGAGGGCACCAGAATGCAACTGTTTGCCGGAACAGCGGCCAGTTCGTGGAAAATCGCCATTGCTCTTGCGTGGCAGCAAGGGCAGGGGTGTCCACTGGTATCAGGCACGGCTCAATGGCTCCAGAATCCGGGGGTAGGGAACAGGCACGATAAAGCGCCCCCCACCCGCCTCGTAGGCGTGCTGCTGGGTGCGAATTTCATCGGCAAAGTTCCAGGCCAGCAGCAACAGGTAATCGGGCGGCGATTCCAGCAGTTTGTCCGGCGGGTAGATCGGCTGGTGCTGGCCCGGCATGTGCAGCCCCTGTTTGTGGTGACTGCGATCAACAACGTAGTCCACCAGGTCGGGGCCTATGCCCAGGCTGTTGAGAAGAGTGCTACCTTTTGCCGCCGCGCCGTAAGCGGCAATGCGCTTCCCCTCCCCGCGCAATTTACGCAGCAGCGTGAGCAGCGCATTGCCGAGTAAGTCTGAGCGCTGGGCGAAGTCCCGATAGTGTTCTATTTTGTAGGCCCAGTCCCGGGCCTCCTGTGTGAGCAGCTGTTGCACTGCCGCTGACTGACGATCGTTTTTCTCTATATAAAGACGCAGTGAGCCACCGTGAATCGTTAGTTCGCGAATATCATTTATGTAGAGCTGGTGACGCCGGAACAGCCTGTCCAGCGCGGTCGCGGAGAAGTAGCACAGGTGCTCATGGTAGATGGTGTCGAATTCGCAGTGTTCGATAAGGGTCTGCGCATAGGGTACTTCCATCACCGCAACCCCGGCCTGGTCGAGCACGCTGGCAATGCCTGATACGAAGCCATTGAGGTCCGCCACGTGGGCCAGCACATTGTTGGCGTGGATGACGTCTGCCCGGGTTCCGCGGGCAGCGAGATCCTCCGCCAGTTCCCTGCTGAAAAAAGTGGGCAGGGTATTAACGCCCAGTTCTGCGGCGGCCTGGGCTGGACCCCGGGCCGGGTCTATACCCAGCACCTTGATTCCCTGTTCCAGGTAGTTGCGCAACAGGTAGCCATCGTTGCTGGCCAGTTCCACTACCAGGCTATCGCTGTCGAGACCCCGCGCCTCGATAAGCTCCAGTGCGTTGTCTCTGGCGTGCCGCAGCAGTTGCGGCGAAATCGAGGAGTAGTAGGGGTACGCGTCGCAGAAAAGCACCTCCGGCGCGACCGTCTCAGTAATTTGCAGCAGCGAACAGCCGCCGCAGAACACCAGCTCCAGTGGGAACCGGGGCTCGGGTTCAGTCAGCTGTTGCCGACTGGGGAAGCGATCGGCAAGAGGTGTGCTGCCGAGGTTCAATACCGCCTGTAGCTCCCCCTGATCGCAACTGCGGCAGGTATCGATTCGCGCCATGTCAGGCCACCGCCGGCGCGCGCCAGCGCAGGTCTTCATTCAGCCGGCCGTCGCTTACCAGTCGCTTGAGGTGAGCGATACGCATGAAACGCTCTCCCTCGAAATCCGCCAGCGTCAGGCCAACCCGTTGGTATAGGTCGTACAGCTGTTCTATGCCCCGGCGGGCATGCCACTGGGGCTTGAAATCGTGCAGCTCCAGTGCGATGCGATTGCAGTCGACCCGGTAGCAGCGCCGGTCCGGCCCCGCGTCCGCCGCATATTCGATACGACAATCGGGCACCACTTCGGCTACCAGCTCGGCCAGTTCGACCACGCGGTAATTCTCACTGCTTGAGCCAACGTTGAAGGCGCGGTCGTGTACCGCTTCACGGGGTGCTTCCAACGCGGCTATGTAAGCGCGGGCAATGTCCTCCACGTGAACCACCGGCCGCCAGGCGGTACCGTCGCTTTTCAGGTGGATACGGCCGGTGGTATATGCCCAGGCGGTGAGGTTGTTGATCACCAGATCGAAGCGCAGCATTGGCGATGCTCCATACGCGGTGGATGCCCGCAGGTATGTCGGGGAAAAATCGCTATCGGCCAGGTGACGTAGCGCTGTTTCCACCGTGACTTTGGACACCCCATAGGGCGTGACAGGGCAGGGTGAGGCATTTTCGTCCAGGAAGTTATTGCCTGCGGCGCCGTAATTGCTGCAGGAAGAGGCGAACAGGAAGCGTGATACCCCGCCTGCCTTCGACAGCCGCGCCAGGGCGATGGCGGCCGACGAGTTGATCTGCTCTGTCAGTGTTGGTCGATAATCGCCCAGCGGGTCGTTGGAGAGAGCGGCCAGATGAACAATGGCCTCGAAGCCGGCCACGTCGGCTGCCTTGACGTCGCGGATGTCTTTGTTAAGAACCTTCAGCTCGGGCAGTGCGTCACTAAACCGGCTGCCCTCAAAATACCCGGTATCCAGGCCGACCACCTCGTGACCACGCGCTTGTAACATGGGTGCCAACACGCAGCCAATGTAGCCGCTGCTGCCGGTCAGCAGTACGCGCATGTCAGTTCCAGGTCTTCCAGGGGGGGTTACCTTCCCGCCACAGCCGTTCCAGCAGCTTCTTGTCGCGCACCGTGTCCATGCACTGCCAGAATGATTCATGGCGGTATGCCATGAGCTGGCCGTCTGCGGCCAGGCGCTCCAGGGGCTCGCGCTCCCATTGGCTTGCGTCGCCCTCGATGTAGTCAAAAACCGCCGGCTCCAACACAAAAAAAGCCCCGTTAATCCAGCCTTCGCTGGTTTGGGGCTTCTCATTAAACTGTGAAATGCGGTCGCCTTCCAATTCCAGGTGACCGAAGCGGGCCGGAGGGCGCACCGCGGTCATGGTTGCCAGCTTGCCGTGGCTGCGGTGGAAGACCAGCAGCTTATCGATGTCCACATTGGCGACACCGTCACCCCAGGTCAGCATGAAGGTGCCCTGCCCTACCCAGGGGGCGAGTTGTTTAATGCGTCCACCGGTGGCAGTCTCCTGCCCGGTGTCCACCAGGTCGACATGCCAGTCGTGGCCGCTGCGGTCGTGTAGAATCACCTCGCCTGTGCCCGTGCGCACCGTCATATCGCTGTGGAGGGAAGCGTACTCCCGCATCCAGCGCTTGATGTACTCGCCTTTATAGCCCAGGGCAATTACAAATTCGTCAAATCCGTAGGCGGCGTAGTGCATCATGATGTGCCACAGCAAGGGTTGACCGCCAATTTCCACCATGGGCTTGGGTTTCACTTCTGTTTCTTCGGCCAAACGCGTACCCAGGCCGCCGGCGAGGATGCCTACTTTCATGTTATTCCACTTCCAGGGACTGTAACCGAATGTCTGACCATTCGGTGGGGGAGCCAAAATACTGGAACAGGCCAAAGCTCGCAAGGTGGTTGCGCGGCAGGTGGGCGGGAATGGCAGCGTTGTTTATTTTGCACAGCCAGGTTGAAGGCTCGGCCTCTCCTTCGGGCCAGATACGGAACCGGCAACTGTTGAGGGCATCAGTGACCCGGACCTGGTGGCGCACCCGGTATTTGCGCCCGGGCTGTATGGGAAACTTTTTCAGCCCGGGCCGGGTCTGGACAATCCAGCTTTTGTTGCTGCCTATCAGGTTGTCGCCCCAGGCGATCCAGACGTGAGCGCCGCCATCACGGCCCAGGGTGGCAAGGCCATTGGTACTGTAGCCAGGTTTGATACCGAGCTCGGCCGATTGCTCTACATGCCCGACGAAAAAGTCACTGAGCCCCAGCCATGTGCCAGAGGGTGAACCAAACTGGACACGGTAGGTGGCTTCCTGACTGCGAGTGGGAGGCCCAAGCAGTAGCAGGATGTCCGGCCCCACGGGTTTGGCGGCACGGATCACGTTGCTGTCGACGTCGAGCTCAAACATACCGTTCACGGCCTGGCCCAGCCCTTGAATGGAGTCGAACTCCCGCAGATTAGTGAGGTCAAGAGGGAGTTGGGGAGGCCTGGGGTCCCAACAAAATTCGGCGCTGGTGTGGTGCGATGTGCCATCTCGGCCGACAATGTCGATGTCCACAGTGTTCCAGCCTGCTATCAAGCGGCTGCTATCAATCGGTATTTCCAGGTTAAACCAGCCGGGGCATTTGCGCAGGCGATGGCAGCCCGGTGTCTTCATGCCATAGGGGAACTGCGGCGGATCTGATGCTTTTTCCTCAGGCTCTATATAGAAGGATGTAGGATCGCCCCGGTTGAGGCGAAACTGGGCCAGTAACGGCGCAAGTCTGGCATCGGTGCGGCCGATGATGTTGATGTCATCGTGGTGCCTGCGGAAGCGCTGTCGCGGACCATAGGGTAGCTGAATCATGGGGTTGGCTCTGTCTGTTCCGGGTGGGCCTGAAATGACGGCGGCAGAATAGCAGATACCCTGAGCACGTTTTGGTATTTTTACCACGACAGCTGTTGTCAGGTGGCAGGTGTCAGCCCGCCGGCCTGATACTTTTCAGCGGCTTTTGGTGTCAACACCGGGCAAATCTGATCTAACTCTCGATGTCACGCGTGTATATGCTTGAATATTAAGTATTTAAGTGGTCGTTGAATGTTTGTAAAACTATGCTACTATCGCCCCCAGCTGAACGATGTGAACAACTGGTCACGGGTAGTGGAAAGCTGCTGAAGGGTTGTGATCCGGGTCACATTTGTGAGTTTTGCTCTTGCAGGCAAAAAAAAGGGTTTGACAGAGTCATCACCCTTGATAAAAACTGGCTCAGCATTAAAAGATAGATTCCGCCACCGGTTCCGTGACTGGTAGCGGCGGTGCTTTAGGAAGCGCTGCGAAACACGGGTTGACGAACCCGTCGGGGGCATCACGAATTCGAATCTGGATCTGTATACAGCAGTATTTTAAAATTATGGAGAACTCCTAGCATGTCTGACTACGAAACACCAAGCACCAATTACGATAACGAAATCGACCTGACAACCGGGTCGGATGTCGTTGATGGCGGCCCCAACGACCTGATCGTCGGTGAACTCACTGACGGCGGCGCGGGTGGCCTCGATACCTTTAACCCTTCGGATATTATCAACAGTGGGGGCACGCTGCGCCTTACGGCTACCGGGGAAGAAATTGATTTCGCCGGTGCTTCCGTGGAAGACATCAATGCGGTAGAGATTCGCAATTTTACCACTGGGGATGGCTTCAGCATCAACACCATCAACTGGGGTGATGTGCCTAACTGGGTGTTGTACAACACAACAGGCGATACCGAAATATTCAATATTGGCAGTGCTGGCGACTTCTCCTTCATCGGTGGCCCCGGTGGCAGTGCCGCAGATTTCAGCGCCGATTTTCTTGACTCTGTCCACTCCGGCGACAATGACGAGATGGACTTCTGGGTTGACGGCGCCAATGTTGATGTGAACATCAACCTTGACTCGGGTGATGATGTTGAAACCGGCCATTTTATCGCCAATGGCGCGGGCTCCGAGGTCGGCTTCGCGGTTCAAGGCATGGAACATGTAGTAGTGACCGGCGATGCACCCTGGCTGGAACTGTCTGAATACGGCGATTATGGCATGATCATGTCGGCAGAGTCGGGCGCAGAAGAGGCCAGCTTTTTCTCCCATTATTTGGACTCCGTGGACGCGTCCGATTTCGCTGGCGATTTCGACTTCCGCGGCTCTATGGGCAACGGTAACGGTTACAGCAACGACGACCCGGTCACTTTTGTGTCCAGCACGGGTAACGATGAAGTCTATTTGTTTGGCGATTACGGCAACAGCGATGTGGTGGCAGAAACCGGCGCGGGCTTCGACTATATTTCGCTATATAACTTTGATGATGTGACCGTTAACACCGGCAAAAATGGCGATTACGCCTCAGTTTACGCCAGTGGTACGGTTGACGTGAAGACCGGCAATGGTGGGGATGGCGTATACATAGAGATGGCCCAAACCCTGATTGCCGGCCTCGGCAAAGGCAACGACTACGCAGACATTAATGTGTATGGCGATGCAACCGTTAAAACCGGCGGTGGCGGCGATTACATAACAGGTGACATCGGCGGTAATGCCGAGCTGAGGTTTGGCGGTGGTAACAACCAGGGCGACGTGAATGTTGGCGGGTTTGCAGATGTATTCATGGGCAACCGCGACGACTACCTGACTATCTTTGCGGAAGACGGCGCGAACATCACCGCGGGCAACGGCGACAACCGCCTTTTCGTCACCATTGGCAACGACATCGAAGATACCGCCACTATTCTCACTGGAACGGGTGACGACGAGATTTACGCCAATGGCAACCACTTTGATATCACGACTGCAGCGGGTGATGACTTCGTCGATATTGACTATGTAAGCGGCCCCTTTTCGGCCCTTGTCAAGCTTGGCGCCGGTAACGATACGCTTGATGTTGGCAGTCGCGGGCTTATTTCCTCCGACTTCATCAACTTCGGTGGCGGCAACGACACTCTGTCTGCTGATAACCTCGAGGTGATAAACGACGCTGGCGAATTCAGCGTTGTTAACCCCGGTACTCTTGAAAACATCTCATGGTCTGAAGGCAGCGGTTCCGTCTCGTTCGACGGCGCCAGCACCGGCGCGAACGCCGCAGGTGTTGTCAACTACATTATGGAAAACTCAGTAACTGAGTATTACGAGTTAGCGAATCTCGTCGACGACGTGACCGTTAATATGATGGGTTCAAGCAACAGTTATCTCGAGATGGATCTCGAAGTCCCGGGCGGCATGCTAAACTTCAACTTTGACGCGCTTGGTTCCCACAACTTCGAATATTTCGAACTCTATGACGTTGGCACGCTCAATGTGGTAACGGCAGACATGGACGGGAACCCTCTTACCACGCCGAATGTAGGGCTGGGCGGCGACTACTTTTATGGCGACGAGGATCTTGTTGAAGTCAATCTGGCAGGCAACACCGATATAAGCATGGAAGATATTGAAGCCGAAAACCTGGCCAATATCGATGCCGATGCTGTAACGGGAGGCGTGTATCTGGAGATGTCCGATGTCGCGGATGCTATAACGGTTACCACCGGTATCGGCAATGATTTCGTATACGGCTGGGACGATGATACCTCCTACGATGTGTCGACTGGAGCCGGTAGTGACTACGTAGAGACTGGCGACCAGGACGACGTGATCGACACTGGCGATGGTAACGACTTCGTTAACTCTGGTGCTGAAAACGACAATATCGATTTGGGCGCGGGCAACGACTTCGCAAGGTTTGACGCGGGCGAACTCGACAGCTTCGACACCATCAACGGCGGTAGCGGTATCGATACGGTTGAAGCCGGTAGTAGCCTGGGTACGCAACTCGACGATTTCTTCTTTAACTGGTCGAATATTGAAGTGCTGGAGCTGTCAAATGGCAGCAATAACCTGACATTCAACGACATCGCGAACGAGAACGGCCCGGATACGGTTGTTACCTCTGGCTTGAACGACATGATTACCCTCGGCTCGGGTTACTCAAGAACCCTGACGGTTGATATTTTTGACGGGTCCGATGACGTTGTCGATGCATCAGCAGTAACCAACGCCAACGGAACTCTGATTATCCGTGGTGATGTAGACGCGTTTAACAACGACACGCTTACGGGTGGTCTCAGCACTAATGATGAGTTGATCATGACGGCTGACGGTCTGATGTCAGATCTGGCCGGTGTATCCGGCTTTGAGAAAATTACTGTACTCAGGAATGAAGACAGTATTGACGACAGCGCCGATATCGCCACCGACGATGGTACCATTGGCGCTGGCGAGACCCTGGTGGTCGATGCCTCAGGTCTGGTAGCCCAGATCGATCCCGCGATAGCTGCAGGCGATTTCTTCTTCGATGGAACACTTGAGGCAGACGGCGGTAGCGTCGACCTGATCTCCGGCGAAGGCAACGACGAAATCCTGACCGGCAACGGCGACGATGTGATTGAAACCGGCCTCGGTGACGACACAGTTGAGTCCGGTGACGGCGCTGACGACATCGACACTGGCGCTGGTATAGACGTGGTGGACGCAGGGGTTGGCAACGATACCGTTGTAGCCGGCGCTGACGATGACTGGGTAGAAGGTGGCGATGGCGACGACGACATCGACGGTGGTGACGGCGCTGACGAACTCTTCGGTGATGCTGGTGATGATACCGTTGACGGCGGAACAGGCATCGACCTGATCTGGGGTGGTGAAGGTTCTGACCTGCTCAGTGGTGGTGACGGTGCCGATACCTTCCACTATGACAGCTTCGACGAGTCACGTGGTGGTAACGCATCTGTCGATGAAATCGACGACTTCGTTTCTGGTACTGACAAGGTTGATGTGTCCGGCATAGGGGAAGTGACCAACGTTTTCCTTGGCAATGCAGAGAGCTTTGGTCAGGCACAGGGTATGCTGACTCCGGGAGTTGTGGGTCAATTGGTGTTCCAGGCTGACATCGGCGTTCTTTGGATGAACGATGGTGACGATGCCCTGAACGGACTTGACCTCCAGATCGATATGACGGGTCTCGCATCCATGGCTGAAGGGGACTTCATCCTGGCAGTGGTATAACACTTCCACTCAATCAGGGCATGATTACCCCCACAGGGGTCTAGTGCCCTAGTAATAAGCCACGTCGGGTAACCGGGGTGGCTTTTTTCGTTTTCAAATTTTAGTCTTTTAATCGTGAGAGCCAATACTATGGCTGTTGAGCCTGAATTCGAGCAATGGCAGCGCAACCCGGCGGATCTGCAATCTTTGTCGCGCTGGGTGACTGCGATGCAGACACAGTCCAGGGAGGCGGAGGCCGTGGTGTTACTGGTACCTGTGGCCGAGAAGGCAACGGATGTCCCGATAGCTGCCAGTATGTATACCGCCCTGATAACACTGGAGTTGGGTCAGGGGAATACCGGCGGAGCCAGCGACTGGTCGAAACGGCTTAGCGAGGCCGAGCCCGAGGGTTTCAGGGCACCCTACTTCCGAGGGCGGATTTTGCAGTCCATGGGGCGACTGCACGATGCCAAGGCCCACTACCTGCAGGCGGCCAAGAGGGAGCATATGCACGCAGACCTGTGGCAGCGCCTGCTGGATTGCTGTACAGCCACTCGCGATTTCGAGCGTGCCCAGCGCATACTCGTGCAGGTTCAGCAATGGCCCTGGAAACCGGCGCTAAAGCGATTGTGGCGTTACAAGCAGGGTTGTATCTATCAGCAATCCGCGCGCTACTCGCTCGCCATGGTGTGTTTTTCGGAACTCATCCTCGATTGTGTCACGCGAGGGATTCCCACTATAGAGCCTCGCCCTGCGCGCTTGTCCCAGGTAGCACCAGAAGCCCCTATAGCTGCCTTGCGGGATGCGATAGCATTGCTTGAGAGGCACGACTTGCAAGCCTTTCCAACAGCAGGAACCCTGCTTGGATGGTGGCGCGAAGGTAAGTTCCTCTCCCATGACAAGGATATCGACATTATGCTGCCCCCGGGCGCCGACTGGGCGCGGGCGTTTCAGCTTATGTCTGAGGCACCGGCATTCGCAGCAGTATTCAACGAGATGAATTATTCCAATTTCCATTCCTTCGTGCATCGTGAAACCAGACTTGTGGTGGATATCAGTCACCACGAATACCACGATGACGGCCAGGTACAATGCGTCTGGCGCGTACCCGGCCTGCCGGATGAGCAGTGCAGGCGCACCAGACAGTCTCAGTATGCGTTGGTGCGTGACGAGTGGCTTGGGGTTCAATTCTGGCGTCCTGAAGACCCAGACAGTTTCCTTTCGGAGTTATACGGTGACTGGCGAACGCCAGACACAGGTTTCGATACCACGATATCCGGACACCACCTGGTGGGATATCCTGATGTAGTCAGGAGCTATGCGTATAATCGCCTGGCTGATCGTTTGTCTGGAGGTAGTCGGGAAAAAGGCCTTGCCTATGTCGCCCAGATCCTGGCAAAGGATCCTCTGGACCCCATAGCCAACCATATCCAGAACCTGTTCACACAGGCCGCAACACAGTCCGATGAAGGCTGAGCGAGTTCTCGCCATAGGTGTGTTTGATCTTTTTCACGTGGGCCATTTGCGCTACCTTCAATTTGTGAGCACACGGGGTAGTCGTCTCGTGGTTGCCGTCACGCTCGATCACATGGCCGCCAGGGTAAAGGGGCGTGAACCCCTGATACCTCAGGAACAGAGGCTTGAGATCGTGCGCGGGTTTGGTTTTGTCGCGGAGGCCGAGCTGGCACCCACGTCGACAGAAATGACCGCTGCGGCAGCTGATTGGATCGAGGCATGGAATATTCAGCATGTGGTATCGGGCGGCAGTTGGCAGGGTAGTGAACGCTGGGCCCGGTTGGAGCCGGTACTGCTAAAGCGTGGTATCTCCGTGGAATACGCACCGCATACAGATGGTGTCTCCACGACCGGGATAATTGACAAGGTGCTGCAAAAATTCGGTTCTACTGAGCCGCTGTGCTAGTGCCGTTTATTGCGACTTTAAGTGGCCATTCTGGTAGAATGCCCCGCCTCGAATATCAGGGACCGCCGGTGCACCGGGCAGAAATTAAACTGTGAAAATTGAAGAAAAAACAGACCTGCAAAAGGTCCTGCTGAACTGTCGGAAATCCTTTGTATACGTCGGTGTATTTAGCCTGTTCATCAATCTGCTGATGCTGGTGCCCACCTTCTATATGTTACAGCTTTATGATCGGGTTGTGGCCACAGGCAGCGGCTCCACGCTTATCGTTCTCACTGTCATTATGTTGTTTCTGATGGCTACCATGGGCGGGCTGGAGTGGGTCAGGTCGCGAATTCTGGTGCGTGTGGGAACCCGCATAGACTCACTGTTAGGTGGCCGGTTGTACAACGTGAGCTTCAAGCGCGCGTTGCTGACTGGCGGCGCCAGGGCCAATACCCAGCCTCTGCAGGACCTCAACGGGGTGAAAAGTTTTCTCACTGGTAACTCCATCTTTGCGTTTTTTGATGCGCCCTGGCTGCCTATCTATTTGTTGGTGATGTTTATGTTTCACCCCTGGATAGGCATGATCGGCCTGGTTGCCGCGATCATACTGGCGGCAGTAGCTATTGCCAACGAGGTGTTTACTAGCAAACCGCTGGCGGAAGCCACCACGCACAATGTTGAAGCGACAACGACGACTGCCACCAATCTGCGCAACGCTGAAGTCATCGAATCCATGGGCATGCTCGGAAAGTTTCGCTCCCGCTGGGAGGAAAAACACCGCAAAGTGCAATACTGGCAAGCGATAGCCAGCGACAGGGGTGGGGCTTTCACCTCTTTTTCGAAAACATTCAGACTCACCGTTCAGTCGCTGGTACTGGGTATGGGCGCTTACCTGGTGATACAGCAGCAGATTACACCCGGTTTGATGATCGCCGGGTCGGTTCTGCTGGGCAGGGCGCTGAGTCCCATCGACCAGATGATTGGCGCCTGGAAGGGCTTCGTCTCCGCCCGCGCGCAGTATCACCAACTCAATACTTTGCTGGACGCTATACCTGAGGGCTCGTCCGCCATGTCCCTGCCCGCACCCAAAGGCGAAGTGACTGCGGAGAATGCCGTCGTGGCGCCACCTGGCGCTAAAGCTGCAGTACTCAAAGGTATAAATTTTAAAATTCAGGCCGGGGATGCCGTTGGGGTTATCGGACCCAGCGCAGCGGGTAAGTCGACACTGGCCCGCAGTATTCTCGGAATCTGGCCCACGGCGGCAGGTTCTATGCGCATCGATGGTGCCGAGTCGAGTTCCTATGAGCGTGAGGAACTGGGGCCGTATATCGGTTATCTGCCACAGGATATAGAGCTGTTCGACGGCAGTATCAGCGAGAATATCGCCCGTTTCGGTGATGTCGATGCCGAGATGGTCGTGCAGGCAGCCCGGGATGCCGGAGTACACGATATGATATTGCACCTGCCAGAGGGCTATGACACCTTGATCGGCCAGAGCGGCGGTGTCTTGTCGGGCGGGCAGCGTCAGCGGATTGGCCTTGCCAGGGCACTGTACGGCAACCCTTCTCTTATCGTCCTCGACGAGCCCAATTCGAACCTGGATGACCAGGGTGAGCACGCTCTGAGGGCGGCAATTAATTCCTGTAAGCAGAAAGGCAGCACGCTGGTGGTGATTACCCACAGCATGAGCCTGCTTTCCGTGGTAGACAAACTGATGGTAATGAAGGATGGGCAGGTAGTGGCATTTGGCGCAAGAGACGAGGTGCTGGCGAAAATACAGGCCATGAGAAATCAATCCCAGAGCGGCCAGCAGTTGCCCGCGGGTCGTGGTCGGCCCGACAAGCCCGCTCAAGTCGGCCAGAGTTAAACCCATGCAACTACCACTCGCTCTACCGGCTGCACCCGATGCCGAGTTCACTCTGGAGACATCCGACCTTAAGCCGCGCCGTATTGGCATCTTGATATTGGCCGTGGTGTTTGGCGGTTTCGGTATCTGGGCGATGCTTGCGCCGCTAGACAGCGCTGCGCTGGCGCCCGGGGTGGTTACCGTCAAAGGTCACCGCAAGACAATTCAACACCTTGAAGGGGGTATTGTCAGTGAGATTCTCGTAACGGATGGCGAGATGGTACAGCAGGGGCAGACATTGCTGGTGCTGGATGCAACCCAGGCGAATGCTGAACTGGGTGTTCTGGTGGGGCAGTACTTCACGGCTACTGCCATGGAAAATCGTCTGACTGCGGAGCGGGATGGTCTTGCCGAAATCGAATTTGCCGCTGAGCTGGATGTTGCGGACAGTCGCGCGCTGGAGGCGATGAAAAACGAAGAGCAGATATTCCTGGCCCGCCGCAAGGACCGCCTGGGCGAGATCGATGTACTGGAGCAGCGCATCGCCCAACAGCGGTCGCGTATAAAGGGTCTCGAGGCTCAGATCGAGAGCAAAAGTGAAATCGTGAAGTCCTATACCGAGGAAGTGAATGACCTTGCTGAGCTGTTGTCGGAAGGCTTTGTAGACAAGCAGAGGCTACGTGAGCTGCAGCGGAATAGATCGCGATTTGTAGGTGAAGTAGCTGAACACCGGGCGGCTATTGCGCAGTCTGAAGTCCAGATCGAGGAGACCAAGCTGGAGATTTTGCAGCTCAACAACCGCTTCACTACAGAAGTAGTGGACATGCTGGCGACTGCACAGGCCAAGGTTTACGACCTGGCGGAACGAATCTCCACAATACGTTATCGTCTGGCGAGAACGGAAATCACTGCGCCGGAAGCCGGGATAGTGCTCGGCATGAATACACACACCATCGGTGGTGTGATCAGACCCGGTGAGCCCTTACTTGATATCGTGCCGGAAATGGCGGAACTGATTATCGATGCGAGGGTGTCACCCATGGATATCGACCGCGTCAACGTTGGCACAGAAGCAACCATCAGGTTCAGTGCCTTTAATAACGCGACCACACCGACTATCAAGGGTGTGCTAACAAAAATATCGGCCGATCGCCTGGAGGATCCACAGACCGGGCAACCCTATTACCTCGCCAGGGTGGAGGTCACTGAGCAGGGCAGGGAAAAACTGGGTAATCTTATACTGGTCCCCGGGATGCCGGCCGAAGTGCTGCTTAAAACCGGTGAGAGAACGCTGTTCCAGTACCTTGTCAAACCAGCGAGAAATGTTTTCGCCCGCTCGCTGATCGAGGATTAGACAGTGCGGTTTCAGCTTCTGGCTCTATTTTTGCTCATGTTTTACACTGCGACTTCGGTGGCGCAGCCCGACACCCTGTATGACGTTTACGCCCAGGCACTGGCGGCGGACCCCAGGGTAAAGATTTCGCAGTACAGAGTCGAAGTGGGGAAGGCGCAGGAGGATAGTGCCTTCGGCGCGTTGCTGCCGCAGGCCAGTGTGGCGGCCCAGCTTTCGGACAACGACGTGAAGTACGATTCCGATGAGCCGGACCAATCCTATGACGGTGAGCGTTATGTTGTGCAGGTGCGACAGACCCTGTTCAACTGGCGTACGCTCTCGAATCGAGCGAAGGCTGAAAAACTTGTCGCCCAGCGCGAGGCAGAATTGCTCGATGTGATGGGCATGTTGCTGGTAGACGTATCCGACCGCTATTTCCAGGTGTTGCTGGCCGACGGCGGCGTGGCCCTGCTCAGGGATGAGGAGGCGCTGGTAGGGCAGCAACTGAGAGAAACCGAGGCCCTGTACGAGCGCAACCTGGTGCCCGTGACTGACTACCTGGAGACACAGGCGCGCACGGATATGGTGCGCACTCAACTTATTGAAGCAGAAAACCTGGCAGCCCTGGCGCGGGAGGAACTGTCTGCGCTAACTGGCGCGCCCGTGGGCGAGCTCGCGCCAATAGACAAGGACTTCACTCTGCCGTCGCTGGACAACACGGTGGATTACTGGACTAGCCTGTCGATGAGTAACAACCCCTTGCTGGATAGTAAACGCGAGGCAGTAAAGGTTGCGCTGGAGGCGGTGGAAGAGCAGAAGGGGGGCCATTACCCGACCTTCGACCTGATCCTGAGCGCCCAGCGCTCCGATGTTGGCTATGACAATCAGGTATCGCAGCAGCGTGACAGCGGGTACATTGGCGTTGATATTAACCTGCCGCTGTTCTCCGGTGGTTCCACGTCTGCCCGCGTGCGCGAAGCCTGGTCACAATATTATATTGCACGGGAGGAAGAAGAGGCGGCGAGACGGGAGGTCCTGAAGCTGATACGGGGCGCCTGGCTGAATACCCGTTCCAACCGCAAGCGCATCGATTCAGCGGCATTAAGTGTCAAATCCGCTACCAAATCCTATGAGGCGATGAGCAAGAGCTTCAGTTATGGCACCGTCAAAACTGCGGACGTGCTGGCGGCACTGCACTTCAGGACGAGGGCAGAACGGGACTACCAGGAAGCGTTATACAACTACCTGGTATCCTGGCTTACCTTGAAACGGGAGAGCGGAACGATTGATGCCAGTGATCTGGAGCAGTTGAACAGTTGGCTGATGGAGGAAAATTCCTGAACATTGTTTATGATGCATTGAATGCGCCTCTGAAGCTTATTGGGTTTTTTATAGTGAACACAGGCTGTATTCCGGCTGAAGGTCCAGCGTAGGCTATGTACTCGCCAGGTTTTTTGCGGGAGCATTCATTACTTCTTTCCTGGGTGTCCCGTCTATTCGATCTTTGCGTCTTTATGGCGGCATGCCTCGCCGCCCATTGGGTCGTGTTTGGCTTCCAGACAGTTCGGGCCGATTATGAAGTTGCCATCACTTTGGCCGTGGTTGTGTTCCTGTCGATATTCCAACTGGCCGGGCTCTACCGCACCTGGCGTGGGGAAGAATTTACCGCGGAACTCACTTCCATATTCGTCGCCTGGAATATCGTATTTGCGGTACTGATTTTTCTGGCAGCGATAACCAAAACGACGGCAGATTTCTCCCGGGCCTGGCTTCTTATCTGGTACGCGGGGGGGTTTGTCCTGCTTTTTCTTCAGCGCCTGAGTCTCAGAAGCTTTCTCAGAGTCATGCGCGGCAAAGGTTTTAATCTTCGGCATGTTGTGATTATTGGCTCGAACGAGGTCGGTGATCAGGTTCTCGAGCGTATCGTCGACTCCGTCGATTCGGGCTTCAATATCAAGGCCTATTTTACGGATGACAAAAAGGAGGAGTCTGACCTGGTGCCAGTTCTGGGCAGCATATCCGAGGCGCCGGCGTTTCTTCGGGAAAACCAGGTCGATCAGGTGTGGATTGCCATGTCGCTGAAACAGGCCGATTCAATTGAGCAAATTCTCTCGGAATTGAAAGATTCGATGTGTGATATAAGGCTGATTCCAGATCTTTTCGGGTTTCACCTTATCAACCACTCGATGAGTACCATCTCCGGAATGCCGGTGATCAATCTTTCTGTTACCCCTATGGATGGCCTGAATCGCTGGATTAAGGCCATTGAGGACAAGTGTCTTGCGGTGGCAATCCTGCTGTTCACCAGCCCCCTGCTGGCATTGATATGCCTACTGATAAAGGCAAGCAGTGACGGGCCTATTTTCTATTCGCAGGAGCGGCTGAGCTGGAATGGCAGGCGTTTTTCCATGTACAAGTTCAGGACCATGCCCATCGATGCCGAAGCAGCCACCGGCCCGGTCTGGGCAGCTCGTGACCAGGGTCGCGCTACCCCTGTGGGTGCTTTTCTCCGGCGCACCTCCCTCGATGAGCTACCCCAGTTTTGGAATGTACTGAAGGGTGATATGTCGATTGTAGGGCCGCGCCCGGAGCGGCCGGTATTTGTGGAAAAATTCCGGGATGAAGTGCCCAGCTACATGCAAAAGCATATGGTAAAGGGGGGTATCACGGGTTGGGCGCAAATCAATGGCTGGCGTGGCGACACCGACCTGAAAAAGAGGATCGAATACGACCTCTACTACGTTGACAACTGGTCGCTGTGGCTGGACTTGAAGATCATTATCCTGACAATTTTTAAAGGACTGGTGCATCCGCACGCCTATTGATAGGGCGAGCCTGCTGTCCAGCGTCCTCGAATGCATCGGAACCTTTTTGCCATTGCGGTATCTTAATAGGGCTTTATCAGACGTAAGGCATTCCGCCCTGGGTCTGGTTTTGAAGAAGGCTTTTTTACTCTGAAGGAGTATTGTATGAAGTACGGTATGAGCTTGGTATTGTTAGCAGTGATGAGCGCGCCGCTGGCCGCTCTGGCCGGGGATGACAAGTCAGCCACGACAGATGAGCAGCTGGGTCAAATGCAGAAACGCCTGCAGCTCACGGATGAACAAGTAGCAGAAATGCAGCAGATCCGCGACGAAGGTGGCTCCAGAAAGGATATGCGCAATGTGCTGAACGACGAGCAGAAGGCGCAGGCAAAAAAGTTAAAGCAGAACCGGAAAAAGCAGGGTGACGCAAAGTAAAAGCCGGCTTCTCCCTTTGCCGGTGATGCCAGGGCCTAGCTTCCACCCGGTAACTACCGGGCACTGATCGGTGTGCGGCTTACTTCGGTAAGTCGCGCCTACCGTGATTATTGTAAGCCTTCAATACCCTTCGGGGTTTGCCTTTCGCCATTATTTCGCCCTCATCGAGCCATATTACCCGATCACAGAGCTGGCGGACCTGGGGGCCAGAGTGGGAGACAAACACCACTGTTTGTTCGCCCTGAATCTGTTCTTTCAGCGCATCGCGTGCTTTTTTTCTGAACTCCGCATCGCCCACAGAGAGCACCTCGTCTATCAGGAGAATATCCACACGCGTCATCAGAGCGGTTGTGAACCCGAGGCGTGCCCTCATGCCGGAGGAGTATGTTTTGACGGGCTCTTCGAAGGAGTCACCGAGGGCGGAAAATTCCTTTATTTCTTCCAGGTAGGATACCGCCTGTCGCCTCGATGACCCCTGCAACATGGCGGCCAGAAGTGCGTTATCGCGCCCTGAAAGATCGGCTCGAAACCCCAGCCCAAGGGTGAGTAGCGCGGACGATTTACCCTTCTTGAGCAACACATTTCCGGAAGTGGGGGCGAGAATTCCTGCCATAACTCTCAAAATACTGGTTTTGCCGACGCCATTGCGGCCTATGATACCAAGGGTCTCGCCTTCAAAAACCTTCAGAGATACCGACTTGAGTACATGGTGTACTCCGCGATCAAAGCTGCCTTTATCCGCAGGGTAGTTCAGAGACACCTCGTCAAACTGTAGAATAATTGAATCGGGATCTCTCTTCATTCTGACCATACCCTCAAGCTCTACCACTTGCTGCTGCGACAAGCAAAGAACCCGGATTGGTGGGCCGCTCCACAGGCATTTATGATGTGCCGTGAGTTTGCGTCGGGGTGCCGCCGCGCTTGCGACCCTGATCTTTTTCCCGCCGTTGACGTCGCGTAATTTTACGCAACTCATTCGCCAATTGGGGGTCGCTGCTCTCAAGTGACCGGGAGCATTCCAAAATCAATTCAGCATCATTTTTGCAGAGCAAATTCGCCTCACTGGCCGCGCGCAGTATATGGGACAAAGCCAAATTAGCCGTTTGCTCAGACCACTCGTCTTGCGGTGACTCGCAATACATAGAGAAGTCATCAGAAAACACATCGTCCCGGTCGGAAATTTTGAAGCGGCGGTTTAGCAATTGATTGCTGGTGCTAAACAGTGCGAAGAAGTTCTGTGCCTCTGTTCTTGACGGCAAAAGTTTACCGGAATTATCCAGATAACTTTTTATGAACTTCCGCAGCCGTATCGGCACTTTCACCTGGGTCATTAGATGACCTACCTTGGTCAATTCGAAACCGCGCGACTCATTCTGCCGCAAGGTCTTCCCTGTGAGTACCAAGCCAAGGGCATTGCCAAAATCCTGAACGGAATCGCCATTCTTCATCCGGTCCCTTTCGAACAGCCGAAGAATCAGATTATCATCACCAAAAACGTCTGCCCACATACCAAGTCTTTTGTGATAGTCGAGATACAGGTCAAAATGTTCCTGATAGGGTGGTAGCGCTTTTTCACTGTCTCCATAATATCTCGATGATATTGCGTAATAGTTTTTGCTTCCCTCCTGGTGGTGTGAGATAGCTAACTGGTCCTGGCGGCGAAGGTAGGCGATTACCGTTATCTGGTCGAAAGACTCTTTCAGCTTAGACCTGAATGCGAGCAGTTCATCTTTGGCGAATACCCAGGACAGATTCTCCTGGGAAAAAATAACAGACCCATGCATCGAGCCCAGCGCTGCTGCGAGTCCCTCTTCAATATGTGCTCCCAAACTGCGGTTGGGACTTTCCGTGATGGGCCTGATCCACAGCGCCGGTTTTCCGTCCTGGTTGTCGCCACCCTCGGGCGATAGGGTGAACAGCTTGTATCCCTGTTCCCGAAGACTATCCCGGTTCAAATAGAGTGCTTTTTGTATCGAAGTGGAGCCAGTTTTGTGGCCACCTATATGGAGGATCAGGCGTTTACTCATGCAGGGTTATTCCGTTGTTCATCGATGCTTCGCCACGCTTTTATGATTCAGGTTCGGAGTGATCCTGGTTTATGTTCAAGTGCCGATCGCTCTCTGCGTGTTGCCCAATTTCTGAATTTGTATATCTCTCCGTCAGCTCCAGCAGTCGCCGGGATAATACATTATCTATTCCGGAGAGCTTATGGGCGCCTTGTTCCAGTAGACTCAGTTGCTCTGGTGTAATGCTTGGTGTGGCAATTATCGCAGACAGGAGATTCTTTATTGCTAAATTTGCAGAAGCTTCGCACCAACGGTCAGCCGCTATTTCCGGGTACATGGAAAAATCATCATCAAAAATAGTGTCTACCGATGAGATTTGGAAGCGCTTGTTCAGCATGCTATTACTGTGTTGGTAATGCTGATAAAACGCCATTGCGTCGGATCTTGCTGGTACCAGCTTACCTTTGTCGTCGAGATGATCGGCAAGTGTTTTGGCGAGATTGAAAGGCAAGCCCTCCTGGTTCATCAAGTGCCCGACTTTGGTTGCGACAAATCCCTTGGATTTATTTTCCCATGGCACCTCGTGTTGCGTGGCGAGCCCCAGCACGTGAAAAAAATCATCGACGGCATTTTCATTATATAAATGATCCGGCTCAAACACCCGGATGATGACATTATTGTCGCCCACAGCGTCACCCCACAGACCCAGGCGTTGGTTGTAGTCAAGGTAGTCGTCGAGTTCGGGTTTGTACTCTGGTAGGGCGGCGGGATGGTGTCCATACAACTTGGATGTATATGTCGTGTTGTTGCGGCCTCCCTGCTGGTGGTGGGAAACAGCATGTTTGTCCTGTCGGCGCAGGTAAACAATGACTTTTATGTGCTCGAAACATTGCTGTAGCTGACCTACCAGGTGATCGATACTGTCCTTGTCCAGAAAAAAGGAAAATATTTCTGATGACATTACCGCATTCCCTTTAATAGCGGACAACGCTGACACAAAGCCATTGAGTACGCCGATCTCCTGGTTCTCGCTGGCTTCCCGTCGTATCCAGGGATGTACGTTTCCTATCGCTCTAAGCTTGCCGTTAGGGTTAGCGTGAAATACCGCTATGTTATGTTCGGCCAAATATTGCTTGTGACTTACCAGGGCGCGCTGGATGGAGGTGGTCCCTGTTTTATGTGACCCAATATGCAGGTAGAGCGTTTTGGGCTTTCCCCGAACCCCTCGCCACCACTTGGCCGCTGCGCTTGTAGATAGCCTCTCGCGAAAAATATCTCTCCTGATTTGTCTGGCCATATTGTCAAAGTCAGCAATTTCCTCCGAGCTTGGGCGAGACGGTTCTATGGTCTTTGGATAGATCGAAAAATCTTCTCGGAAAAGCTGGTCGCGACCGAAAACCAATCGTGCAAGTTGATTGTTTGACTCTCTGAAGTGGCTATAGAATTTCTCTGCTTCTGCACGGGTAGGTAATAGCGGCTCGCCTTTATTAAAGGCTCCCAGCTTTCTCACCACCTCCCGGCGTGTGAGATCATTCAATGTGTTTAGGGAGCTACGCCGATAACGCCCGAATCTGGGGTATTTTCGATTGAGTCTTTGCAGGTGGAATTGGGCATGGCGCGATAATTTCTCGTTCAATTTTGGCGGAACAAAAAAATCCCCGAGTGTCTCAATATGTGCATAAGCGGCAAAATCTTCCAACAGCGAGCCGCCGCACAGGGCGCCTTCTTCAAACAGGCGAACGGAAATATTTTCCTTGCCAAATATTGAAGCCCATTTGTTAAACAGCTTTGCATAGTCACGGTATTCGCGATCTTCTGAGTCGAGGTCGGCGAAGATATCCTCGGGCACGCCACCGCTGATAAGCTTGGTGCTGTGAAGGCTGACCATAACCTGATCTTGTCTTCTGAGGTAGACAACTATTTGTATGTCTGAGAAATGGAGTGACAGGAATTTTTGCAGATTCTCAATTTCTCTAGGTTGTATCAAGCGTGACTGTAAATGTTCGGACGATATCAGCACGGTATGGATGTTGTCCGGCAGCTCTGCCAACTCCAGTTCGAAATCACTCGCGAAATTATTCTTCCATGCCTGGCGATCACTGGCCTTAACCAGGCCCTGCTGAATGATGTAGTTGTCGATGTGGCTGTCTTCCATGCTGTACGCAGCCAGCTTGCGGTGATTGCGGAGCCCCGGCGACCTGAGGAATGCGATTCCCTGCCGACGTAATGCCTCCCGGTTTCTGTGCAGAAAAATCTGGATAGTTGTCGACCCGGTCTTCGCCGTACCAATATGAACAATCGCCTTCATTGAAGCGGTAAACTCTTCATACGGGAGTTTTCCGGAACATATCCCTTAACTTACGCAGGGGGGCGGTAAGCCTCCAACTGTTGCTGTTTATCACACTCTCCAGTTCGCCACCCAGTTCTACGTTCTGTTCCTTAATCCTCTGGTTTTGCTCAGTTGCCTGCTCCAGTTGTTGTCTCAACAATTCGCTTTCTTCCCGTGCCTTTAGCAGGTTGCTGTGCAAGGTGTTTCGCTCGGAATAGTTGCGCTCAAGCTCAGCTTTAAGCTGGATGATTTCCTGATACTTTTCGTCATCCCGTTCGAATAACTGAGTCAAGCGCCGGTTGCGCCCTATCACAGCGTTTACGTACACCGGCAATAGCTCCGTTGGGGAATGGGTCTCCGGTGCACTGGTGGGATAGCCATAAATATCGAAGTCGGCCTCATAGAGTTCGGCAATATTGCTTTTGCAGGATTCGCTTACGGTGTTCCAGTCCGGCGCCATACCTGAAAGATTTAGACTGCCGATTCGAAATTCGTCGCAGCCAAATAGACCGGACTCCTGTAGTAACTCTGTCTCCAAATTTTCGTACGTGAAAACTTTTGTCCAGGAGAGCTGCTCGCCGAATAGCAGACGGTGCTGCTGGTCCCAATGTGGGTCTGAATCAACGCCATGCTCCTGCAAATGACGGACAAAGCTTTCGAATGCAAGATATATCTCCTCCCTGGAAGCAAATGTGTTGGCTATTTGATAGCCCGGCAGACGTTGCAGATAGCCGGGTTGGCGCAACAGCACCTTTGAAAACCACGCACTGAACAGTCGCGTAAAGGGGTTCCTGACAACGCAGACCCTTGTCCACTCATGAGAAAACAGGATTTCGCCCTGGGTTTCGTTTGAGAAATCTGTAACGGCTTTGAGTGGATTTAACTCGCGATCATGGATGAACATTTCCTGCGCCGTCTCCCTTGAGTAACTATCATCAAAGGTCGTGGTACCGCCGGAGAGTTCCGCAAGTCTGGTTTTGATGCTGGTTCCCGCTGTTTTTGGGGTGTCCATATACATCAATTTTAGGGGCTCTAGAACGAAGGTATTTGCTTCAAGTCGATAGAGGTATTTGCCACACGATGTTTTCAACTCGCGCAGCGATTTTTGAAAATCTGGCTGATCGGGCGTGAGGTCAGTCATCGGGCTAGCGCATTGTATTCATCGGGAGGTGTTTAACACGGGGAAGGGCGCGTCGGGGATATCCTTACCAAGAAAATCACATAACTTGTCCCAATTGGCGTCTTTCTCCAGTGACAGTACCAGGCAGTCGTCGGGGAAGCGTTTCTGCAATCTGGCAAATTCGCGGAACCCGTCATCACGCAGCTTAATCAGCTTCCTCTTTTCACGTTCAGGGTCGTTGCTCCAGCGTTCGTCAAAGCCGGGGTAGATATCGGGGTGGGAGAGGTGCCATCGCCTCGCGCTCTCCAGCCACGCGACCTCATCCCTGTCCACCCAAATAAACTTTGCGGCAGGCATCAGCAGTTTTTTGGTGAAGGGGTGCATTCTGAGATGACCGAAGGGCACGTCGCCAAATATGCGGTAGTCTTTTACCTGTTCTGCCAAATCTGAAAGAAGCAGCAAAACGCGCTTTCCATGGACGCGTTTGAAGCGATTGAATGATCTTGATTCAAGCGCCAGGCGGTTTGCCTCGTTCATTTGCTCTTTATAACCGATGTTTAGATTTCGGTGGTAGCCGTGATCTTCAGCGCCAACCCCCAGCATCACCAGTGCGTTGCCAATGGTGGTAGTACCGGTTTTAAAAGGCGAATGTATGATGACAACTGGCTCTTCCAATGCAATCGGAGCGGCCTGAAAAAATGTGTATAATCGCCCCAGAAATTTCATGGAATTAGAATTACGGTAACCCATAACGGAAAGCGGACGTAAATCCGGGCTGTGTTGAGGCGTTTTTACCTGCCGCAAGATGATATCACGGTATTTTGGCCCTCGCCAAAATAGTTTCTGATAGGGCGCCGGAACTATTAGCATCTGTAACCTGCCTTCTACCCGAGCTAGATGGGTTTATCCTTGAGAGAAAGAACTATGACCAAACAGGGTTTAGTATGACCAGCGACAGTATTGTAACCGTTGTTACCCGCACGAAAGACCGGGCGTTGCTGCTAAAAAGGGCAATCGAAAGCGTTTTGCACCAGACCCACTCCCGCTGGGAGCATGTGATTGTAAATGACGGGGGTGATCCGGCTCCAGTCGATGAATTGGTGGAACATTATCGGGAGCACTATCAGGGACGAATCAAAGTGGTCCACCACCAGACCTCAACCGGGATGGAGGCCGCCTCCAATGCCGGGCTCAAGGCATCGAGCGGGCAGTACATCACTATTCACGACGATGATGACAGTTGGGAGCCCACCTTTATTGAGCGCTGCCTCCAGGAGCTGACGAACTGTCAAATACCCAGTGTCAGAGGTGTAACCGCCCATACCACCCAGATTTTCGAGTCCATGGAAGGAAGCGTGGTGAAAGAAGAGCGCCGGCAGGACTTTGATTCACATCTTGTGGCTGTGTCGCTACCGCAGATAACAGAAATCAATAAATTTATGCCGATATCGTTTTTGTATGAACGGGCGGTTCTCGACGAAATAGGGATGTACGACGAGGCTCTGCCGGTGATTGGCGATTGGGAGTTTAATATCCGGTTTCTGTTCAAGTATGATGTGATTGTGCTCAAGGAGAATTTGGCGAACTACCATATTCGAACCAATTCGCCACCGCGATATAGCAATACGGTTACCGCAGGCAAGGACGCACACATATTCTACCGGGCACTTATCGTCAATAAGCATATGCGGAATGATCTCCAGCAGGGAAAGCTGAGCTCAGGACAGCTAATGGCCTACGGCGACTATTTCCATCGAATCGGTGGGGATTTGTGGCGGATAGGGCAAATCATAGAAAAAGTAAAGAATATGTGGCTCATCAAGATATTGCGAAAAGTAACCAGTAAATGAATATAGCTGCGGTTGTCGTCACGTTCAATCGAAAGGAATTACTGCTGGAAACTCTTCGCGGGTTACTGAACCAGACTCGTGAACTGGATCGAATCCTCATTATAGATAATGCCTCCACGGATGGTACGCAGGAGCAGCTGCGAGAATCCGGTATTCTGGAAAACTCCGTGGTGGAGTATTGCAGATTACCGGAGAACACCGGCGGGGCGGGAGGATTTTCTCACGGTATGCGGCTCGCACTGGAGGGTGGCTACGACTGGATTTGGACGATGGACGATGACGTTGAGCCAGCGGCGGATTGTCTTGAGGTGCTGCTGAAATATACGAATATTTCGGAGTGTCTTAATTCCACGAAAATATTTACCGAGAACAACGAGGTACAGTACTGGGAGCAATACTTTGATTTTGCTACTGCACGCCTGGTCGATTTGAAAAACGCCTCCTTTGAGAATGGAAAGCCCTGGTGCTCCGTGAATGTCACTTGCTTTGAGGGAATGTTGGTCAGCAGAAATATTCTCGAAAAGGTATCGCCACCAGACCCGGCCTACTTCATTTATCACGACGACACGGTATTTGGTATCAAGGCATCGTTTTATACCAATGTCATCTATGTCAGAGACGCCGTATTTTACAAGAAGATTTACGGCTATGGCGCCACCACCAAAATGCGCTGCTATTACATGATCAGAAACACATTCCGCTTGAAGCGAGAGGTGTTTGCTACTGGCTATGTAGGCCGCGCGAGCGCTTTCACCAATTTTCTGTTTTTTCTCAATCTGGCTAAATTGTCCATCACTGCTGTAATCGATAAACCGAGTCTCGAGATCGTCAAATCACTCGCAAACGGTTGGATTGATGGCATAAGAGGTAGATAGGTTTGTTTTTTCTGGTGAGTCCAAAATACAAGTTCCTGATGGGCTGGTCTGCAAAGTGTGGTTGCTCCAGTGTGAAACGTTGGTATCTGGATGTTCACGGCATTCGCCCTGCGGACCTTGGCGAGCCGGTATATAAGGCCATTGGTTATGGCAATACAAAGTTTACGCAGGTTGAGTGGGACCAGCCCGAATTATATGCGGACTATAAGATCTTTGCCGTGGTCAGGAATCCATACAGTCGACTGGTCAGTGGTTTTGTAAATAAATATATCATTGAGAGCAGGCTACAAAATGCGGGCTGGACAACGTTTAATGAGTTCCTGGAATTTCTGGTAGACGACAAAGAATTTAACGCCGTTGATAAGCACCACTTTACACCACAGTTTTCAGAGAATTATCGCGGGTTCACGCGCGCTGGCTTCTCATTTGATCGGGTAATCAAGCTCGAGCAGCTCGCCGATGGGCTAAAAGCCGTAAGTGAAGCCATAGGCGCCGATCTTACCCACGTCCCGGTGGCGAACCAAACCAACTATGGCATTCCAAAAGCTGCTGTGGTCGGTGCGGGGAGCATGAAAATCGCTGATTTCGACAAGGAAAATATTCCACCTCATCAGTATTTTTATGATGACAAGAGTATTGCTCTGGTGCGCGAGATTTATAAACTGGATTTCCAAAATCTGACGCAACTGGGTATAGAGTATGATGCGCCTGATGTTCGTTGATATAACCGCTAGTTACGACTCACTGAACTAGCGCCACCTCGCCTGTAAACTCGACTTCCGCAGGGAAGTCATTGATAATTGTCCGCTTTTCCGCGCAGCCAGACAGGTCATCGTCAGGGAGTATCTATGAATAATATCGCGATTGTAGGCGCTGGTTTTTCGGGCGCCGTGCTGGCCAGGGAGTTGGCTGAATCCGGCTACCAATGCCATGTTTTCGACAGTAGATCGCATGTGGCGGGTAATTGCCATACAGAGCGGGATCTCGAGTCGGGTGTCCTGGTTCATAAATACGGCCCGCACATTTTTCACACGGACAATGAGCGTGTCTGGGAGTACCTGAATCGTTTTGCGCAGTTTATGCCTTATACCAACAGGGTAAAAACCACCACAGAGGGCCAGGTTTTCTTGTTGCCGATAAATCTGCACACTATCAACCAGTACTTCGGTAAGACGATGTCCCCGACCGAGGCCAAGCAGTTCATAGACTCACAGGCGGACCTCACCATAGAAGACCCCCAGACGTTTGAGGAACAGGCGCTGAGATTCGTGGGCCCGGCATTGTACGAGGCGTTCTTCAAAGGCTATACGCAAAAGCAGTGGGGCTGCTCACCGACGAAATTGCCCGCGAGTATTCTCAAGCGGTTACCGGTGCGGTTCAATTACGATGACAACTATTTCTTTCACAAGTACCAGGGTATGCCGAAGGATGGCTACACCGGCATAGTTGAAAATATACTGGACCATAGCAATATAGAATTGCAACTGGGCGCATTTTTTCGCAGAGACCAGTCGGCCACCTTTGACCACGTTTTCTACAGCGGGCCAATTGATGGCTATTTCGATTTTTATCTGGGTCGTTTAGGGTACAGGACACTGGATTTCAAGGAAATTCGGGGAGAGGGCGACTTCCAGGGCTGTGCTGTGATGAATTATGGGGATGAGACAGTGCCTTATACGCGTATCGCCGAGCACAAGTACTTCTCGCCCTGGGAGGAGCACAGCAAAACTATTTGTTTTGCCGAGTACAGCCGGGAGTGCGGGGAGGGCGATATCCCCTATTACCCGATTCGGTTGATGGAAGAGCAAGAGCTGCTCAAGCGCTATGTTGAATTGGCCAATCTCGAGAAAAACGTGTCTTTTGTAGGTCGGCTGGGCACTTATCGTTATCTGGATATGGACGTCACGGTAGCAGAGGCCCTGAGTGCTGCGGAGCAATTTCAGTCGCTCAGAAAATCCGGCCAATCCGCACCAGCATTCTTTGTCGCTCCCGTGTAGCTGCTATGAATGGCAAACTGGTCGCTGTCATCGTAACGTTTAATCGTCTTGAGAAGCTTAAACTTGCGCTCAGTCACACCTTCAGCAGGGGCTTCTATAAGGTAATCGTCGTCGATAACTGTTCCACGGATGGTACCAGTGCCTGGCTGGACGAACTCGAGCAGGAAAACCTCGAGGTGATCCACAGTGCATACAACGGGGGTGGCGCCGGTGGGTTTCACCTTGGGTTTCGCTATGCGGCTGAGCAACTACCGGAGGCTGACTGGTTGGTGTGTTTCGACGACGACGCCCATCCTGAAAACGATATCGTTGGCATCTTTGACGCGTTGGAGATACCCGAGGATGTCGGAAGTTTGGCCGCTGCAGTGTATTTACCCGATGGGCGAATTAGTGAGATGAACCGGCCCAGCCGGAATCCATTCTGGCATTTCAAAGAACTCTTCCACACGGCGTTCAAGGGCAGGCACGGTTTTCATATCGACAATGAGGACTATCAGTCGAGTACCCCGGTTGAGATCGACAGTTCCTCCTTCGTGGGTTGTTTTGTTCGATTGTCCTTGATTCGCAGTCGTGCACTTGGCCTGCCCCGCAGTGAGTTTTTCATTTATGCCGATGACATAATTTACGTGTTGGAGGCTCGCAAGGCGGGGTTCAGGCACTTGTTTGTGCCGATGATAGCATTCAGCCATGATTGCCAGACCCTAATTAATCAGCAGGCGGTATATCATCCCCTGTGGAAGGCGTATTACACCTTTCGGAATGGCCTCGAGATGTACCGGGTCGCGTCTGGTTTTTGTTACCCGCTGGTGTTGCTCGTCAAGATACCCAAGTTTTTTCTGAGTGCCCGACATTATAGAAAGCACGAAAGGACGAAATACTTGTCGATTACTGCCAGGGCTGTCTGGGATGGAGTGTCGAGAAATTATTCCAAAACGCACCAGCAAGTGGTGGAACTGAGTGCGCTACCTGCCGGGAAGTAAGCGTGATCGGCTGGAGGGTTGTTACTCCCCCGAGATCTGAGTGAGCGACCAGACAGTATCTGTGGTAAATATCAGTTTATGCTGTAAGCGGTAGATATTGCGGGCCTCGAGTTTTGCCTCGCCAGACTTCAGCTCTCCGCGAAATTTTTGCTTGAAATCCACGGGCAACCCGCTCAACTCGTAAAACCCAGGCTGCAGGCCGGCTGCGTCACCGGGTTCCGCCACGCATTGAAATTCGGCACTAAAGCTTGCGGATTCATACTGTGTGGCTACTTCCACCACTGTGCACTCGATGGCTCCACCAATATATACGGCCTCAGCCAACTCTGTGCCATGGTGCAAGTTGTCGTCCAGGTCTTGTGCATCTTGTGCACCGCCTGCGATAACCGGATTTGCGACAATTTGCGTCGCGAACAGGCCCAGACAGAAAGTGAATAACATTACCCTCTTCATAGCAGTCGCCGCCTTTGATGGTCATATTTCATGTCTTGGTAGACACCATTGTAGCCAGCCGAAGCCCGAACACTAACGGGTATAGGCTGGGGCATAAAATGTGTTCCCTACTGGCTATCAAAGACGATATAGGACAGTTTTTCCAGGCCGTGGACCCGCTCCGAATCTTTCAAGGTGTCTTCATCTACGGCGGTATTGATGCCAGCTGCTGAGACCGGATTATTACCGTAGAGAATAGGCCAGCCGCCATTAGCGCCTTTCATGGTTGCCGTGGATAAAATTGCATTAGCCGGGTTTGAGATACCACGGGTCGGATAGGCATAGGCGGGGGAGTTGCCCACGCCGGCAACAGTCTTGGGACCAAGCGCGGCGCTATAACGGACGCCGCCAAGAATGCCGGAGCCTTTTTCAATAACGATCACACCGAGGGTTTCGTTGCTTCTCGTCGTGTCCGGGTCTTCAGCAACGTGTTTGCCGACATAGCAGGAAGCGGCCGTAGGAGATGCCTTTCTTGACCCTCTGGATGCAAAGAAAATGCTGAAATCAGCATCATTGTGTGTCATGACCTGACCCAGAACGACGGGCTTGTTATAGGAATTGGCGTAGTAAAACGGCTCCATTTTTACGCGGCCCCACCCACTATTGCCATTTGTGTCGTTGCTAACAACTTTCCTGGCCTCCATCCTGGGTGATTCGTAAACACCCTCTTCTACCACCAGATAGTGCACTGCTACGTTACTAATCGTGCCGGCGGCTGCCACGGACATCTTGACCTGGAAGCTCGACCCGGAGGCGTTACGGATCCTGGTTACAGCAGGCACTGAGTCGATTGCGTAATTGGGCGTGGCTACCACGACCATGGATGAGTAGGAGTTGCTCAGGTTCACAGTTGTCCAGGAGGAGGACGAAACCCCGGTCACCACACCCTGTTCAGCCTTTGGCTCGTTCGCCGCTATCTCTTTATATTGCGCTGACACAGTTGCGGCAGTTGAGCCCATGGTCAACGTGGTGGATGCGGCATTGATGTTGGCGATAACTGCGCTGCCGGAATCCACAACCCAACGATTGAATGTCTGGCCCGAGGGGGCCGCATCTGCATTGATACCTGTCACTGCTCCGCTGGCATAACTGCCATCGCCGCTACCGTTGTTAACTGTCAGAGGGTAGGTTGCCGCTGGCTGATCCGCGTAAGTTGCGGTAACTGTCGCGGCATTCGACGGCATGATCAATGTGGTAGATGCTGCATTGACGTTGCTGATGGTTGCGCCGCCAGAGTTCACCACCCAGCGGTCAAACTGCTGGCCCGATGGAGGTGTGTTAGCCCTGATATTAACGGCTGCATCGCTCACGTAGCTGCCGTCCCCGTTGCCACTGTTTACCGTCAGCGTATAGCTTGATGCCGCGGGGAGGTTTTTGTAGGTTGCCCTTACCGTGGCGGCGTTAGCCGGCATAGTCAATGTGGTGGATGCCGCATTGGCATTGGCAATGCTTGCGCCTCCGGACACGACGGTCCAGCGATCGAATATCTGACCTGAAGGTGCTGAGTTGGCGGATATTGCGGCGACCGCGCCACTGACGTAACTACCGTCTCCGCTGCCACTGGTAACGGTGAGTGTGTAGGTGACAGCGGGCTGGTCTTTGTACGTCGCTGTTACCGTGGCGTCGTTCGATGCCATGGTGAGTGTGGTGGAGGCCGCATTGACGTTTGCGATGGCAGCGCCGCCTGAATTGACGACCCAGCGGTCGAATTCCTGACCAGAGGGAGCTGTGTTAGCCGCGATGCCGGTAACGTCGCCGGAGCTGTAATTCCCGTCCCCACTGCCGTTATTGACAACCAATGCGTAGACAGCTGGCTCCTCGCCGTTGCCAATGCTGACCTGGGCATACTGCACGTTATTAAAGTCCGTTCCTATTTCATCCACCGTGAGGGTAAAGTCTTCACCGGGACCCCAGAAATCAGCAAGTGTGTAGTTGCCACCGGCGGCCAGCTTGGCCAGCAGGCTGGAGGTTTGCCTGTTTGCACCCCGGACGATGGTAACCAGGTCACCAGCTTCTTTGGTGCCGCTGTTGATGCCTGCCTTTCTGTTATACGTGACATAGATGAAGCTATTGTCAGCGCCCTCACCTTTGAGAATCACTTGCTGATCGGAGGAGGCCGCATCATAGTCCGCGAGACCTATCACTTTGCCGCTCCAGGATTGGTTGACCTCTACTTCTTTGTCGCTATACCAGGATAGCTGGGAGCTCTTGGCGGCGTTGAAGCACATTACTGGCCCATCGTCCTGGCTGTAGGAATAGCCCATCATGCCCTGTTGGTCACCGTAGCTGCTGCTGCCCTCGCTCGAGTGTTGCAAATACAGGTTGTGGCCAACTTCATGCATCTGGGCACTGACTTTGGTGACCCAGTCATTGTTGTATACGGTTTGGTAGTAGTTGAAGTAGCCGTAGGCGATCCAGTTGTCGGTGGTGCCCGCAGGGACGGCATACATCACGTGGTCAAACTGGCTCGACAAATTACCCAACAGGGCAGTAGCCGCACTGGTGGCAGCATTCTGGACATCGCCGCGGCTCGCACCGCCCGCATTGATATCGATAGTGATTTGAGCAACACCATCGACGATATTGTCCCCTTCCGCCGGCACGAAGGTTTTCTTGCCGTAGGAGCAGGCGTCGTATTGAGAGGCGAGATTGACCGCGTCTCCGAAGGTACCGAATACGGAATCGCTCAGTTCCGAGGGGCTTGCAGAGGTTGCCGCATCAAGCGCAGTGATATGCAGAATGAGTACATTGCTTTCGTTGACCACAGAGATTGCTTCCGCCGTGACGCCTGCATTTTCCGTCTCTGCGTTGGCTTCATTGATGCTCTGTGCGTCCTCTGTCATGGACCACTCTGTGCCCTCCGTGAGGATGAGCGTGTCCTGCGAGCGATAGAGCTTGCTCGCCCTCAGTGTTGCCCTCATCGCCTTTCTTGCCTTGCGCGAGAGCGATGTTGCATCGTCTGATTGTTGGTTTCGGTACCCGGACCTGGTTCTTGCCTTGAACGCTGCAAGCCGCTCCTTGATAGAATTGAGCTTGCCGCGGTATTTATCTTCAAATTCGGTAGGCAGACCTTCCAGTTTGAATATTCGGCCTCCGACGCTTCCCGCTTCCCCCGCTTCTTCCGCGCAGTGAAATTCGGCGGCATGAGAGCCCGACTCAAACTGTGTGGCAACCTCCATCACAGTACATTCTATGGACTCTGAGACGTATTCGGCGGGATATTGTGGACCGGAGCTGGCTAAAGCGCTCTGGGCCACAATAATCCCGAAAGATATGACGGATAAAAGTGTGTGCTTTAGCTTGAATGTTACATTTTTCATTTTTTGATCCCGGGAATCACGCTGCCCTAGGGCTTTTGCCCCTTAGGCCGTAGACTTTGCGTCCCTGCCTTTCAACAGGTTTGCCATTTTTCGGATGATTACAGCGCTGACCTTAATGCAAAAAGGCCTTTTATTCATCAAATTATGGGTTATTTCATGAGATTCGATTTGGCTATATCACCAGGGAATTCGGGCTATTTAGACCCCTTCGAAAGCCGCCACTGGCCAAAGCTCTGAAAAAGATAGAAAACAACAATGGGGACAGTATATATCAATGCCCTGTTGACTTGCGTGTAGTCCAGGGCGAACTTGTACCGATTGGTGAAATAATACACAAAAAATATAAAAATCAGGGTCAGGGCCAGAACGCGTAGTTCCAGTGAGCGGGGATTGAACAGCTGGCGCTCAAAAAGACAGGTTATTGCCATCAATACAAGTAGATACCAAAGCATATTCCAGTTCAGCATCAGAAAGAGGGTATTGATTATCGCGTTGTGTACCGGGTGGTAAGACAGCTCATAATACCCTACATAGGGCAGCACAATGCCCTCCGTGGAAATCGCCAGGCGGCCAATGCCGGGGATAGAAAAGTCCAAACCGAAGGTCGCGATATAGACACTGCTGATGATAAGCGTTGCGAGCAAGCCGAGGGCCAGTTTTTTGCCGGGCCTGAAAATCGACGTCAGGTAAACAACCAGGATTATCCCGCCCAAAATCAGACCGGGAATCTTCGCCTGGGTGCACATAATGGCAAGTAACAGTGCCAGCAGCCCATAGGGCCAGCGGCGGTTCACTCCCCATTCATGCAGTGCCAGTGCGGCACAGCCGAAGATAGATGCGACCCACAGATCCGCGTAGCCCGGCAAAGCGACATACACGTTGACAAAGGGTAGGTTCAAAAGGACATAGGTCGCCATTGTCGCCACGAGAATAGTTGCGCCTGATTGTCGCAGCTGGCCGTAAAGCACCAACCCAAGGGCTGCGGCGGCTCCCAGCCAGGGCAGGTAAATTACGCCGTGGTCGCTGACACCTGCTCCCAGCATGCCCCACAGCTGTATCAGTGGAATCAGTTCGGGATACAGCCAGGCCCTGGAGGCGCCCGCGGTGTAGTTCATGGCTCTCGCGGGCGCATCCAACCAGTCACTGCCGCTGACCCAGGGCACGATGTCATTGTGATGAAACCAGACAATGGCTTTGGGTGCCCAGTTCATCCAGGCGTCCCATGGAAAGAGCGGGCGCAAATACATTTCCTGGGCTACCGTGGTGTAGCGAGAAACTATCAGCAGCAGGAAAAAAGCGGTTAGCGCAAGCTGCCACTTTTCCAGAGGTGGCGAGCGTGTCGTGTTCCTGTGGGGTACTGCCTGCATGCGCAGGGCCAGTATTCCCAGTAAAATCATCACCAGCATCACTGCGGCCATGCTCCAGTAATGCAGCGGAAGGCCGAGAATATGCCAGCTACGCATTAACAGTGTGGTCAGGAAAATACCTACAAGATAGCCGTAGCCGGCGATGAGGAAGGCATTCCAGCGGCCCGATAGCCGCAACAGCCAGAAAACCCAGACCGCTCCCAGTGCCCAGGGTAGCAGTAGCGAGCTGATCGCGCCGGCTAACGAGATCGATTCAGGCACGTTTTTTCCTCGCTACTACTTTGTAGAGCTGGCCTTCAGAGTGCGTGTCTATCAGCTTTACGCGGAGTGACTTACCCCCCCAGGTTAGCCTTCTTTTCTGAGGATCGTAGTCCAGGCCTGCAATCTTGCCAAGCACGAGGATGTAGTCGCCTTGGCGGGCCTTCTTCTTGTTCGGGAGACGGCCATAATTGTAAATATTGTGCGGAAGCAGAAAGTACTGTGCCTTGAGCCTGGGGTAGGTCTCGTCGTCCAGGTCGTGCAGCAGGAAGATTCTTTTTGCGCCCGCTGCCGGCAGTATCTCGCTCTTCAGATAGTGGGCGTATGAGTAGAGCTCCCGGTCCGTGCCGGCCAGGTGCTTTTCATGCTGGGTGCGGCCGGCGAAAAGAGTCTTTGTGTCCTCCAGTTGGGTGGAAATATTCGCCTGCCAGAGCAGGTCGAGTGAAATCCAGGGAATAGCTATTGCCGCGAGACAAGCTACCGTGCTGTTGCGTCGCGTGACCAGGTAGCTGGCCAGCAATAACAGCAGTGCGAGTCCACTCCAGCTGGCCATCGCCAGCGTGGGCGACAGTATGGGATTCTTGGGGGTGCCGAGCAGAAAGTTGATCGATCTCTGTGTCCATCCCCGGTAGGCAGTCCATTCCGACCAAATAGCCGACAGCGTATGACGCCAGTTAGCGGGCAAAAACGACAAGCCGGATATGACCACGGGCTGACCGCGCATATCACCATAAATATCGAAACCGATCTCAGTGATGCGCCCCTGCCATTCCGGGTTTTTGGCAAGGTGGTAGGTGGTGGGTTTATCACCATTCCAGTTCAGGAGTGCATTGGATAGCGCCAGCGGGTTGTTCGCAGTTTTCCATATGAAATAGACCGATTCTCCGGGATGGGCGCCGGCCAGCGCAACCTGGAGAAATGGATAGTCCTGGGCATTCAGGCTGAGGTTGCGCGTAATAATGGCACGGCCATCTTGCGCCAGGTCCGTCACTGTAAAGCTCTCGTCGGGGCCTCGCGCCCCGTCACCGTAGCGTAGACTCAGCTCGCTGCCGGTAACAATTCTCGGCGGGATCGGTGCTGTACTGTCGTTGCCGCCACGCCCGGGAACTGCACCCGATGATAAGACGATATAGCCGGTTATCAGTAACGCTGCACTGGCGACCAAGGCCAGCAGGGCTCGCATGAGTTCACGCAGGAAGCCACCATTGCCCATCGCCTTCGGCGCGTGTTCGCCCGGGAGGGTGTTACCCATAAATACGTTGTCCAAGGTGGCGGTTTCTTTGTGGCGGCGGGTGCTGCGCCGCCGTGCAAGTATACTGGTTCAGTTGCGGGGTTGCTCGCCGGGCGTAATAAGCGGTTTATGGCTTTTTGAGCTTAAGCGGACTCTTTGCGTTACTTGGGATCGTGGTTCTGCTATAAATTACAAAAGTATCAGCAAAAAATGGAAAAGTGAACAGCTTGAAAAAAGTCCTTTGTTTAGTACTGCTTTTTTCTTGTCTCCAGGCGGGTGCGGCGAATTTCCCCAAGCCCGAGGCCCTGGAGCCTGCTGTGGGTTTCTGGATTAAGGTCTATACGGAAGTCACCACTAATCAGGGCTATATTCACGACGCGGTGGATATGTCGGTGGTGTACGAGACGCTGGAACTGCCGGCGTATGCCAGCAACAGTCATCGCGGCAGCCTGGTGACTAACGCAAAATTCCTTTACGTCAAGGCGTTGACGGCGCTGGCTAAAGGCAAACGCAGCAATCTCACGGCGCTTGAGGCTAGAGCGCTCGCTGCATGGCCGGACAATACCTCGTCAACAACCTTCCAGACAGCGGCGCACAATGTGCGCTTCCAGTTGGGGCAGTCGAATCGTTTTATGGAGGGGCTGGTCCGATCCGGTCAGTGGAAGCCGTACATACGCAGTGTGCTGGCGGCGAATGAACTGCCACCGGAACTGGAGGTATTGCCCCATGTGGAATCGTCTTTCAACCCCTCTGCGTATTCCAAAGTGGCGGCCGCGGGCATGTGGCAGTTCATGCCCCGGACGGCGCGTGACTTTATGCGCGTGGACCACGTGGTGGACGAGCGCATGGACCCCTTCGCGGCGACCGAGGGTGCAGCGAAACTGCTGAAACGTAACTATGCCCTGACCGGTACCTGGCCGCTGGCGCTGACCAGTTACAACCACGGGACGGGTGGCGTTCTGCGTGCAGCGAAGCAGTTAGGTAGCACGGATATTGGTGCAATAGTGCAGTCCTATAAAGGCCCGGCTTTTGGTTTTGCCTCGCGTAATTTCTACGCGTCCTTCCTCGCGGCAATGGAGGTGGACCAGCATGCGGAGCGCTATTTTGGGCCTCTGAGTATGCACGTTCCCACCAGCTATGAGGTGAGCGTAGTAAGCGATTACATACCTGCAGATGCACTGTCGAATTGGGTGGGTATTGGCATAGACGATCTCCGGCAGCACAATCCGGCACTGCGCGATACGGTCTGGAGCGGCGAGAAATATATACCCCGTGGATATACCATTCGCGTGCCCGTGGGCCACCTGAAGCAGCCCCTGGAAGCGCTTCTCGCTGCAATGCCAAACACGGCCCGCTACGGCTATCAGCAACCCGACCTGCAGCACCGCATTGTGTCGGGAGATTCCCTGTCCACCATCGCCAGGCGTTATGGCACCTCGGTGTCAAAATTGATGGCACTCAATGGCATGCGTAATACCGGCATTCGAGCTGGCAAGACACTTATCCTGCCTGGCACAGTGCCGACAACATCCGCGGTCGCAGCGACCACAGCCCGGGCCTCACAATCCGGTGTGTATGTTATTCAAAGAGGGGACTCCCTCTGGAGTATTGCCCGGCGTTTCAAAGTGTCCCAGCAGCAGTTGGTAGCCTGGAATGGGATATCCCCCAAAGGTTACATACAGCCAGGCCAGAAGCTGAAGGTGACTTCAAGCTGAATTCCCTCAGGTGCCGCAGAAGGTCTGCCGGACTTCCTGTTCCGGCCGCGGTGGCGTGGCGAAGCGGGCCAGCTCAGGTTTAAAGCTGAAGGGCTGCGCAAGCACGTCTACCAGAGTATTGAAGGGGCTATAGTCTCCGTCCTCCGTGGCCGCGCGCAGCGCCTCTTCCACCAGGTGGTTGCGGGGAATGAAAACAGGGTTAGCGGCATACATATCATGTCGGCGCTGCTCGGGTGATGCCGTCTCCTCGGCCAGCCGCTTGCGCCAGCGCGCCAGCCAGGGCACGAAGGCGTCGCTGAACTCGAACAGTTTCGCCACAGTGCCATCCCCCGAGGCGTTCTCTGCCGCGTGGTCCGCCAGCCGCCGGAATGCCAGGGTAAAGTCGCTTTTTTCCTCTGTCATCAGTTGCAGCAGCTCTTCCGCCAGAGTGGCGTCCTCTTCGCTGAGGCTTGTCAGGCCCAGCTTGCGGGCCATACCGGCAGAATGCGCCTGCAGAAACTCTCCCGGGAAGGTGTCTACTGCCGTTTGCGCCAGGGCCACGGCCTGCTCCTGATCCGTGTGCAATATGGGAAGTAGTGCCTGTGCCAGGGCTGCCAGATTCCAGTGGGCAATGCCGGGTTGGTTGCGGTAGGCGTAGCGGCCGCCGTGATCAATGGAGCTGTACACCTTCTCCGGGTTGAATTCATCCATGAATGCGCAGGGGCCGTAATCGATGGTTTCCCCGGACAGCAACATATTATCGGTGTTCATCACGCCGTGGATAAACCCCAGTAGCTGCCAGCCGGCAATAAGGGATGCCTGTGCACTGACCACCTGCTGCAGTAGCGCCAGTGGCCGGTTCTTCGCCTCCAGTGCATCCGGGTAATGCCTGGCCAGCACGTAATCGGTCAACAGCGTCAGCGCCTCGGTATCCTTGCTTGCGGCAAAAAACTGAAAAGTGCCAATGCGGATGTGGCTCTGGGCCACCCTCGCCAATACCGCGCCGGGCAGGAAGGATTCGCGGGTTAACTTTTCGCCGGTGCTTACCGCCGCCAGCGCCCGGGTGGTAGGCAGGCCCAGGGTGTGCATGGCCTCGCTTACGATATATTCGCGCAATACCGCCCCCAGCGGTGCGCGGCCATCGCCGCCGCGTGAGTAGGGCGTAGGGCCGGAACCCTTCAGCTGAATGTCATAGCGAATACCATCGGTGCCCAGCACCTCGCCCAGCAGTATCGCCCGGCCGTCGCCCAATTGGGGGTTGTAGCTGCCGAACTGATGGCCGGCATACACCGTTGCAATCGGTTCGCTGCCCGGCGCCAGGATATTGCCCGCCAGTATTGATGTGCCCTCGGGAGATTCAAGCCAGGCCGGGTCTATACCCAGCAGGCATGCGAGTTCGTGGTTGACCCGGATCGGCCCCGGATTTATCACAGCTGTGGGCGCCCGGTGTGAAAAAAGCCGCTCTGGTAGCCGTGCGTAGCTGTTGTCGAAGGGGATGGCGGTCATGGCTTCAATAGCCCGCTTTCATGTTGACGATATTCAGCAGGCGCCCGCCGTCCACGTAGCGGCGCAGGTTCTCTGCTGCGATGGCGGCCACGCGTTTCATACTGTCGGCACTGACTGCAGATACATGGGGCGTGATTATCACATTGCTCATACCCCACAGCGGGCTGTCTGCTGGCAGTGGTTCCGGGTCTGTAACATCGAGCCCGGCACCGTAGAGCTCGCCGGATTCCAGTGCTGCGATCAGGTCGGCGGTTACTGTGCTGCCGCCGCGACCAACACTTATGAAGATCGCACCGGCCTTGGCTTTATCAAAAAATGCGTCATTAAAGATGCCGGTGGTCGAGCTGGTCAGCGGTAGTGCATTGACGATGACATCGGCCCTGGCAGCCAGTTCTGACAGCTCACCGGGCAGGCCCACATATTCGACAAAATCTGGCCCCTCACGCGATGAGTTGCGTGTGGCGATGACCTTCATTCCCAGCCCGTGGGCCCGCCAGGCGATTTCTGTGCCTATCCCGCCCAGGCCCACAACCAGCAGGGTTTTGCCCTGCAGTTCGCCAAAGCTCGCACGGCTCGCCGGAGAGCGGTCCCAGCGGCTGTCTGACTGGGCAGCGTGGTAGGCCGGCAGGTCTGATGCGAGTGACAGCAGCATCGCCATGCTGTGTTCAGCGATGGCCGGCCCCATCAGACGTTTGCTGTTGGTGAACACCCTGTCCTCAATTTGCGCCGGGGTGAGGTCAGCGCACCCGTCCACACCCGCGGTATAGCTGTGCAGCCACAACAGGCGAGGTGAGGCGTTGTTTATGGTTGCCTGGGTGCACAGGCTGATTATAGCGTCAGCGCCCGCCAACACCTCGGCGCTGGGCACCATGGTTTCCGAGGTGTCAATTACCAGTGTTGCGGTGCCAGCATTCTTGCGCAGCTGCGCTTCGAGCCCGGGCATCCGCTGGGCATAACCGGCGGGCAGGCTCACGACTATACGTTGCGGGTTCCAGTTGGGATTGTCGCGTATGGCTGTGTCACTTTCATACAGGCCCAACTCCTCGATGATTTGCTGAGTCTCGGCATCGGGTGATGCAGTTTCCGCAGAGACTGTATGCGCCACCAGCAGCACAGTGATAATGGCAAAAATCTTGTTCATGTATATCATCGTTTGCTCCACACTAAGTCCTTTCCAGCATAAGCAGATTCAGCAATGAATACGAGACATGAGGTGTTCCGGACTTAAAAAATTCGCGCTAAATGTTCTCTGCGCTAGCTGATGAACTGGATTTTCAACACTGCGGCTTGCTACGCTGCAGCACACTGTTTTTAGAGGATACGGACAATGACCGATCTGGCCTGGGATACACTGATTCGAAACGCGCTGGTTTTCGATGGCAGCGGGGAGGCACCGCGGCGGGAAGACATTGCCTTGAAGAATGGCCTGATCGCCGCCAGGGGCCATGCTTTACCTGCGTCCCAGGCAGGCCGGGTGATTGAAGGGGAGGGCAAGTGGCTGATGCCCGGCCTGCTGGATATCCACACCCACCTGGATCTTGAGGTTGACCTGGAGCCGGGCCTGCCGGAAGTGGTGCGCCATGGCACCACCACCGTGGTCGTCGGTAATTGCAGTCTCGGCACTTGTTTCGGTCAGCAGGTTGAGGGTGAGCAAAACCCTATTGTCGACTGCTTCACTCGCGTGGAGAACATCCCCAAAACGGTGCTGCAAAAATGCGTTAACGCCGTAAGTTGGAGCGACACCGGTGCCTACATGGACCACTTCGCAGATATCCCCCTGGGCCCCAATATCGGGGTTTTCTTACCTCACTCCATGCTGAGAATAGAAGTCATGGGCTTGCAGGAAAGCATAAGCCGCGAGCCCACGGAAGCGGAACTGACGCAGATGGAGGTGCTGCTGGGCCAGGCTATGGATCAGGGCTATCTGGGAATGAGTACCGATGGCCTGCCTTTTCACTATCTTGCCAACCAGCCCCATACCGATAAGCGCATCCCCACGCAATTTGCGAGCTTCGGCGAAATGAAACGCCTGCTCAAGGTGGTGCGGGACAGAGGCCGGGTCTGGCAGACCACGCCTATCCTCGAGAACCGGGCCAAGGCCTTTCTCTATTTTCTCCTCACCAGTGGTCGCTTGTTCGGCAAGACCCTGAAGACCTCGGCCCTGTCTGCCGTGCGTTTTGCGCTCGCGCCCAATGCCAGCCGGGCCTTTCTCGGTTTCGCCGCACTGGCCAACAGCGGGCTGCTGAAGGGAAATATTCATTTCCAGGCGCTGGGCACCAACTTCCGGATCTGGTCAGATGGCATCGTCAGCCCGCTGTTCGAGGAGCTGGAGTCCACCAGCAAGTTGATTGCGAAAGAATACGACGATGTTGAGGGCCGGCGCGCGCTACTCGATGATCCACAGTTTGTCGCTGAATTTCGTCGGGACTGGCACTACGGCCGTCACGGGCGTAATTTGGCCCACTTCAAGGCCCGCATGGGTTTGCCGGATATTCTGGTAGTGCGGGAGCTGAATCGCATGGTTTTCGACGGCGCCCCGGTACCCGAGTGGGAAGGCGAGAACATGCAACAAGTCTACGATAGACTGGAGCGCTTCCAGCGTGGCCATAGTGAGAGCGCGCGCTCCGATGCGGAGCGCGAATCTTTCGAAACCTTTCCCCGGCCCATCCTCGATGATGCAGAATTCATGCTGCATCTCATGCGCACCTACGATAAAGGCTTCCGCTTCTGGGTGGATGTGGCCAATGTCAATAAAGAGGGCGTGCTGCCCCTGTTACTGGACCGCAATACATTGCCGGGATTCAATGACTCCGGGGCACACATCACCAATATGGCGTTCTTCGATGGCAACCTGATGTCACTAAAACTCGCCCAACAGGAGTCCCTGCAAACCGTGAGCACCATGGTGAAGCGCCTCACCCGTGAACCCGCCGCTTTCTTCGGCCTGGATGTGGGCAGCCTGGAGATTGGCGCCCAGGCCGATATCGTATTGATAGACCCGGAGGCGCTGAGCCAATGGGATGACAACGAATCGCGGGAATTCACTTATCGCGAGTTGTTTGAGCACAAGCAGCTGCTGAGCCGCTCCGACGGAGTGGTCAGTCAGGTGCTGATTCGCGGGGAGCCGGTTTGGCAGGAAGGCGATTTTACCGAGGCGCTGGGAACCCGGCAACTGGGGCGTGCCCTGCGAGCGGCGTGATATCGGCTATGCTTGAGGTCCACCCGTCACTATGACTGCAAGGAAGAAATACATGTCCACAAAAAACGAGATGAATCTAATCCAGGAATGTTCATTCATAGCCGGGCTCAGGCCGCCCTTGCCGATTGGTGAAGGCCCTGTTGGCACGCGCATGTATTACGACGTGACAGGCGGTGAGTTCACTGGCGATCGGCTGAGGGGGAAAATTCTCGGGGGTGGTGAATGGGCGTTGCTGGGCCCCGACGGATATCTTCGTCTCGATGTGCGCCTGCAGATTGAGACCCACGATGGTGCGCTTCTGTATCTGCAGTATGTGGGGCTGCTGGACGTGAATGAGACTGTTCAGGATGCATTGGCAAACGGCGGTGAGACAGACTTCAGCGACCAGTACTTTTACACCAATCCACGATTTGAAACTGGCGATGAGCGCTACGCCTGGTTAAATAAAACATTTTTTGTCGGGCAGGGCCGTATTGCCCCGGATCTCGGCGTGGAATACCGACTGTACAGGCCCGCGTGACAGAGGGCGGCAGAACGTGACGGATCAATCGGCCAGTTTTGTCGGCTCCATTCCCGAGTACTACGATGCCCTGCAAAAGGAGCTGGGGGCCAACTTATCGCTGGAGGCCCTGGTCATTACCTGCAAAAAAGCGTGAACCTCGCAAGCGGGACGGCTGCTTGGAAGCCATAGGCAGCTTAGGCTCAGGTCTTGCTTCTGTCGCCTTTTCCCCAGACTTTGGCACCAAAGCCGGTGTCATTGCACCGCTGTGGCATTACAATCCTTGGTCTTTTCTGAATCCAACTACGGGGAATACGTCCATGTCACTGGACTTCGACAGTGCGCGCCTGCCCAATCCCAATATCCGTCCGGAACACGAGGAATGGCGCACCCATTTGCGTCGGTTTATCGATACCGAAATCATGCCTTTTGCGGAAGACTGGGACGAGGCGGGTCATATTCCGATAGAGCTGTGGCCCAAAGCGGCTGCGGTGGGACTGTTGGGCCTGGGCTACCCTGAAGAATTTGGCGGTACCAAAGAAGGGATTGATTCCTGGCACCATTGGATCGCCAATGAAGAGATGTCGCGAATTGGTGTGGGCGGTATTCCCGCCAGTTTGATGGTCCACGGTATTGGCCTGCCGCCGGTGCTCAACTGGGGCAGCCAGGCCTTGAAGGAAATGGTGGCGCCGCCGGTACTGGCGGGGGAGAAACATATTGCCCTGGGCATCACCGAGCCCGGGGGTGGATCAGATGTGGCGCAGCTCGCGACTACTGCCGTACTGGACGGTGATCACTACGTGGTCAATGGCTCCAAAACCTTCATCACCGGCGGTATGCGCGCAAACTGGGTGTCTACTGCGGTACGCACCGGTGGTCCCGGCGCAGGCGGAGTTTCAATGCTGCTGATTCCTACTGATGCGGAGGGTTTCAGCCGCACCCAACTGGACAAGAAGCAGGGCTGGTGGGCATCCGACACAGCCACCCTGTACTTTGATAATGTGCGGGTGCCGGTGGGTAATCTGCTGGGCGAGGAAAACAAGGGGTTCCTGGTTATCATGACCAACTTCAACAGCGAGCGCATGTTTATGGCGGCCGCTATGGAAGCACTGGGTCGGGTTTGCCTTGAAGAAGCCGTTAATTGGGCGCGGGAGCGCAAAACCTTCGGCAAGCGGCTGGCTGACCATCAGGTTATCCGTCACAAGATCGCACAGATGAAACAAAAGCTGAACGCCACCCAGGCGTATATCCGGGTCTGCTATGAGTCTATCGAGGCGGGCAATGCCAACCCGGGAGACATTGCACTGCTAAAAGTACAGGCCAGCGAAACCATGGAGTTTTGTGCCCGGGAAGCCATGCAGATACTGGGAGGCATAGGCTATATGCGGGGCAACCGGGTAGAGCGTATCTACCGTGAGGTGCGGGTTAATGCCATCGGCGGCGGTTCAGAGGAAATTATGCGGGATCTGGCTGCACGCCAGTACGGCGTTTAGGGGAAAAGAGGCATGAGTGCTACAGAACAGGAACTGAAAGATTTTCGCAGCCAGGTATCCGCCTGGATGAAGGACAACCAGCCCGCTGATCCGGGTTTTCTGCTGCCCCAGACTTTTATGGAAGTGGGCGATGAACGCCAGCTGGAATTCCTGCGGGAATGGCAGCACAAGGTGTGGTCTGCCGGTTATCTGGGTATGGCCTGGCCAAAAGAATATGGTGGTGGCGGTGTAGAGCGGGCGTATCAGGCCGTCGTCGACCAGGAGATGCGCCGGCATGCGGTGCCTATTTGCTTCAATGTGATCGGCCTCGGCTGGGCCGGCCCCCTCATTATCGATATCGGAACTGAAGCAGAAAAAGCCCGCTATCTGAAACGCATACTCAGCGCCGACGATATCTGGTGCCAGGGCTTTTCCGAGCCCGATCACGGCTCTGACCTGGGCAACGCCCAGACCCGCGCCGTGCGCGACGGTGACGAATACGTGCTTAACGGCCAGAAGATCTGGACCACCATGGGCAACTTTGCCCAATACATGATTCTGCTGGCGCGAACCAATACCGACACGGCTCGCAAGTATGATGGCTTGTCTTACTTCCTCTCGCCCATGGATGTACCCGGAATTGAAACGCGGCCCATCCGCAAGATTACCGGTGAGTACGGCTTCACCGAGACCTTCTTCACCGATGCCCGTATTCCCGCCGACTGCCTGATGGGAGAGGAGGGGCAGGGTTGGAAGATAGCGATGCAGACCCTGCAATACGAGCGCGGCGCAGAAGCTGGAGCCGCCGGTGGCCTGATGATGGTGCGTGTGACCATCGACGATATGATCGAGGAATTACACGACGTAACGCGTGACGGTGAGCCAGTGCTGAAGGACCCGGTGATGCGCGACCAGTTGGTGAGGATGATCATGGAAGAGAAAGCCATCGCCCTCGGCGACCGGCGTGCGCGTATTGCACCGTTGACCTCGGATTACCCCGGCTCGCTGCCGCTGTCGAACAAATTGCGCACCACGGAGATGACCCGTCGTATGCGCCAGTTCGCAATAAACCTGCAGGGGGCCGCCGGCGGACTCTATGTCGGCGACGATGAGGCGAGACAGGGTGGTTTCTGGCAACGCGCCTATTTCAACAGTTTTTCGGCAACCATTGGTGGTGGTACCAGTCAGGTGCAGGCAAATATTGTCGCCGAACACATTCTCGGCCTGCCGAAATAAGGGATTAAGTCATGTCAGTTATAGGAAACACCACGCTCTCGTTCAGTGAAGAGCAAGCCATGTTGCTGGATGTGGCCCGCGAGTTCTGCCGCGATAAGTCACCTATTTCGGTGGTACGTGCGCAACTTGAAACAGACAGCGGCTTCGACGCTGCGCTTTGGGACGAGATGGTAGCCCTGGGTTGGGCTGGTATTGCGTTGCCGGAATCCTGTGGCGGCTCGGGAATGGGTGTTGCTACGGTGGTGCCGGTTGTAGAGGCCATGGGCAAGGCGATGCTGGGTACACCCCTTATCAGCAACACACTGGCAGGGCAGTTTATACTCCGGGCTGGTGGTGAAAACCGTTTTGAGAGTGTGTTGTCTGAGATTGCCTCGGGCACAACAGCAGCGGTTGCCCTGTTGGAAAATGCCGATTGGGGCGATACCGGCATTGCCTGCAGTATGACTGCGGGTGGCGTGTTGCAGGGCCAGAAAAAGTTTGTGTCCGACGCGGAGGTGGCGCGCTTGTTTGCGGTGCTGGTCAAGCACGAGGGCGAGCCCGCGCTGGCTGTTGTGCGTGCAGAGCAGTTGTCGGCGGGCGCTATAGCGCCCAATACGTTAATCGATCAGACCAAGCGCAGTGCGACCGTGGATTTTACTGGTGTGCAGGTTGCCGCAGGCAATCTGGTAACAGGTGAGGCGGTGGTTACAGCGCTGCGCGATGTGCAATTGCTCGGCGCATTGCTGACTGCCGCGGAGGCCACCGGCAGTGCAGCCAGTTGTCTGGATACAGTGGTGGAGTACCTGAAAACGCGCAAGCAATTTGGCAAGTTGATCGGCTCCTACCAGGCACTCAAGCATCCCACGGTGGATATTCTGACGGCGGTGGATTCCGGGCGCTCATTTATTTATCACGCGGCGACACTGGTGGGCGAGGGAGCCCTGGATGCGGATGCTGAAATTGCCTGCCGTATGGCCAAGGCTCACGCCACAGAAACGCTGCTGTATGCCGGTGATCGCGCCGTGCAATTTCACGGCGGCATGGGTTTCACCTACGAGTGCGACGCCCAGCTGTACATTCGCCGGGCCCAGTGGAGCCAGCAACAATACGGCGATGCCCAGCACCACCGCAAACGCCTGGCGAGCCTGTTGCTGGGCTGATAGCTTCGCCGGGAAAGGCGTCAGGTTTTCATAACGCCAAATACACCACTGGCCCTGACGATACGTTTGTCGCCGACGGTGAAATAGCAGTTGGCAAAAGCCATACTTTTGCCAACTTTCTGCACATCTGTCGTTATTTCCACCCAATCCCCGAGCTGTGCAGATCCAGCATAGTCGATGCTAAGACTGGCCGTTACCATCGGTGTCGGTTCCCCGCTGAAAAAACTGGCGTTGTAGCCAAGAGCGATGTCGGCGAGAGTGCTGAACACACCGCCGTGCATTGAGTTCCGAGCGTTGCAGTGCTTTTCATCGACCCGCAAGCCTATAATCAGCCCCTGCTCTGTTTTCTTGTTATAGATCGGCCCGATCAAATCAAGGTAGGGGCTGGTTCTGAAAATCGGTTCAAATCCCTCCGGAATGTCGTGCATGTATTTTTCCTTATTCAGCTTTCTCTGGTGCCTGCGTTCAGGTGGGCCCTTACGTGCAAAAATCGAAACAGGCCCAGCAGTAGTAGAGCGCCACCACTGGCAATCAGTAGCCAGGCGACAGCCAGGTAGGGGGGGTGAGCGGAAAAGAACTGGAATAGCACAGCGCCTCCGGCGAGCAGGGACAGCGCTGTGCGAACGTAGGCAAGAAAGGTGCGTTCGTTTGCCAGGCGCGTTCGTTCCAGGGCCAGGGTATCTCGCAGGTCTGAAAGGGCCACTTTCCTCTCCATCTATCCGTTTATGGGATTGCACAAGGTCGTAAACGGTTATTATGGTGGTATGCGGTCATTGCTTCAATTGCTGTACAACCCTGAACCATCGTTCCATATTTTCATGGCTAGTGTCTTCCAGTTCGAGACCAATCCAGTAACCGGGTTTATCCTCCGCTGCCCTGGACCACATGACTTTGCCGACCAACTCAAGGTTTTCCTTCCATTCATCTGCTGGCACTGCAATATTGACAGCGCTGCCATGTGCAACTGATTCCTGAACCCAGATGCGCAGACCGGCCTCCGAGACGTCCAGGGTGTTACATCGAAAGATGGTGTTATCTGCCTCTGAGCGGCTGCCGCGGCTAACTACCTCGAGGTAGATTGATTTCTCTACACTGAAACGGGGATGCTTACGCCTGTTATTTTGTTGATATGTCATGATGTGTTATTTATCCCTATAACCTGCGCCAGAGATCATCCACTCCCCATACGCAAAGTAAAGCACAAGTGGCATTAAGTGCAATTACATGGGAATTCCAATTGCCTGGTACCCAGGCCATAGCCCATTGGCGCAAGGCCCTTTAAGATAGCGCAATCTTTTCAGCGGAGCTTCACATGAGCAAAATCAACAGCGACCCTCGTATAGACCCTCGAATCAAGGCAATTTTCGGTATGATGCCAGCGCTGGCAATTGCCGATGTCGAATCGCGACAACAGGCCCTGGATGAGGCGAATGCCCCCCAGGCCGTCGCCCAGCGAACATTGATGGAGGCCATGTTTGACAGTATCGATTCAGAGCAGGTGGCGCCGTCTGCCGGTCTGGCGATCACCACCCATGAATTTACTTCCAGCCCTGACAATAACAGCATCAAGGTTCAGTTCATTCGGCCCGAGTCGGCAGAAGTTCTCCCCTGCGTGTACTACATCCACGGTGGTGGTATGCAATCGATGAGTTGTTTTTTGGGCATGTACCGCGCCTGGGGCAAGATTATCGCCGCCCAGGGGGTCGCGGTTGCGATGGTGGATTTTCGCAATTGCCTGACGCCCTCATCGACACCGGAAGTGGCTCCTTTCCCTGCGGGATTGAATGATTGTGTGTCCGGCCTCAAATGGCTGGCCAGTCAGGCCGCAGACCTGAACATCGATCCGGCCCATATCATCGTGGCGGGGGAGAGTGGGGGTGGAAACCTGACTCTGGCAACGGGCCTGAAGCTTAAGCGGGACGGTGATCTGGGCCTTATACGCGGCCTCTACGCCATGTGCCCCTATATCGCAGGTGCCTGGCCCCAGGAGAGGTTTCCCTCATCGATCGAAAACAACGGTATTCTGCTGGACCTGCACAACAATCGCGGCGCCATGGCCTACGGCATTGAAGCTTTCGAGGAGGGCAACCCTTTGGCATGGCCCAGCTTTGCTACCGAGGATGAACTCAAAGGCCTGGTGCCCACTGTGATAAGTGTTAATGAATGTGATCCGCTGCGCGATGAGGGTGTTGAATTTTACCGCAGCCTGCTGCGTGCCGGTGTTTCGGCGCGGTGTCGGCAGCTGATGGGTACCACTCACGGCATAGAGGTTTTTGCCAGTGCCTGCCCCGAGATCAGCCGGGACACCGCCGCCCATATTGCCCAGTTTTGTCGCGAGACGTAGGGCCTCATGTAGGGCAGGGCCCGGCCCCGTTGTTGCTTGTCAGGGCATCGGGTAGCCATCTACAAAATCGCTTTGGGTAATTTCAATCAGGGTTGGCAGCTGCCGCCCGTTCGCGGCAAGCAACTCCGCGCTGAGCTCGGCCAGGTTTTTTACAGCGACGGCTTCACAACCGAAGGCGCGCCCCAGGCCAATGAAGTCCGGTGTGAAAATGTCCACCCCGATGCGGGCGATGTCTCCGTCCTCCATAAACCGCTTGATCTCACCGTATCCGCTGTTGTTCCAGATGATGAATATCACCGGGAGGCCAACCTCAACTGCGCTGGCGAGCTCGCCGATCGTAAACTGGGAGGCGCCATCGCCTATCAGCCCGACCACAGGGAGATGAGGCTGCGCCAGCTTGGCGCCGATCGCGGCGGGTATGGCGTAGCCCAGTGTGCCGAAGCCGCTGGCGGAATGAAAATAGCGGCGCGCCTTCTCCGTTTCATAGTGCAGCCACGCGTAATACGTCGGCTGCGTTGAATCCCCGGCGATAATGACGTCCGGCAAAGCTTCCCGCAGGGTAGTGAAAAACGCTTCATAACGCTTGTCGCGAGCGCCGGTCAGGGCTGCGCGCAGGACGGAGGCGCGTTGTGCCCCACTTTTGGACTTGTGATGTGCTGAATCCAGAGTGGTGTTGATAGCTTGCAGCGCCAGTTTCGCGTCGCTTTGTATGGCAATGTCCGCCCTGACGTTGCGGCTTAGTTGGCGTGGATCGATATCAACCCGCAGCAATGTGCCGCCGATAGTCACGGGTCCGGAAAAGAAAAAGTCGTAATCGGTTTCGCTGAATTCAGTGCCTACCGCCAGCACCACATCCGCCTGTTCGAATTCCCGGCGTATTTCCGCACTGGAGCCGGAGCCCCCCACCGCCAGGGGGTGACTATAAGGTATAACGCCCTTGGCATTGACGGTGTTGACTACCGGTGCGCCCAGTGCCTCGGCAAGGGCGATTAGCTCACTTGCGGCGTTCACGCAGCCGCCGCCAACGGCGATAAGCGGGCGTTGTGACTGCGCCAGCGCTTCGGCTGCCCTCGCTATACCTGTCGGCGCGGGCCCGGGGGGCTCAGGCAGGGCGAAGGGTGTTGTGTCCAGGTGGTCGGCAGCAGCGGTGATGACATCGAGTGGAATTTCTATGTGGACCGGCCCGGGCCGTTCGCTGGCGAACACGGTAAACGCCCGTGCCAGCACCTGCGGTAGTTCATCCGCACGCAGCAGGGTGTGACTGAAAACGGACACTCCGGCAATGGTGCGACTCTGGTGTGGCATCTCGTGCAGACGCCCTTCGCCCAGCCCGAGTTGATAGCTGCGATTGACCGAGGAGATTACCAGCATGGGAATGGAGTCGGCGAGGGCCTGGCCCATCGCGGTGGCGATGTTGGTCATGCCCGGGCCGGAGATGATAAGACAAACACCGGGCCTGCCGCTGGCCCGGGCATAGCCGTCGGCCATAAAACCTGCACCCTGTTCGTGGCGCGGTGTGATATGGCGAATGCTGGTGGCCGGGAGGCCGCGGTAAAGCTCTACCGTGTGCACACCGGGAATACCGAACACGGTGTCGACACCATAAGACTGCAGTAAGCTGACAAGCACTTCGCCACAGGTCTTCACGATGGCACCTGTTGCAATGACACGGTGTAGCGTTCTATTCGATCAAAGGCCTTGCTCATGATGTGCACCGGATGCGTCAGTGACAGGCGCACAAACCGGCGGCTGGTCTCGCCAAAGGCAATGCCGGGTAGTACTGAAACCCCGCTGTGTTGCAGCAGGCCCTCTGCAAATGCCAGGCCGTCATCCGCGAGCTGGGACACATCGAGCATAATAAACATGCCGGCCTTTGGCTGGTTAGCGCGTAGGCCCGCGATCCGCTGTATGCGCTCCAGCGCGTAGTCGCGACGAACCCGGTACTCGTCGGCAATGGCCCGCATATACTCCTCGTCATTCTGCAGGGCGAACGCGGCGGCGTCCTGTACGAACTGACAGCACCCGAATATGGTGCCGGAGGCGAAGTCGAGTATTCGCCGCGCGGTGTCTTCTGAAGAAACCGTCCAGCCCATGCGCCAACCGGTCATGGAGTGGGATTTTGACAGGGCGTCGACGACCACCACGTTCTCAAGGGACTGGGCTGCTTTCAGCAGTGACACGTGTTTGGTGCCAAAAGTGATCATCGAATAGACCTCGTCGCACACAATCCAGACACCGCGTTCGAGGCAGAATGCGGCGAGCTCGCGCAATTGTGCTTCATCGATGATATTGCCGCCGGGGTTGCCCGGGGTATTCAGGAACAGCACCCGGGTGGCGGCGGTAAAGGCCTTTTTCACCACTGCCACGTCCAGCGAGAAATTGTCACCCGCATTCAGCGGCACCTGAACAACGCTGGCGCCTATTGCCGCCAGCAGCCCCTGGTAGCCGACGTACATGGGCGAGGGAATGACGATCTCGTCCCCCTCGTTGAGGAAGCAGGACAGCGTGGTGAATATGGCGTTGGTGCCGCCGGGGTGAATCACGATCTGGTCTATGCTGGTGGTGCTGCCACTGGATTTGGTTTCGATGTCGGCCACAGCCTGTCGCAGGGGGATTTCACCTGCACCGGGGGAGTAGTGAGTGCGCCCGGCCCTGAGGCTGGCAATGGCGTGATCGACAGTGATGTCCAGGGTGGGCAGGTCTGGATCGCCGATCGAAAAAAGAATGATGTCTTCGCCCGCCGCCTTCCGCGTAAGTGCTTTGTCGTGCACGCCCCACACTGTGGAGGTGTCAACGGCCATTCGGTTTATGGCACGACTGAATTTCATTGGCGTGCGGCTCCATTTTGGATCGGCGACAGGGCGGGGCGAGGCACTGACTGGAAAGTTCCAGCATACCCATCCCGACCAGCGATTTAGACTCTACTACAGCTCAGTAGTATGGAAGATCCCCCGCCTTATTGGCTATTGATTTGCAGGGTGGTGACAAAACTATGTTTGGTATTGTGCCCGGCCAGCTGAATTATAACGCCGTTACCATCCGGGCGCCCGCCGATGCCGGTCACAGCGTTTCACTTGTCAGCGCTTTATCGCTGCAGGCTTACTCCTGTTCGCTAACCTCGATCTCCATCAGCACATCGTCTGCCGCTACCTGCAAACCGGCTTGCGCCATTACTTCAAGCACGGTGCCAGAGGCTTCCGCCACTATCTCGTAGTGCATCTTCATGGCCTCCAGTATCGCAAGTGTCTGGCCTTCGGTAACCGCGTCACCCGGGGCGGCGCGCACTTCCAGTAGCAGGCCGTGCATGGGTGCGCTCACCCTGCCGCCGCCACTCGTCTGTTGCTGGGCGCCATCCAGGCGAATCAGGTCGCGATACTCCGCGGCCCGGCCGTCGATGGACAGGTACAGTTTGCCCGGCTCCGGGGTGTGGAAGCGCGCGCTGTGCTGCACCCCGTCAATCCTGATATGCGCCGTGCTGCTCGCAACCGACAGCAGATCGACAATACAGGATTCGCTGGCATCAAAGACCTGATAGCGGCCACTGCCCAGGGGCGTAACCGCCAGATCGTGGAGTACCTCGCCGTGTTGATAGCGCTTGCGGGAAATAAGCGGGCTGGCATTGGACCAGTCCCGCAGTTGCTCAGCCACCAGCACGCTGCTGTTATAAACGGCCCGATGATCCAGGCTCAGTTCAATCACTGCGGCCACTGCACTATCAACGAAGCCCGGCGCAGGGCTGGCAATCTCGCCCTCGGCAAACTGCTCGGCGATAAACGCCGTGGTCGCTTCGCCCTTGGCAAAGCACTCCTTCTGCAGGCAGGCGACCAGAAAATCCCGATTGTGGCGGGGCCCGAATAGCACGGTTTCCTGCAGCGCCTCAATCAGACGCAGCCGGGCGATCTCCCTGCTGGGCCCGCTGGCGATAATCTTGGCTACCATCGGGTCGTAAAAGGGAGATATGTCCTGGCCGCTGGCAATGCCACTGTCCACGCGAACACCGGCACCTGCAGGGGGCGACCACAGATCTACCGGGCCGGAGGTGGGCAGAAAATCCTGGGCGGGATCCTCGGTATACAGCCTTACCTCGATGGCGTGGCCTTCCAGGGTGACATCTTCCTGGCTGAAGCCGAGGGGTTCGCCCTGGGCAACCTGTAGTTGCAGTGCCACCAGGTCCCTGCCGGTTATCAGCTCTGTGACCGGGTGCTCCACCTGCAGGCGCGTATTCATCTCAAGAAAGTAGAATTTGCCGCTTTCATCCAGCAGGAATTCCACGGTGCCCGCACCGCGGTAAGCTATGCTCTTCGCCGCCGCTACGGCGGCAGCACCCATTTCGGCTCGCAGGCTTTCCGTCATCACCGGGCAGGGGGCTTCCTCTACCACTTTCTGGTGGCGGCGCTGCACCGAGCAGTCGCGCTCGCCCAGGTGTACGGTGTTGCCGTGGCTGTCTGCGAACACCTGCAATTCCACATGCCGCGGCCGGATAATGGCTTTTTCCAGTATCAGCTCGCCGGAACCAAAGGCCGACTCAGCTTCCGCTCGTGCCAGCTTGATGGCGTTGGCCAGTTCCTTGATGTCGTGTACCAGACGCATGCCGCGGCCACCACCGCCGGCTGAGGCTTTGACCATCAGCGGCGGGCCGATGCGGGCGCCTTCCGCCAGCATCACCTCATCACTTTGGTCTTCACCCTCATAACCTGGCACGCAGGGTACGCCGGCGGCAATCATAAGCCGTTTGGCCTCGGCCTTATTGCCCATCTGGTGAATCGCCTCGGGGCTGGGGCCGATAAAGCTCAGGCCGGCCTCTTCACAGGCCCGGGCAAAGCCGGCGTTTTCACTGAGAAAGCCGTAGCCGGGGTGAATAGCACCGGCGCCACTGGCTTTGGCTGCCTGCAGGATATTGTCCTGCACCAGGTAAGATTCGTTGACCGGGCCAGGCCCGATACAGATAGCCTCGTCTGCCATCTGCACATGTGGTGCGCTCGCGTCGGCCTCGGAATACACCGCGACGGTGCGATAACCCTGGGCCTTGGCTGTGCGTATGACGCGGCAGGCGATCTCGCCGCGATTCGCCACCAGTATGCTGGTAAATCGTGTCATTTAGTTCGGTGTCCTGTGTAAAGTGCTCATTCTGCAGCCCAGCTGGGTTTGCGTTTCTCTACAAAGGCAGCCACGCCCTCTCGGCCTTCATCACTTAACATGCAGGAGGCAAACCCACGGGAGGCAAAATCCAGCGCTTCCGCACGTGGCCGGCGTGTGGTTTCAAAGACAATACTCTTGGTCACCGCGTTCGCACCCGGCGCACACAGCGCTATCTGTTGCAGTACTTCGGCACACTTTGTCTCCATGTCGGCCGTGTCCTCGGCGAGAATGTGACCGATGCCATACTGCACGGCCTCCTGGCCCTTGAACCGGGCGCCAGTCAACATGAGCCGCCGGGCCTGGGTGAGGCCAACGCGTTCAGTGACAAAGGGAGCAATTTGCGCAGGTGGTATGCCCAGGCTGGTTTCACTGAGGCGGAAGCGGGTGTCGCGAGTGACGATGGTTATATCGCCCACACAAGCCAGCCCCAGGCCGCCGCCAATTGCTGCGCCTTCAACCAGGATAATGACCACCTGTGGCTGTTCGTTCAGTTTGATCATCAGGTCACCGAAGCTGCGGTTGCCGCGGGCCACGTCTTCTTCTGAGGGCGCGCCACCTTGCATCCCGGATTTAAAACCCTTGATGTCGCCACCGGCGCAAAAAAAGCCGCCCTTGCCACGTAATATGAGGGTTCGCAGGTTGCGGTCGTCGCGTATTGCATCCAGTACGGCGGCCAGCTCATCGACCATTTCTGCCGAGAGCGCGTTCTTTGCTTCTGGCCGGTTAAGCCAGATACTCAGTACGCTGCCTTGCGGCTCCAGTATGAGGAACGATGTTTCGGGAAGTGTTGTCATGATTGTATCTCCATTACATCCTCGCTATGCCGAAGCTGTTGGGGCGCACGATGCGGTGGCGGGTTTCCCACACGGTTTCCAGCAGAAAGCCCAATGTTTTGCGAGCCTCGCGGGGGTCAATCATGCCGTCGTCCATCAGGTGGCCCGAGGTATAAAAAGCGTCGGACTGGCTGTCGAAAATGTTAGCCAGGTAGGCTTCTTGTTTTGCCAGGGCATCTTCATCGGCGGCCTGGCCGGTAGCGGCCGCCTTACCCCTGGCGACCATGGACATGGTCTTTGCCGCCTGTTCGCCGCCCATTACGCCGGTGCGAGCATTGGGAAAGGTGTAGAGGAAATCCGGCTGGTAGGCGCGGCCACACATACCGTAGTTGCCAGCCCCGAAGCTGGCACCTGTCATGAAGGTGATGCGCGGAACCTCAAGGTTGCGTACTGCCTGGATCATTTTCGAGCCGTGCTTGATCATGCCCGCGTGCTCAGACTTCGTGCCCACGATGTAACCGGTGGTATTTTGCAGGAACAGCATCGGTATATTGGCCTGGTCGCACAACTGCAAAAATTGCGCGGCTTTTGTTGCGCCCTGTGGGTCAATCGGGCCGTTGTTGCCGATAATGCCGCAGGGCAAACCGAAGATGTCGGCCTGAATACACACGGTGGCGGCGCCGTAGCGCGGCTTGAACTCCATGAAGTCTGAGCCGTCTACAATTCTGGCCACCAGTTCGCGCATATCGTAGGGATTGCGGTAGTCGCAGGGAATAATGCCGGCCAGTTCATCGGTATCGTAGAGAGGTTCGCGATAGGAGCGCCGCGTGGGTGTTGCGCAATCCTTGTTCCATTGCAGCCTGTGCAATAATTCGCGACACATCTGCACCGCCTGGCCATCGTTTTCTGCAAGATATTCGACCAGCCCGGAAACAGACGCGTGCATTTCTGCACCGCCCAGTTCTTCCTCTGTGGCGATTTCGCCAGTGGCTGCCTTGAGCAGGGGCGGGCCCGCTAAAAACGCGCGACCATTACTTTTTACCCCGATTACATAGTCGCTGAGACCGGGCATGTAGGCTCCCCCGGCAGTGGATGAGCCATGCAGTATCGATATTACCGGTATACCCGCTTTGCTCAGTTTTGCCAGGTTGCCAAAAAGAGCGCCACCGTTGGAAAAGCCTTCAACCGTGTAGTTGAGCAGGTCGCCGCCAGCACTTTCCACCAGGTGCACAAAGGGCAGCTTCTGCTCCAGGGCTATTTCCTCTGCGCGGAGAATGCGGTAGGCGCCGGAGGTAGTGAGGGAGCCCGCCTGAATGCCACTGTCATCTACTACCACCATGCAGCGTACGCCGCTGATAAAGCCGATGCCGGCAATCACTGTGCCGCCGGGTATGGATTTTTCCGGGTCGCTGTTGTCCAGCAGGTAACCGGCAATATTGCCCACGGCCAAAAAGGGCATACCCGGGTCCAGCAGGCGCGCCAGCCGCTCCCGGGGTGTCAGCTGGTTGCGCGCCTCAAAGCGCGGCTTGCGCTTTTCCGAAATCATCGCCCCGCGGGCATTCAGTGCTTGCAGGTGCTCAATATGAGCGAGCATTTCCGCGCGGTTTTTCTGGAAAACCTCGGAATTGGGATTCACCTTGGAATTGAAAACGGTCATACCAGGCCCTCCGCCATCGTCGCCGGAATCGGTACCGTGCAGCAGAGCAACAACTGGGCATAGCCCTTGCCCTGGGCGTCGTTGCGCAGGCTTGCCACACCGCCGCCTCCGAGGGCATTGTGCAGCAGGAAGTTGATAGCGTTGGAGCCGGGCAGCAGGAAGCGCTCAACATTACCGGCGCTGGTGTCGGCCAGGAAGTGGGCGAATCGCTCGCTGACCACGGCCTCGGTAAGCGCGCTGTATATGTGGGGCAGGTACTCGGCCTTGCGCGCGATAATTCCGACATTCGCCTTGTTTCCCTTGTCGCCGCTGCGGCCCCACGCCAGCGCCACCAGTGGAACCTCCACTGTGTCTCCCTCGTTTGCTACTACCGGGGCCGGAACGCGGGCAATGGCGGCGACATCGAAGGCCTCGCCATACGCTTCATTACAGGCCAGTTCGTCGGCATTTATGAGAATACGAACGGCAACCTTGTTTTTGGGAATGGTAAAGGAAAACAGGCGCACCACCGGGGAAGGCTTGGGCCGGCCCCCGGCAAAGCCGGACAGGCCCGGCGGGGTGGCAAGCCCAAGGCCCACCGCCTCCTTCAATAGAATGCCTATGCCTATGGCATCCGGGTGTTTGGCGGCTAACTTCATGGCGACTTCCCGGCTGCTTTTGATTTCTGCAAACTTGCCAAACTGGCTCTCGGCCCCGATAAGCTCGATGCTGGTTTCGCTGAAGTCGGCCAGGCCATGTGCCTTGAATACGGTGCGCGCGGCCTCGAATACCGCTTCTCCCAATGCCCTGGCCTTTCTGTCGGCATCGATGCCATAGAAAGTCATATAGGTGCCGCCGCGAAACTGGTCGGCATAAGTCGCGCTGACCTTGTAGGTGTCGGGGGCGGGGCGACCGGTGGCACCAGCGACCTTCACCCGGTTGTCACCCACCTGCTCAAGGGTAGCGGTTGAAAAATCACAGACCACATCCGGCAGCATGTAGGCCTGGGGGTCGCCAATCTCATACAGCATCTGTTCGGCGACAGTGCCCACGTTTACCAGGCCGCCGGTGCCCGCGGGCTTGGTGCAGATAAAGCTGCCATCCGCCGATATTTCGGCGATGGGATAGCCTATATTTGCCATGTCCTGCACCTGTTCCCAATCGGTGAAGTTGCCACCGGTGGCCTGGGGGCCACACTCCAGGATATGGCCTGCCAGTGAACCCATGGCCAATTGATTCAGGTCGTCCCGACCCCAGCCAAAGGCGTGGATGCAGGCACCGAGGGTGACGGCGCTATCTACACAGCGGCCGGTTACTACGATGTCTGCGCCGCTGTGGAGGGCTTTGGCGATGGGAAAGGCGCCTAGATAGGCGTTAATGCTTTGCAGCTTGTCTACGGCGGGGAACGCCTCGCCGGAAAACATTTCGCTGATTTCGGCGGCCTGCAGTTCCTGCGCATCCTCCAAAAGGTCATCGCCTACAATACAGGCTACGGTCAGCGCCAATCCCTGCTCTGCTATTACTGCGCGCAATGCCTCGGCGCAGGCCTGGGGGTTGACTCCGCCGGCGTTGGATATCACCTTGATGCCGCGTTCGGCAATGGTTGCCAGGTTGGGTTTCATTGCAGCTTCCACGAAATCCAGGGCATAGCCCTTGCTCTCATCGCGGGAGCGGGCGCGAGCCATGATGGACATGGTGATCTCTGCCAGGTAGTCATAGACGATGTAGTCCAGCTCCCTGGTGTTGAGCAATTGCGGCGTGGCCCGGGCCGCGTCGCCCCAGAAGCCGCTGGCACCACCGATTCGCAAAACCTTGTCAGTCATCTGTCAGTTCCTGCCTGTTCCATTCGAGACAGGCAATCATACTGAGTAGGGCTGCAAGGCACACGGGAAATGACGCCAACCACTACGGCGAAGGTGCCACCTGAGGGGGCACGGTTTTTGTACTGCGAGTACCCTCGCGCGACACCCCAAGTAATACAGAACCGGGTGACCATAGGCGCTGTTGGAAGCACCATGCTAGGCTACTGCTGTAGCGGTGATATGGGAGCTTTGCAGAGTGGGGGCACAGAGTGCGGAAATAGCAAATGGCGGAGGGGTGGTATACGCCAGGGCGCTGAAGGGCTTTATGGACCTGGCGGCAGCGTTGGGGGCAAGCCCCGAGCGGATCGCGCGGAGTGCCGAACTTGATATAACGCTACTGACGGTACCCGATGCCCTGCTACCCGTGGCAACCTATTACCGCCTGCATGAGCAGTTTCTGGAACATACCCGCAACCCGGATTTTGGCCTACTGAGCGGCAGGGTGTCTTATATGGAGAGCGCCCACCTGTTTCTCTATCTGGCGTCCGCAAGCCAGACCCTGCGTGACTGGCTCAATATGCTACCCAGTGTTTCCAGCTTGCTGGGAGATGTAGGCTCCATAAGAATTGCCCGGCACCGTGAACATTTTGCGCTGGAGTGGCACCCGGAGAGAGCGCCCGACCCGGTTCGCTGCATCGTAACGGATGGCCTGTTGTCAGCCACGGCCCTGGAGATGGATGGCTACTGCCTGTTGCCGGTAAGACCGGAGCGGGTAGATTTCACCTACCCCAGGCCGAACGACCTGACTGTGTTACAGCACACCTTCCGCGCTCCCCTGTATTTCGATCAACCCGTTAGTGCCCTGTATTATGACTGGCAGCTGCTGGACAACCCGCAGCTACATGTGAGTACGCGGTTTCATGATGCTGCTGTGGAGGAGTTCTCGGCCTATTTTAGCAATGATGCATCAGCTGCCGACCCGTTTTCCCTAAGCCTGCATACTGCAATCAGGCGGCAGCTTCCCGCGGGCAGCTGCTCTATCGATAGCGTTGCCAGCGATTTGAATGTGTCGCGCAGAACACTGCAGCGTCGCCTGAAAGACCGCGACAACAATTTTCAGCAATTGCTGCAGCGCGTAAAGTCGGACCTCGCGGCAAAGTACCTGGAGGACAAAAGCCTGAGTATTATCGAAATCGCCCTGCTGCTGGGTTATGGCGATCCCTCCTCGTTTTCGGCGGCGTTCAAATCGTGGAATGGCATTACACCCAGTGAGTTTAGGCGCCAGTAGGCGCCCCAGGCGACCCTTTTTTCAGAGGACCCCGAGGCGCTTCCGGGTGGTTTACGCGTCCAGTCAGTTGATTTAAAACGAAAAATGGAAGGATGCTGGTACCGTACAACGAGAGAAAATGTGATCGATTATTGTGGGCTGGCGGGCTATTGTTCCAGGGCAACCCACGGTAAGTTAGTGTAACTGATTGTTTTTGGGAGATTTTTCTGAAATGCGACGGCTCATATATTCTACAAACAGGGCCTCGGGGTTATATAGACCGGTCTATATACTTAGCTGTTAAATGGCTAGCTCATGACCGCCACCATTGTAGTGGTTGCATCAA
>TARA_R110001592_G_scaffold59200_1_pt1 | contig 74673 bp, 69 predicted proteins | sample TARA_R110001592 | Tara Oceans TARA_R110001592 (sample SAMEA4398387) | marine metagenome | biome: Polar Biome; feature: [SRF] surface water layer (ENVO:00010504); material: water (ENVO:00002006), including particulate matter (ENVO:01000060) such as... | depth 5 m | reverse complement strand
ATTTGACTAGCGGGAATCTTCTTCCTTCAGGGAGAGGAGGATGTCAATAGATAACCCGGCATATTTACCGATGGTGGTTTTTCCTCATGAATATGCTCAAGCAAAGCATTGCATTAAACACGCGGATGACTTGGACGGAGTTAGCCAAGGAAAAAAACCGCTATATATTTTGCTGGATGGTACCTGGCGAGAAGCGAAAAAAATGTTCCGCAGTGACTATCTACAATGTCTGCCTGTATTGGGGCTTCAGCCTTCTGATCCTTCAGAATATGCTCTGCGTGAAGCGGTACATTTACATCAGCTATGTACTGCCGAGGTCGGGGTAGAGGTCTTAAAACTGCAGGGGGATATCGAAGCCGCTGATTCTCTGAACGCTTATTTTCAGATTTTTCGGGACAGATATTTAGCAGGCAAGGCGAATATCAGGATCATGTAAACAAGGTGAGTTGTTTACATGATTGCATTATTGATCTTATTTGATTGGCGGATGACTTTTTTCAGTAAACAGGATGGACGGCGACTACATGAGAATATCCATTCATGCTTCAGAATCAAGCACCTGTTTTAGTTTTTGCAGTTGAGACTTTAATGAAAAACTCACACTGGATGACATAGTAAAAAAACTAAGTAATGCTTTAAGATTTGAGTCGTTGTCGCAGGAAGAGTGAATTCTCTGCCAAAGTGCTTGGTTAACCAATTGGAGCTCTTGATTATATTTGACTAAACCATTTAGGTCCCAGTCAGGTGAATTACCTTCTGTATATTCAAAGTATTGCTGTAATAAATAGCCTGAAACTGTCCGTAAAATAAACTCATTGTTTGAAGAAAAAGGCATATGATGCATTGCCATTGGCTTTAATTTGCCTAGTACCGGGCATTGACTAGTGGCTAATATTAAGCCCATTAGTGAGCGTAAACCTTCTTCAATGCTTGCTCTTTTACTGTAAGAGCGCTCAGGAGTAACAACATCTACTTGTGCTTTCTTATGCGCAAGTTGGGATCTAAAGTCTTTAACAACGGCTTGAATGTCGTAAGCTGCAGGGCAAAGTGGTGAATTATTTTCTTTTAATGGACAATTACTGCATTTGCAATAACTTAATGATACCCAGTCAGGCACGGAGTCTTTTTCAGTTGCAAGGTTTTGCTGTTTAGCTCTATCAACGTTAATGTCGTATTCAAGTATTTTTCCATCATCTAGCTTAAAACTGTATTTAACATTCATGATAGTACCTAAGACCCCTAATAGCGCTAAAGGTTAAAAAGAAATACCAAATTTACAATATAAATGGTGCTGAGTATTTTATCATTTTAGCGGGTGTTTTTATAATTACACGTAGATAGGTAAATTCTTTCTCTAATAAAAGTGAATTGACTTATGTTTAAAATCCGCGTGTTAATTAAATCCAGGGCTATGAGATTTGCCATCTCGCAGTCATGGCTATATATTAAATTTATTTAGAGCACTAAATATTAAGAAGACGATGGAATATAAATTAGAAGTTAAAAATCTATATAAAGTGTTTGGCAGTAAGCCTAAAAAAGCCATTCAAATGCTGGCCTCCGGTGCCACGAAAGAGACTATTTTCAGCGAGACAGGCATGACTGTCGGTGTCCAAAATGCGTCTTTGCAAATCAAAGAAGGTGAGATTTTTGTTATCATGGGTTTGTCTGGCTCCGGTAAGTCGACACTCGTGAGATTACTGAATCGTTTAATTGAACCAACACTTGGACAGGTGCTGATCGATGGTGAAGACATTACCTGCCTTGATAAAACCCGTTTAAGAGCCATTCGACGCAATAAAGTTAGTATGGTGTTTCAATCATTTGCGCTGCTGCCGCATTTAACGGTTTTAGATAATGCTGCGTTTGGTTTGAACTTAAGTGGCGAGCCCAAAGATATTCGACATGAAAAAGCCATGCAAGCGCTAGAGCAGGTAGGCCTTCAGACTCATGCGATGAGTTATCCCGATGAGTTGTCTGGCGGTATGCAACAACGCGTTGGCCTTGCCAGAGCCTTGGCAAATGATCCGGATATTCTATTAATGGATGAAGCTTTTTCGGCCTTGGATCCGCTTATCAGAGCTGAAATGCAAGATGAGCTCGTGAAGCTGCAACAAGTCCATCGGCGCACGATTATCTTTATCTCTCATGACTTGGACGAAGCCATGCGTATTGGTGATCGCATCGCCATTATGCAAGGTGGAGAAGTTGTTCAAGTAGGCAAACCCGATGAGATACTTCAGAACCCTGAAAATGCTTATGTTAAATCCTTCTTTAAAGGTGTCGATGTGAGTAATGTCTTTCATGCTGGCGATATTGCGACACAAAATGATGTTCAGGTGATTAAGCAAGCCGTCGATACCACTCTTTCCCAAGCATTGACCAGCTTAAATCATGATGATTCAAAATATACTTATGTCACCGACGAAAACGATCATTTGCGTGGTGTGTTATTAACGGAAGATCTGCCAGAGACTTTATCCAGCCAAAGTCAGCTTGAGCATGCCTTTCTTGATCTTCACGCGATTACCGATACCACCCAGATAAATGAAGTCATCGGTCAGGTGGCGGCTTCTCCCTGTCCGGTACCGGTAGTGGATAAAGATAATAAATATCAAGGGGTGATCAGTCAGAGCCTGCTCTTGGAAACCTTAGATCGGGAGAGTAAAGAATGAGTGAGCAAGCAAGCGATCCTTGGGCAGCGACTGAACCCCTTGAAGATAGTGCGAGTAATCCTTGGGGTTCGATGGAAGCAACAAATGCCGAACTATCGTCGAGTTTATCTGCGGGTGATGCAGAAATAGTGCCGCTGTCCTTCAGTGAGCCATTTGCACATGAATGGATACCCCTGCAAGACTGGGTAGAAACATTTGTCTCTTGGTTGGTGTTTCATTTTAGGCCGGTATTTTCCGCCATTAAAACGCCTATCGATACCACACTGCAAACCATTGAAGCGATGCTTCAAAGTGTTTCTCCCTTAATTATGATTCTGATCTTTGGGCTGCTTGCCTGGCAGCTTGTTGGCAAGCGTTTTGGCTTGATGGCCGCGCTTGGCTTAATGTTTGTGGGTGCCATTGGGGCATGGTCAGAGTCGATGACGACGCTGTCATTGGTCTTAACCTCTGTGCTGTTTTGTCTGTTGATCGGTATACCAACGGGTATCTGGATGGCGAGAAGTGATCGCAGCCAGCGCTTTATACGGCCTTTACTGGATACCATGCAAACTACCCCAGCCTTTGTTTACTTAGTGCCCATTGTTATGCTCTTTGGTATTGGTAATGTACCCGGCGTTATCGTCACCATTATCTTTGCTGTCGCGCCAGTGATTCGCTTAACCAATTTAGGTATTCGACAAGTCCCTAGTGATTTAATCGAAGCCGCCCAAGCATTTGGTGCCAGTGAACGCCAAATGCTCTTTAAGGTTCAACTACCGCTAGCCATGCCAACGATTATGGCAGGAGTCAATCAAACCCTGATGCTTAGTTTATCGATGGTGGTTATTGCGTCCATGATTTCTGTAGGTGGTCTGGGCTTGATGGTGCTGCGAGGCATTGGTCGCCTAGATATAGGGCTCGCAACCGTGGGTGGTATTGGTATCGTTATTTTGGCCATTATCTTGGATCGCATGACGCAGTCATTAGGTCGCTCCAATCGGGAAAGAGGCCTTGGTGCCTGGTATTCAAAAGGGCCAATAGGGCTTGTTGTGAGTTTAAAAACAAAATTAACAAGCACAAAGGTTTAGCCATTCATTTACAGCAAGAAACCATAAAAAACCATAAAAAAGAGAAATATATGAGAAAACGACTAAGCGCACTCATGGCCGTGGCATTACTAATGATCATCAACTTGAGCTACGCCAATGAACAACCAGGCAAGGGCGTCAAGGTGCAAGCATTGCACAGCCCTATATCTGAAGAAGCCTTTCAAACCATGGTGCTGAATGAAGCCTTGCGTCAGCTTGGTTATGATGTTCAGGCTATTAAAGAAGTTGACTACAGCGCGGCTTACACCGCCATCGCCCACGGTGATGCGAGCTACATGCCGGTCAACTGGTTCCCCTTGCATAATTCCATGTATGCCAATGCGGGTGGGGATAAAGTGTTTTATCGTGGGGGGGATTATATAGAGGGTGCCGTTCAGGGTTATTTGATCGATAAGAAAACCGCCGATAAATACAATATTAAGAATATCGAACAGTTCAAGGATGAAAAAATTGCCAGCTTATTCGATACCGATAATGATGGCAAAGCAGATTTAACCGGTTGCCAGGCGGGTTGGGGTTGTGAGGGTGTGATTGAGCATCAATTAGACGCCTTCAAGCTGCGTGATCGTATTACCCATAAACAAGGTCAGTATGCGGCTATTATTGCAGATACCATTGTGCGTTATAACGAAGGACAGTCTATTTTTTATTACACGTGGACGCCCTATTGGGTATCCGGGAAATTAGTGCCGGGTAAAGATGTGGTTTGGTTAGAAGTGCCTTTCTCATCCAACCCGAATGGCTCTGATACCGCTTTGCCGAATGGCAAAAACTATGGTTTTGATATCAATAGCCAGCGCATTGTTGCTAACAAACAATTTGCGAAGGAAAACCCATCCGCAGCGACCTTATTTGACGTGGCAAAGTTACCCATTAATGATGTCAGTACTGAAAATATGTTAATTGCGAATGGTGAAGACTCGCAACAACAAATTCGCCAGCATGCCTTGAATTGGATAAAAGCCAATCAAGCAGTGTTTGATGGCTGGTTAGATGCAGCACGCAAAGCTGGAAAATAATTAGTTAGTAAAACCCCACCCTAGCCCTGCCCTTAAAAAGGGGAGGGAATAATAGATATATGCCTCCAGTTTTCAAGGGGGGAGGGATGATTAGTTTTAAGTTCCTCCCCCTTTCTTCAAGGGGGAGGTTAGGAGGGGGTAAGGTCTTACTAAACCAGCTTCATCAAAGACTCTTTACTAAAGTCTTGAAGTTCATCTAAACGGTCATGTCGAACTTTGATCACCCATTCAGGGTCTTGAAGCAAGGCGCGACCTACCGCGACTAAATCAAATTCTCCGGCTTTTACACGATCAGAAAGTTCTTGTATCGAGCCTGAGGCAACACCCGCTTTATCGGACATGCCCAAGCTAGAACCTGCTTCATCAATAAAACTGCTATCAAGACCAACACTACCTACCGTGATCACGGGTTTGCCTGTTAATTCTTTGGTCCAGCCTGCCAAGTTCATATCAGAACCTTCAAACTCTTTTTCCCAAAAACGACGGGTAGAGCAATGGAAAATATCGACACCTGCTTCAACCAATGGTGTTAAGAAGGCTTTTAATTCTTCAGGTGTTTGCGCTAAACAGGCATTATAGTCTTGCTGTTTCCACTGAGAGAAACGGAAAATGATCGGGAAGTCTGCGCCGACACGAGCTCTAATGGCTTTGACTATTTCAACTGCAAAACGTGTGCGAGCGACTAAGTCACCACCGTATTCATCCGTGCGTTGATTTGATCCTTCCCAGAAGAACTGATCCACTAAATAGCCATGTGCACCATGCACTTCAATCGCATCAAAACCAAGTTCTTGTGCATCGGCTGCGGCTTGAGCAAAGGCTTCAACGACTTCATCAATATCTTGCTTGCTCATGGCGATGCCATTTTCTTTACCTGGCTTGAATAGGCCGGACGGGCTGTAACCGGGCACGCTCTTGTCTGGCTCCGTGCCTGCTTTTCGAACAGCGCCAACATGCCATAACTGCGGCGCGATTTTGCCACCTTTTGCATGAACGGCATCGACTACTTTTTTCCAGCCTGCCAATGCGGCTTCACCATGAAAAAACGGTACGTTTGGGTAGCCGTTAGCCGCTTTATGCCCGACTGGTGTGCCTTCGGTAATAATTAAACCGACTTGGTTTTCTGCACGGCGAGCATAGTACTCAACGACTTTTTCATTAGGCACATTTCCAGGAGAAAAAGTACGCGTCATAGGCGCCATGACGATGCGGTTTTTTAAAGACAATGGGCCAATTTGGACATGTTCGAATAATGGGTTTTGCATACTGCTCTCCGTTGTTTGTTTAGTGTTAGACCTAAGGTGAATGACACTTAGTTAGTCTGAAAATTTCGGTCCCTGAGCCTGTCGAAGGGGTGTTTCAGTACCCGAAAATTCACGTTTCTTAAACGTTTCGACAGGCTCAACGAGCGTAAAAAATACTGCGCAATTGTCTTATGTAAGTGCCAATCAGACCTGAGGGGAAATACTTACAGGTATACCGTTTAACACAGCATTACCGCTGAGTTCATCAATTTGCATTTCATCACTTAAGTCATTCACGCTGACCCCTGCATGGGCTTCAGCAATTTTCCAGCCGCTACCCTGTTTATTGTGACCGAAGCCATGCGGGATACTCACAACGCCTTGCATAATGTCTTCAGTGATTTCGGCAGGCAGCTCAACTTCACCAACACGCGATGCTACTTGCACCGTTTGGGTATTTTCTATGTTTAGAGCCGCGGCATCGTAAGGGTGGATCATCACGGTGCAACGATTTTTGCCTTTTACTAGGCGCTTGCTGTTATGTAGCCAAGAATTATTACTACGCACATGACGACGGCCAATTAGGCTGAATGGTTTGTCAGTATTCTTGGCATTATCGCTGAAAAAATGTTGATCAACGCGTGGCAGGTCGGCCATAAAGAAGTCACGACATAAATGAATTTTTTTATCTTTGGTTTTTAAGGATTTGGGTAATACAGGATTTAATTCACCTAAATCAATTCCATGCGGGTGTGTTTTAAGTTTTCTTAGACTCATGCCTTTTAGTAGGTTCAAGCCGCCACCGTAAGGGCCTTTTCGTAACATGAAATCGAGCTGCGCTTCGGGGCCTAAAAGCATTTTTGCCTTATGCATTGCCTGGCTTTTCAGGTCGGTTTTACCGCGAAGTTGATGGCTTAGTTCTAATAAGATTTCCCAGTCTTGTTTGGTGTTCGCTGCTGCTTTGAACAAGGGCAGGTTATATTTGGCGGTATTGCGTACCGCAAGAAGATGAAAAATTAAATCATAATGAGAGCGTTCCAAAATACTCACGGGTGGCAAAATTATATCAGCATGGCGGTTACTTTCGTTGATATAAAAATCAATCGACACCATGAAATCCAGGTTCTGGAAAGCCTTATCTAACTGTTGTCCGTTAGGGGTTGATAGAACAGGGTTACCTGCCATCATGACCATGGCTCTAATTTGGCCTTCGCCTTCAGTTAAAATGTCTTCGGCTAAAGCGGAAACAGGCAGCTCGCCTGAAAAACCGGGTAATTGACGCACTCTGGACTTGGTTTTACCAAAATGGCCTTTACCTGTATGGGAGATTAAATCGACAGCTGGCTGGGTGAACATCATGCCGCCGCGCGCATCCAAGCGCCCATTCAGAATGTTGAATGCCATGATTAAATATTGGCTGAGGGTGCCAAAGGTCTGAACAGAGGCGCCCATTCTGCCGTAACACACAGAGGCTTTGGCCTTCGCGAAATTACGTACTAACTGCTTTATGTCGGAGGCCTCAATGCCGGTATGATGCGCTACCCGTTCTGGAGTGTAAGGCTCTACATTTAGTGCTAGTTGATTCCATTCCGGGGTGAACTCTTTAAGGCGGCCTGGCTTCGCTAGCTTTTCATTAAACAAGGTATTCAGCATGGCTAAGAGTAATAAAACATCTGAACCGGGTTTGATGAAGTGATGTGTCGAGGCTATTTCTGCGGTTTCGGTCAAGCGTGGATCAATGACAATGACCTCCCCGCCTTTTTTGGTGATAGCCTTTAAGCGCATTTTGACGTCTGGCACGCTCATAATACTGCCGTTTGAGGCAACAGGATTGGCGCCAATAATTAAAAAGTGATCGCAGTGGTCGATATCTGGAATGGGTACTTTTAATTGATGGCCAAATAATTTGTGGGCAATGATATGGTGAGGGAGTTGGTCAACCGAGGTGGCAGAGAATTTATTCTTGGTCTTAAGTGCATGAAGAAGCTTACGGCCATAAAGCATGGAACCCAGGTTATGTACGTTTGGGTTGCCAAGATAGGTGCCGACAGCATCATCACCGTATTTATTTTGTACGGCTTTGATATAAGCAACTGTTTTTTCATAAGCTGCTTCCCAGGATATTTCCTTCCATTCACCGTTTATTTTTTCAATGGGGTGGCGCAAACGCTCAGGGTCTTCATGCAGGTCTTGTAAAGCGGTTGCTTTAGGGCAAATATGACCTCTACTAAAGGTGTCTAGCTTATCGCCTTTAATGCTCAGAATTTGTTTTCCTGCTGTGATAATTTCAATGCCACACATCGCTTCGCACAAATTACAGGTGCGGTAATGGGTTTTTTGGTGTTCACTATTTGCCGTTGTTTTAAGGGCGCTTGTTGTCATTTGGCAAGTTCTCTAATTTAGTGTATGCAAATTGTTGATAGTTGATAATTGATAGTTAATTGTTGATAGCTAATTGTTCTGTTATTAAGGTTTCTGACAGTTGGGTTAATACCAAGACCGCCTGATCTTTGGTATAACGACTCTGCTCACAGCCAAGCACTAACTGATGCGTTAAAGCACTAAGGCTATCGACGTATAGTTGGATATGATCGAGTGGGATTGTTAGTTTATTTTCTGTCGCTAAATCAGCTAAAAACTCACACCAGGCTAAATTAATATCGTCAATTAATTTGCCGAGTTCGTTATGTAGAAGGCTGCCTCGGTCATGATAATCCGCTAATACGACTTTAAAAATATTGATGTCGCGTAATAAGATATCGAAGTTATAGCTTAAATAGTCTTGATTCAGTGTTCTCAATGCCTCTCGGTTTACTTGCTTGTCTGTTGCTTCAATCGATTGGTTTTTCCAGACATTAATGGCATTGACGAAATAGTCTTGAAGTGGTGACAAATAGCGTTCCGCCATTAATTTTCTGACATCAACAATAAGCTCTGATAAGGCGCTGTAATGATTATAAAAACTAGGCTGAGCGATGCCTGCTTTGCGGGTGATCTGATTCATCGTTAAACCCGCCAGACCTTTTTCCAGAATCAACTTATGTGCAGCTTGAATCAAGCGCTGACGTGTTTGCTCTTTACTAGCTTGTCTTGAGGTGTTTGAAGGTTTGTTTTGTGTTTTTGGCATCAACTTTATTTCAGCTATTGGCTTATAGTTTTTTGAACTATAACCTAATAGTCTTACGGCCGGCAAGTGGTTTTCATCGAAGGCGTTTCGACCCTTCGATAAACTCAGGGCAGGCAAATCAACGAGCGGAAGTGATTTCGGTCCCTGAGCCCCGTCGAAGGGTCTTCCAAATTAAGCGCTGAGTTTTCATCGAAGGCGTTTCGACCCTTCGATAAACTCAGGGCAGGCAAATCAACGAGCGGAAGTGATTTCGGTCCCTGAGCCCCGTCGAAGGGTCTTCCAAATTAAGCGCTGAGTTTTCATCGAAGGCGTTTCGACCCTTCGATAAACTCAGGGCAGGCAAATCAACGAGCGAAAGTGATTTCGGTCCCTGAGCTCCGTCGAAGGGTCTTCCAAATTAAACTCTGAGTTTCATCAAACACGTTTCGACCCTTCGATAAACTCAGGGCAGGCAAATCAACGAGCGAAAAAATTAAGCCCACTTAGCCTTAATTAAACGCTGAGATAGCGTTTGAAGTGCTTTACCTTTATGGCTAATTTTCCAGGCAATGAAATTTTCATTAGGCGCTTGTGTGACAGGAAGAGGAAGAAATATCCCCTCATCTAAATATTTTTGAATACGATGTCTTGGCAGATGTCCTATACCTAAGCCAACCAGTTGTGCCTGAATTTTTTGATCCATCGTTTGAACATATAAAATGCGTTTGCCTCTACTTAAGCCGACATTACGCGCAATATTGACAGTCGCGGTATCATGAGTCACTACGCGTCTTAAGTTAGGCAGTAAGGCTCCTAATTCTTTCGGTTTATTGAATAGTTGTGCTTGCGGATGCATTTTTGAGATAACAGGTATCATCTCGGAGGCTTCGATACCAACCGCGCGAAAACCTTTTTGTTGGGGAACTGGGCCCGGCGCACCGACAAGTAAATCGACTTTATTATTTTCAAGCGCTTCCCAGCCACCATTTAAGACAGATTCTGAAATATCAATTTCCATGCTCTCATGTTCACTCAGAAAGCGATGCAGAATGTCAAAAAATACCTCATGATTGACAGTCGATTCCAAGGCAATACGTAATTTTGGTTCCCAGCCGGTGGCGACTTCTTTAGCTTTTTCCGCTAGCAGTTTGGTGGCATTGAGAATGGTACGCCCATCCTGAAGAATGAGTTCGCCTGCAGGCGTGAGCACAGATCGCCTGCCTTCTCGTTGAAATACGGTAATGGAGAGCTGTTCTTCTAATTTTTGAATGGCATAGGAAAGGGCGGAGGTGGCTTTGTTCAATTCTTCCGCTGCTTTTGCAAAGCTTCCTCGTCGATCAATGGTATCGAGTATTTCTAGTATCTCTATATTAATTGGATTAACTGGCATCTTAGTGGTTCTCGATTGTTCTAATTTTTAGAACATTCTAGTCAGGAAATAGTGCTTATTCAATTTTATCTAGTCGATATACTGTCTCCATCAACTAACATACAACGAATAACTCAAATTGGAGAAAAGCAATGAAGGTATTAATCAAAAATATAGTTTCCTCAAACGCAGGTATCGATACCTTAGCTGTCAGGTTAGCGGCAGGCGTAATTTTTACCGCTCACGGTGCGCAAAAATTATTTGGCTGGTTTGGTGGTTACGGTTTGGAAGGTACTGCGGGTTGGATGGACTCGATAGGCTTGGGCCCAGGCATGTTAATGGCAACGCTGGCCGGTAGTGCTGAATTTTTTGGTGGTTTATTTTTAATATTGGGTTTATTGGTTCGACCTTCTGCACTTGTTCTGGCTTTGACCATGGTGGTGGCGATTGTTACGGTTCATCTGGAACATGGTTTGTTTATGAGCAATAACGGTTATGAATTTGCTCTGGCGCTGTTAGCAATCAGTGTTGGTTTAGCTATTCGTGGTGCGGGTAGTCTGAGTCTTGATAGAAAAATTCAGAATAAATTAGTCTAATTAACAACAAGGAAAACACAATGACCATTTTACATATCGATGCAAGTGCCAGTTTGGAAACCTCTAATTCTCGGGCCATTTCTGACTATATCGTGGAAAAGGTAATCGCTTCAGGTTTAAGCTCAGATACCATAATACGAAGGGATGTGGCGAGGCAGCTATTGCCTCAGATAAATGCGCAAGACTTGATTCATCTGCACTCATCGACACAGTTAGATCAAAGCTCTTTGAAAGCACACTTTAAGCTTTCGGAAGATTTAATTACTGAATTGATGTCTTCAGATACTCTAGTTATTGGTGTGCCGATGTATAACTTTGGTGTTCCGGTAGTCTTAAAGCAATGGATAGACTATATCGCCAGAGCCGGGCAGACCTTTAAATATACCGAGAAAGGCCCGGTAGGTTTATCTGGAGTGAAACAGGCTTATGTGGTGATAGCGTCAGGCGGAACCCCCATTGGCAGTCCGATGGATCACCTTAGTCCTTATTTGAAAACAATACTGGGTTTTATTGGCGTCGAAACCGTTCATATTATTGATGCGGCCGGTTCTAAGGGTGCCACCGAAAAAGTCATCGCTGAAGCAAAAGCGCAGGTTGATGATATTTTTTCAGCTTAAGTTATGCGTTCAGAAGTGCGTTCAGAAGTAGGTCAGAGGAGAATGACAAATGGGTTTACTACAAAATGGTAAATGGGTCGACCAGTGGTACGACACGAAGGAGTCGGGGGGTGAGTTTCGTCGTCAGGATAGCCGCTTCCGTGACTGGATTAGTCATGAACCAGACGCGACTTTTCCAGCTGAGTCTGGGCGTTATCATCTTTATGTTTCTTTGGCCTGTCCTTGGGCGCATAGAACACTGATTTTCAGAGTACTCAAAGGCTTAGAGCAACATATTGATGTGAGCGTCGTCGAACCCATTATGCTGGAAAATGGCTGGGAGCTAAAAGGCGATCAGTATGCTTTGGACTTTTTATACCAAATTTATTTGAAAGCCAATGCTACTTACGAAGGCCGAGTCACTGTACCGGTTCTATGGGATAAGAAAACCCAAACTATTGTGAGTAACGAATCTGCTGAAATTATCCGAATGTTTAATTCTGCTTTTAATGAGTTAACCGGGAATCAGGATGATTATTATCCTGAAGCGCACAGAGATGCAATCGAGCAAGTGAATGAGCGAATTTATCACACCGTGAATAATGGTGTGTATCGCGCAGGTTTTGCCACCACTCAGGAAGCATATGAAGTCGCATTCCATGAGTTATTTGATTCTTTGGCTTGGCTAGAAGGTATATTAACAAAGCAACGCTATTTAGTGGCTGATGTTCTTACAGAAGCGGATTGGCGTTTATTTACCACCTTAATTCGTTTTGATGCTGTCTATGTCGGGCATTTTAAGTGTAATCAAAAACGTATTGCAGATTACCCGGCTTTGAGTGCTTATTTGCGAGACTTATATCAGGTTTCGGGGATTTCAGAGACTGTTAATTTTGAGCATATCAAAACCCATTATTACGCAAGCCATAAAACCATTAACCCAACAGGGATTATCCCGCTTGGGCCCGATCAGGATTTTATGCTGGATCATGACCGACACACATTAATCTAGGTTTGCTAGATAAAAATTTGATTTTGAGGGATTTACCATGAGAACACTAAAACAGCTTATACAAGGTAGAGTCACGAACGATGGTGACGGTGTTCAGATCCGTCGTATTGCCGGTTCCCAGTTGAATGCTTTACTCGATCCGTTTTTGATGCTGGATGAAATCAATTCAGATGAGGCCTCGGATTATATTGGTGGCTTTCCTGAACACCCGCATCGAGGTATGGAAACCATTACCTATATGAAAGCTGGGCGAATGCGTCATCGTGATCATATGGGCAATGAAGGGGTAATCGGCCCCGGTGATGTGCAATGGATGACAGCGGGTAAAGGCGTGCTGCATTCAGAAATGCCAGAACAAGAAAGTGGTTTATTGCATGGTTTTCAATTGTGGCTGAATTTACCGGCTGCTGAAAAGTTAAAACCTGCTGCCTATCGAGATATTCGAGTGCAAGATATTCCTTTTAAAGCCTTAAAAAGCGGTGGCAAGGTTGCTGTGATTGCAGGAGAGGTGAGTATAAATAACGAAACCATATTAAAAGGTGTGTTGCCTGAGCTAAGCACTCAGCCTGTGATGCTGGATGTCAGTCTGAGTGAAAATGAAAACCTGAATTTGTCATTCAATTCAGGCTATCCTGCTTTAGTCTATGTTATTGATGGCGAGCTTAGTGGTGGACATGTTATTCATAAAGGTAGCATGGGAGTATTTACTGAAGGAGAAACACTAAGCTTAAGGGCAGGTAAGGAAGGCGCATCATTGCTGATTTTAAGCGGTAAGCCGTTAAAAGAACCAATCTCGCAGTACGGGCCGTTTGTGATGAATAGCCGTGCCGAAATTGACCAAGCGATTAATGATTTTAGAATGGGACGGTTTATTTAAGTTTCCATGCCGCAAGAAGTAGGGTAGTGCTGCAAGGGGGAGGTACTAGTTAGTCATGATTAACAGGTATAATCGACTAAAAATGTGCGACATTTTACACCAAGAAATATTGAGCTTGACTGTATGACTATCGGTCATTAATATTTTTTACTATGTTTAGCATTAAATGTGTTCTTTTTAGTCTTGAGTTGAGTTTATGACGAGCAATCTGAAAATATCCTATCGTACTATTTTTTTGCTTGTTCTTTTAAGCGTACTGACGGCTTGTAATTCCATCCCGGCGATACCTGTTGCTCTAAACCCTGCTATTAGTAATAAACAGTGTGTCGTGTTAGTTCATGGTTTATGGCGTAGTGGCTGGGCCATGCGCAGTATTGCGAATGACTTAAATGATTACGCCTATCAAACGGTTAGTATTTCATATCCTTCTACCTCCATAAGCATTCCTGAGATAGCTGAAAGCTATTTGCCGCCTGCTATAGAGGAATGTAAGCAGGGTGGCGCGGAGCTAATACATATTGTCAGTCACTCCATGGGTGGCATTGTGGTAAGGCAATATCTACAAAATAATCATTTGCCTTTAGGTGGTAAAGTGGTGATGTTGAGTCCGCCAAATCAAGGTTCTGAGTTAAGTGAAAAATTTGGTGATGCAGGCTGGTATCAACATATTGTCGGTCCTGCGGGTGTTTCCTTGTCTAAAAAAGAGGGTGGTATTATTTCATCACTGAAAGCAGTAAAAGAACCGGTTGGTATTATTGCTGCTTATCGTGACTGGAGTTTATTTCCAAGCACTTGGTTGCCTGAACCTAATGACGGAACGGTTTCTGTAGACAGTATGAAATTAGCCGAAATGGATGATTTTGTGTTGATCAATAGCGGGCATGCCACGATGCGTTTTAATAATGATACCCATCAACAGATTCGCTACTTTTTATCCAGAGGTGAATTTTATCATTCGGAGCACGATTTCCCTAAGCTCGCTTATTGAGATGAATTAATGAATGAATATTTTCAATTTAGAATAATTTTGATTGTTTTAGGTGTCAATTAAAGAGTGTATGTCCTGATAGTTTACCTGATAGTTTAAGAGTGTATGTCCTGATAGTTTTCTGAGATGGTTTTATGTTTTTTTTCTTTATAAACGAGGTTTCGTTCCAATCCATTTCATGTAAATTCTTGCGTAGGTTCCATCATCTTTCATTGCGTCAAAAGAAGTCTTAATTTTTATATAACTTATGTTATCTAGCTTTCTTGATATTCCAATATATGCACCCGTGCACGAGCCTTCAATTTGATAGGAATGCAGTGCTAAGCCACTATACTGTTGCGCAAAACTTTGATCCAACATACGCTGCCGAATCTCAAAAACATCATGAAAATACCCCAAAATCCTACCTAACTTTAGCATTTCAAGGTGTTGGTGTGTGTCTGGCAAAAAATGTAACACTTCTTGTAAACTTGAATCATTCTCAAGTCGATCATCAAATAAGGCTGAATAACTAGCACCTGTTAGATAGCCCACTTTTTTATTTTCTTGATGAGAGACCTTAACAAGATCATCAGTTGTTTTTATTGAAAGATCCCGATCTTTTTTTTGTACGACGAGGCCAATACATGTGGTTCTAATTGGCCCAAGCCAATGCATATATACTGATCTTTCTTTGTTTTTAACAAGATTAGGAATCAAGTGGATTTTTCCGCCCTGAGTTTGCAGCAGGCTTCTTTTGAATGGCATATTGATAATACGATAATCTAATTTAGCACGTAAAAATATTTCTCTAATTATCTCAATATCCATTCCTTCCCAGTTATCAGACTTCATATACGTCGCAGGAAAGTCATTTTTGCCTGCTCGAATTGCAATTGTTTCGGCAAAAGAGGCTTTGGAGAGTATTAAAATGAAAAGTGTTATATGCACAAGCCTTGTGAACACTTTAGATACTTTGTTCATATACAAATTCCAATTCAAACTTTTTTCGAGTACAGAACGCTTACCTGAAACAGTTCTGCCAACTAACGCATTTCCGGTATTTACCATTGTCGCTCAATCGATTAAATAAATGGGTCGGTGACAGTTGAGGTCGTTTTATCCATAATAGACTAATTAGTTTCAAAGCTTGCGAATTAAATGATTTTGGTCAGCGTAAAATAAGACTATTCAAGCACCCTGTTTAACTAATTAACCGAGTGGTGCTGGATATCCTGAATTACGCGAGGTTCTTATGCAATTTTTTGAATTCATATAGATCTTGATCAGGAGCAAAAGCAAAAGCAAATGTTCAGAGTCATACAATCTACCAAGAAAATGCATATTGTTCTGCTTGGTGCTGTTGGTCTGTGCTTAAATCGATATGCACACCTAATAATCTGACTTTCTTACCATGACCTCGTTCAAGCGCTTCGACTAAGAGTGTCGAGAACATACTTTCATCAAACTTGTTAAAGGTAAATTCTTTGGTGGTTTGGTGGAAGTCGTTGAACTTTACTTTGATGCCTATTTTTTGAATGCTCCGAGTGAGTAGATGTTTAGCGGCTCGGGTTTGTAATTCCGGTAAAAGTTTTTCAAATAATATTTTTTTTAACGATGATAAATCATCAATATCTCTTGGAAAGGTTCTTTCAACACCCACTGACTTTCGAACTCTGGAAGTGACAATGTCTCTTTCATCAATGCCATGACAACGACTCCAAAGTAATTTTCCGAGCTTTCCAAATTGTTTGATGAGCCTGGCTTCATCACTTGCTTTGACATCTTTGCCAAAAACAAGTTGCTGAGCTTTAAGCTTTTCAAAGGTCACTTTGCCTACGCCGGGTATTTTGTTTAAGGGCATGTCATCAATGAAGCCATGAACCTCTTTAGGGCTAATGACAAAAACACCATTTGGCTTGTTAATATCTGAAGCGACTTTGGCAAGAAACTTGATCGGCGCGACCCCGGCGGAGGCCGTCAGCTTTAATTCACGGTGAATGGTAGCGCAAATATCTTGTGCAATAAGAGTTGCCGAGCCTTGGTGTAAGGTGCAATGAGTTACATTGAGATAGGCTTCATCGAGACTTAGTGGTTCGATAAGTTTGGTATAGCGCTCGAAAATGGCTCTTATTTGTGTGCTAACGTCCTTATAAACGTTCATTCTGCCAGGCAATAAAATTAAATCAGGGCATTTTCGCAGTGCGACACTCGTCGGCATCGCAGAATGAACCCCGTATTCTCTGGCAATATAGTTGCAGGTAGACAGTACCCCGCGAGCTGTTCTTGATCCCCCTACAGCAACCGGTTTATCTGTAAGATCAGGCTGGTCTCTAAGCTCAACGGAAACGAAGAAAGCGTCCATATCAACATGAATTATTTTACGCACGATTAGTTCTCGTTAATAAATTATACTGTTTGAATATATAGTTTTTATTTGAGTCGAACAATCATTGATTTGAATAACTAGCTCAGCCAAATAACTAATTAAATAGGTGGGTTAATCTTTATAGCATGGTGATCATGAAAATGACTCAGTTCGTGTAATGATTGCGGTAATAATAGCCAGTCTGACACTTTGGTTTCGTCTATCAGTAAGGGCATACGATGATGGTAAATACCGCAGTGAGCATCTGCTTCGCAGGTGATGGTAACGAGTTGGAATAAATTGGCTTGATAAGGAAAGAGTATCCCTGCCATAAACAAGACACCTTCTCCCTCAGGTGAAAAACGGTGTTTCTTTTTATGACCTGTCTCACCTGTCCATTCATACCAGCCGGAGCAAGGAACCACGCAGCGATGTAGAGCATAAGCAGAGCTAAAGGTTTTTTTGGTGGCAACCGTTTCCATTTGAGCGTTGATAATAGGGTAGTGTGCCCATTCAGGTTTAATTCCCCAGTGACTTGATACTTGGGTAATTTTTCCCTGGTGGTGATGCAAACACTCAACCGTTTGCGTCGGTCGCTGATCCAGATTGTTAATCGACTCGAAGTCGACCTTTAAGCTTCGATAAACCCCTTTATCAACCACCTTTTTATTTACTTCAAATCGTCCGCACATTGTTAAACTGTTTCCTTAAGGTGCTTATATTAACGCGTATTTACCCGTTTATGCTGAAGAGTCTTCTAAGATAAACGGATATTACATCAATTAAAATAGTCCACGTATCTCAAATATAAATGAATCGACCGGTATTAGGTTATTGTTGTTTTTATGTGCGATTATGATATTGATAATAATTTATTGTTGCATATATGGAAAAGTAAGTGTGTCCATTAAAGCTCGAATTATGCACAAAAAGTGTTCAAACTAGCCGCTGCGATTTTTCAGGATACCTAAACATATCTGAATAGCGTGATCGGTATTTGCCTCACTCGCACATTATAGGAATTTTTATGACAGTCAGAGAAAATTTTATGCATTCCCCTATTTTTATTGTGTCTTGTTTTATTGTCGTTTTAATCTGTGCCTTAGGTTTTAGCCGGTTTAGTCAATCCGATGAGGTTCCTTACTCAAACAAAATTCAACCTTTATTAGTCGAAACACTTGGTAATGAGCCTGTTCAAGGTTTAACTAATGGCGAGCGCTATGTCGGTCGTATTGAGGCGGGTCAGCGAGCAGAAGTGGGCTTTGATATTTCAGGCGTTATTACCTCGGTATTAAAGAGTGAAGGTGATACCTTTCGTAAAGGTGAAGTCTTGGCGACTTTGGATACCGAAAGACTGGTTGCGAAACAAAGAGAATTGGAAGCGGGGATTACCCGATCAAAGGCGGCCATAAAACTGGCTGACTCTTCTTTAAAGCGTGCGCAAAGCTTAAGGGCTTCACGAAACATTTCAGAACAAGCTTTAGATGAAGCTTTGCAAAAGAAAGACTCAGCCGATGCGGAATATGAATTGGTGCTTGCGCAACAAGCCAGTGTCGATGTCGAGCTCAGAAAAGCAAAATTAACCGCGCCTTTTGAAGGTGTTGTCATCGACAGAATGACCGATGAAGGGCGTGCCACCAACCCCGGCGCCTCAGTATTACTTCTAGAAGAAATGGGTAAGACTGAAATAAGAGTGGGCTTGCCATTGAAAGAAGCTCGACAGTTAAAAGTGGGTGATATCTTAAGTGTTGAGCGAGATAAGCATTCTTTTAAGGCTTTTGTGGATCGCATCAATCTTGCCTTATCTACTTCTCGAGTGTCTGAAATATATCTCATTCCGCAAGACTACGATTCACTTCAAAATGATAAAACCCTTATATCGGGTGAGCTTGTTCATGTCGTGCTAGCAAAAAATGCGGGTTTAGATCAGGGTATTTGGCTGCCTCTTAGCTCGCTTTCAGAATACGGGCGTGGTTTATGGTCTGTTTATTTAGCAAAACCGAATGATAAGACAGATCATTTTGCCATTGTAGAAAGAACCATTGTCGAGGTGATTCAGATTCAGGGTGAATTTGCTCAGGTGAAAGGCGGCGTTTCTAAAGAAACGCTTCCTTATGTGGTGAGTTCCTCTACCCAACGTGTTGTCGCTGGTCAAAAAGTGCGATTGATTACTTCTAGTTTATCTGCGGAGTAATCAGTATGAATCACCAAACTGAGAAAACACCAAAAGCCTTTCATTGGTCGTCTGCCTATTACCGTAATTTACATCTTTTAATAATGACGCTAATCGTTATTGTCGCGGCAGGTTTTTCTGCGTGGAGTTCCTTGCCAAAAATTGAAGATCCTCGCATTACGCAACGAAATATTTCTATTATTACTGAGTTTCCTGGGGCCTCTGCCCGTCTGGTCGAGTCATCAATTACTGAACTTGTTGAATCCAGTATTGCGAGTATTTCAGAAATTAAAAAGGTCGACTCAACGTCACGCGCGAATGTCTCAATTGTGGCTATTGAACTTCAGGATAATATTACTCGCGTCAATAATCGGCAAATCATTGCGCGTATCCGCGACCGGGTCAAAGAGGTAACGCCTAAGCTACCCACCGGTGCCAAAGCACCATCCATAAATGAAGAAGAAAGTATCGCCTCGGCTTATACCTTAATTACAGCATTAAGTTGGAATGGGGAGGGTGAGCCTCAATTGAGTTTGATGAACCGTGTTGCAGAATCCTTAAAAGACAGGTTAGAAGCGGTTGCCGGAACAGAATATGTCAGTATACATGGAGAGCCGGCAGAAGAAATTTTAGTTGAGGTGTCGCCTGAAGAACTGGCGGATATGGGGATGACGATTGGCCAGTTAGCTAAACTTGTAGACGCATCAGATAGCAAGCAAGTAGCAGGGCGCTTATTACGACCGGATGCATCGTCGCCGGTTGAAGTTCGGGGAGAATTTAATTCTTTAGAGCGTATTCGTACTTTGCCTATTCGCAGTAATACCGCTGAAACACGCTTAAGCGACATTGCGACGGTATCAAAATCACATGTTGAGCCTGAAGATGTCATGACCTATTTCAATGGCAAACAAGTTATTTTGGTGGCTGCCAGAATTCAAGTAAAAAGCCAGATTAGACCTTGGACGGAATTAATCAAAACTGAATTGGCGAATGTAGAGCAAGAGACTGGCCACTTAGTTAAATTTAATATTGCTTTTGAACAAGCAAATTATACAGAAGGCCGTTTAGCGACTTTAGGAACCAATCTATTAGCTGGCGTGACCGCAGTCTTATTGGTTGTGTTATTTTTTATGGGCTGGCGCTCGGGAATTATTGTGGCAACATCACTTCCTTTATCTGCTGCGTGTGTATTGTTCGCCTTGCAAATTCTGGATATGCAAATCCAGCAAATGTCGATTTTTGGCATGATCATCGCGATTGGTTTATTGATAGATAACGCCATCGTGATGACCGATGAAGTCAGAACAAGAATCGAGCATGGCAGGCGTCCTATTCAAGCCATTGAAGAATCGGTCAAGCATCTCTTTACACCCTTATTAGCCTCAACCTTAACCACTATTTTAGCGTTCATGCCTATTCTTTTACTTCAAGGTGGCGCAGGTGATTTTATTGGCTCAATTTCAGTAAGCGTCATTTTGGCGCTTATCTCTTCATTTGCTATATCCATGACCATTATTCCTGCATTAAGTGCTTGGTTGGAGTCGAAACGATTATCTGGAGGTGATAGTCAGCAGTGGTGGAAAGTCGGTATTCAAGGGCCTGCTTATTCAGCTCGTTTTAGTCAGTTTTTGCTGAAGAGCTTAAAGCGTCCCTTTATTGCCATTATTACAGCAGCACTTATTAGTGTTATGGGTGTTGTGGTTGTTGGCACGTTACCAAAGGTCTTTTTCCCGGCTGCCGATAGAGATATGTTCGAAATACGAGTGTGGTTTCCGAATAACGTCACGGTGCCGGTTGCATCTGAGTGGGTACAGAAAATTGACAAGATTATCTTAGAGAAAGAAGAGGTTACCCAAACGGTTTGGTCAATAGGCGATAGCATTCCCTCGTTTTACTACAATCAAATTATGAATAATAGTAACTCGCCTTTTTATTCAGAGGTTGTGGTGTCTGTGAAAGATGCTGACGACTCGGCGAAAATGATAGATTTACTTCAGGATGAATTGGATAAAACTTTTCCAAATCTGCAAATTGTTGCTAAGGCCTTTGCTCAAGGCCCACCAGTTGAGTCACCTATTGAGTTTCGTTTGTTTGGCCCCGAGACCAATACTCTTCGTCGTTTAGGGGAAGAGTTGAGAGCTATAATCTCAAAGCAAACCGGTACACTGCATATCAGGGCGAGTGTTTCACCTGGTTTAGCTAAAGTGTGGTTTGATGCCGATGAAAGCGCGCTAAATCAAGTTGGTTTGCGCTTGAGTGATGTCGCGGCTCAGTTCAGTAATGCCTATGAAGGTTTAGAAGCTGGGAGTATTTTAGAAGACATTGTCGAACTTCCCGTCAGAATAAAGTATGCAAATTCTGAGCGTGATGAGCTAGAAGATTTGCGCACATTTCCTATCATTCTACCCAATGGAGAATGGGCACCTGCAAGTGCCTTTGGTAACTTTGTTATTGAGCCAGATAGTACCTCTATCACACGTCATAATGGTGAGCGTGTGAATATTATTCAAGCTTATATTGCGTCTGATATTACGCCCTTGGATTTAACTAATAAGGTTATTAAAGTCATAGCAAATGAAAACTGGCTGCTGCCAGAAGGGTATCGTTGGGAAGTCGGTGGTGATGCTGAAGAAAGTGGTAATGCCAATGCAAACCTCGCTGCACACTTACCGGTATTAATTTTGTTAATGGCGACTTCTTTAGTCTTGGCATTTAAGAGCGGTAAGCTTGCAGGGATCATTGGCATGGTGGCGATTCTATCTGCTGGCTTTGGTTTGTTATCACTTTGGATAAGCGGTTATGCACTTGGCTTTAATCCATTACTGGGAGTAACGGGTTTAATCGGTGTTGCGATTAATGGCTCCATTGTTATTTTGGCGGGTATTCAGGCAGATGAAAAAGCCAAAGCAGGTGATCATCAAGCGATAGTCGATGTCACCTTATCCAGTACTCGGCATATTATGAGTACCACCTTAACCACCATTGCAGGATTTATCCCCTTAATCCTATTTGTCGGTGGGCAATTCTGGCCCCCCTTGGCTGTGGTAATTGCCGGTGGTGTTGGCTTTTCAATTATTCTGTCACTTTGGTTTACCCCGAGTATGTATGCTTTGATTCAAGGCAGAAAAGTTAAGGAATGAGTGCTCGCTCATTGAGTCCGTTCAAAATAGGCTGATAGCCATTTAGGGCATGTCTTTATAGATGGCCCAAGAGATAGCGGTGGATTACGTTATTGCATTAATTCTGCATCGCTTAGGTTTGTTCATAAAGATGATATGGCAGCACAAGGTTATGCTGACTATCTAAATCAAGTTGGTTAGACTAAGTTTTGTAAGACAAATGGAGGCATAAGCAATGGCAAATGAACGAGCAGTCTTAGCCGGTGGTTGTTTTTGGGGCATGCAGGATCTGCTTCGAAATCTTCCCGGCGTAATCTCAACCCGAGTCGGTTATACCGGTGGTGAAGTCTCAAATGCGACCTATCGTAACCATGGTAATCACGCTGAAGGTATCGACATTATTTTTGATAATGAGGTAATCAGTTTTCGTAAAATTCTGGAAGTTTTTTTTCAAATTCATGACCCGACAACACTGAATCAGCAAGGCAATGATAGAGGTCCGTCTTATCGTTCGGCTATTTATTATACGACAGATGAACAAAAACAAGTGGCTTTAGACACCATAGACGATGTCAATGCTTCAGGTTTGTGGCCAGGGAAGGTCGTGACAGACCTTGAACCAGTCAGTGATTTTTGGGAAGCAGAGCCGGAGCATCAGGATTATTTGGAGCGCATTCCAAATGGTTACACCTGTCACTTCCCAAGAGCGAATTGGGTCTTGCCTTCTAAAAATGGATGATCTCACTAGCTTCGGCTATTTAGATTCAGGGCTTGTTGATCGATATTAGCAATCAGTCTGATAGTCTAAAATGTCAGCGAGACAATTTTTAAACCGATTTAATATGACTAAAGTCGAGGTGAGATGAAAATGCCTTTTAAACGAATATCAATTGAAGAGGCTCAGACGCTAATAAAAGTAGAAGATGTAACTTTATTGGATATACGAGACTCGGGTTCTTTTTCTGCAGGAAATATTGAAAACTCTATTCATGTTAGCAATGAAAATGTTCAAGATGTCGCTACATCAGCTAACAAAGAAAATCCCCTAATTATTTACTGTTATCATGGTAATAGCAGTCAAGGCGCAGCGGATTACTTTTCTAGTTTAGGCTTTAAACAGTGTTATAGCGTCGATGGCGGATTTGAAGAGTGGAAATTTAAACGGTGAAAGAAATTTTACTGATTAATGATCTTGATCCAGAAGAAGTGTATGGTGAAATAAATCCTGAAAGTTCTCCAAATTGGACTTACTAGAGTCTGGCTTTTACAGGAAATAAGACTTTAATAAGTAAAACGATTATCCACCCAACAAAAAGAAGGAATTAAAAAATGGCAACAATTACATTGAAAGGTCAGCCAATTGAAACGGTTGGTGAATTACCTGAGGTAGGCACTAAAGCACCTTCATTTAATTTAGTCGCACATGACTTAAGTGAAGTCTCCTTAGCAAGTTTGGCTGGAAAGCAGGTTGTATTGAATATCTTCCCAAGTGTTGATACCGGAACCTGTGCGATGTCTGTTCGTAAATTTAACGAAAAAGCGAGTGACCTCGATAACACAGTAGTAATCTGTGTGTCGGCAGACTTACCTTTTGCCGCAGCGCGTTTTTGTGGGGCAGAGGGTATTGAAAACGTTAAAACAGGCTCAGTATTTCGCCAACCTGCTTTTGGTGTAGATTATGGTGTAACCATAATATCGGGGCCACTTTCAGGTCTCTTGTCTCGTAGTGTTGTTGTGATTGATGCTTCAGGCAATGTTGTTTACACAGAACAGGTTCAGGAAACCACTGAAGAACCAAATTATGACGCGGCACTGTCTGCTTTAGCATAAGCTGAAAGCTTTTTTAGTAGGTTCAGGGAGTATTATTATTTCCTGGCCACCTTATTCGAAATATTCCTGATACTCAGTGAGTAGATTTTCAACATGTTTAGCCGAATCCATAGAACCTGAGGATTTGAGTTTTTCAAGTGCCGGCATGAAACTGATTAAGAACTCATGCAGTGCATTATGTTCATCACCTTTCATAGTGCAGCCTTGGATTAAGTTATCTAGATCTAGGCTTAATTGCTCGCCTAGCTGAATTAATGCTTCTTGATCTTGTTGCTCAATATCTAAAGAAGAAAATCTATTCACCATATCGGAAGTAACAGATCTGGTATGTGCATCCATTAACCACTTGTTATCGCCATTGAGATTAATTGTAAGGGTTTTATCTATAGTTGGGTTTGAATCACTGTGATTATTTATCATTGCTCCATCATCATGATGGTGCTCAAAATGGCTGCAGGCACCCAGAAAAAAGCAAGCGCTCAGAACTAAGTATTGCAAAGGGGCTTTTAAGATTCTTTGTAAGAAAAAAAATCGAGAGTTAATTATGTTAGTAAGTATATACATTGAAAAATCTTCTAGTTTGGCAAGTGAATATTTAGTCTAATTCCATAAGGCTAATGTTATGTTTAAGCTAAGAGCGTCAATCCGAAAAGACTCTTAGCTATAGCTGCTTTAGGCTTTTTCGAAAAGGTCTTTAGCCACTTTTACTGACTGTTGAGTCTGTGGTTTCAGTATCATGTCCGCTGCTTTTTCTGCCATCGCAATAATAGGGCCATTAGTATTGCCGCTGACCAAAGTTGGCATCACAGAGCAATCGACGACACGGAGATTCTTCACTCCATGCACTTTAAGTTCATGATCGACAACCGCCATCGCATCCTGGCCCATTTTACAGGTGCCGCTTGGGTGATAGACCAAGCCAAGTTTGTCTTTGCATTTTTGCAGTAAGTCTTCATCAGACTCGACTTCTGCACCTGGATGAATTTCTTTACCACGATGCCTATCAAAGGCGGGGCTGGCGAGAATTTTTCGCGCAACCCGAATACCATTAACCAATACTTTTGCATCTTCCGGCTCAGAAAAGAAGTTGAAGTCTATTTTAACGGGTTCTCTTGGATCAAGTGATTTTAAACTGACCTTGCCACGACTTTTAGGGCGAAGCACGCACACGTGTAGCGAATAGCCATGTTTGGAAAGCAGGCTTAAGTCGCGTCCACAGTCGTCAAATAATAAGGGCACAAAATGCATTTGAATGTCAGGCACCTCAAGTTCAGGGCTGGACTTTAAAAAGGCACCAGCCTGAGTGATAGAGTTTGCTAGATTGCCTTTTTTAGAGGTGAAGTATTTTAATGTGTCTGGCAACATTTTTAATACGCCAGAAGGGCTAGTAGAGAAACCGTCTTTGAGTTTACTTTCGACTAAGACACAAGCATCGACATGTTCTTGCAGGTTTTTGCCGACACCGGGAAGGTGATGAGTGACATCAATGCCCAGCTCTTCCAGCTCTTCTTTTTGGCCAATGCCTGAGAGCATTAGGGTTTGAGGTGAGTTGAAGGAGCCGCCGCATAAAATGATTTCTTTATTGGCTTTGACTACATGCGTTTCATTGCCTTGAACGAACTCAAGGGCTTTGGCTGTTTTGTCTTCAAAGATAATTCTATTGACGAAAGCTTCGCACTCTATGAATAAATTCTCACGGACCTTGGCAGGTTCAAGGTAGGCGCTGGAGACGCCGCAACGTTCACCCTTTTTAATGGTAAATTGATAATAGCCAGCGCCTTCAAGTTCGGCACCGCTAAAATCCTTATTAAGTGGGAAGCCTGCTTGTTTGCTTGCTTCGAGAAAACATTCATTTAAGGGATAAGTGTTTTGGGTGTTGGATACGTAAATGGGACCTTGGTCGCCATGAAAGTCATCAGCACCGCGTTCATTGGTTTCTGACTTCTTGAAATAGGGTAGCATCTGCTTAAAGCCCCAGCCAGTGTTACCCATAGATTCCCAATGATCATAATCCGACGGGTGGCCTCTAACATAAACCATGGCATTAATGGCACTGCTGCCGCCGAGGGTTTTCCCCCGTGGACAGAATAACGGTTGACCATGGCGGATATCGGCAATGGATTCTGTTTCATAGCGCCAGTTATATTTTTTGCTGTACATAAAATAGGCAAAGGCACCAGGGATTTTGATCATAGGGCTAGTGTCTTTTGGCCCAGCCTCCAAGAGTAAAACAGAATGCTTGCGATTTTCAGATAAACGATTGGCAAGAACACTTCCTGCAGAGCCTGCGCCGATAATAATGTAGTCAAAATGTAATGTGCTCATATGGCTAGCCTCTTTTTTTATTATTTAGTTCGCGTTCATTAAATGGTTCTAATAAGATCGACAAACAGCCATTTATTTTTTGCATGATTAATAATGTAGATATTATTGTCTTTTTAAGGCGTATGATTCTGCATGGCTTTTAGGGTGATGGCAAGATACTGAGTTAGGGTAGCTAAAATGTGGCCTTAATTCTAGAATATATCTGCTCGGTCATGACCCGCAATGATACCTAAAAAAATCCTTTGTCTTTTCATAATCCTGTTCAGGGGGACGTTTTGAAATATCTTTTTGTTGCACTAACGCTGTTATCCGTAACCTTAAGTTTGTCAGCCACCGAAGACTTGCCCATGCTCACGCCTAATGAGTTCAAGGTCTGTGTTGCATCCCTACAGGATAAAGCGCTGGCAGAGGGTATTTCTCGTCCGCTTGTCGAAAACCAAGTGGCAAAGGTGAAATTTGATCCGAAAATTATCGGCTATGATCGTGGCCAGCCAGAGTTTACTCAAACATTTTCAGGTTATTATTATCAGCGAGTAAATGAATCACGTATTCAACGTGGTCAGGAACTTTATAGCCAGTATCAAGCTTTACTGACTGAAATAACCCGTCAAACAGGGGTGCCTGGTCGTTATATTGTGGCTTTTTGGGGGATGGAGACCAATTTTGGGACTTACTTTGGCAAGCTACCGGTGCTCGATTCGCTGGCAACACTCGCTTGCGACCCAAGGCGATCTACATTTTTTACACAGGAATTTATTTCCGCTTTGAAAATACTGGATCGCGGTGATATCAGTGCCGACGAACTCAAAGGCTCTTGGGCCGGGGCCTTGGGGCATGTGCAGTTTCTGCCCTCAGTTTACCTTCGCTACGCTCAAGATGCCGATGATGATGGTCGCCGGGATCTTTGGAATAGTATTCCGGATGCGCTGACCTCCGCTGGTTTTTTCCTTAAAGGCTTAGGTTGGAATGCAGAGGAACGCTGGGGTAGGGAAGTGATTTTGCCAGAAGGTTTCGATTATAGTCTTGCAGACTTAAAGAATCGTCAGCCACTTTCTTATTGGCGTGATCAAGACGTGCGGACGGTATTTGGTGGTGTTCTTCCTGATTTAAAGAAGGAGGCTGCGCTTTTGGTACCGGCAGGGCATAAGGGGCCTGCGTTTCTGGTGTACCCTAACTTTAATGTCATCATGCGTTGGAATCAGTCGGAGTTTTATGCGCTGAGCGTTGGGATTCTGGCTGACAAGATTATCGGTGCCGGGTCACTGCATCAGGCGCCTCCCCACGACCTTCAAAGACTGTCGAGAATGACCGTCATGCTATTGCAAGAAAAGCTGCTAGCGTCTGGATATGAGCCGGGCCCTCTGGACGGTATTATGGGGCCATCTACTCGCTCAGCTATCAGTTCCTTTCAGAAGACCAAGGGCTGGATTGCCGACGGCTTTCCGCATCCCGAGGTTCTGGCAGCATTTTCGCTTTCGGCTGATGATTCAAGCAAATAAGGTGCTTTAAGCTTTTTATGTATCTTAATAACGGGTCGTGAATTCAGGCCCGAAACCGACTCCCCAAATGATTACCGTAGCGATTAGCGTTGTTACCATATATACCAGTGCTAAAGTCATGATTGCGCCAATGAAAAAGAAGGCTTGATCTTCAGGGATTTTAAGAACACGTGGTAAGCCATTGTACATTAAGTAAGCGGCATAAGCGGCAGCCGCTAAATAGGCTAAGACATTAACCCAAGGCTCTGGATACAAAGAGACTACACCAACCAAAAATAATGGTGTACAAGAATATGCCGTTAAAGCAATGCCATTTGCTGCGTACTCATCATGGCCACTGCCATAATTTTTAGACATCCAGTCAATCATAATACCAATAGCAAAAACACCTACAACCATCGATATGTAGGTAAGAACACTAAGTGTGAGTGCGCTGGATTGAGATAAAAAAATGAGCTGTCCATCTCCAACTTGCCAACCATACTGTGTTGTCGATATGTAGGCACTGATAGGGCCTATTAAGGCAAGAAAACAGATATAGATTGCTAGCTTGGCAGGGCTAGAGTGTTCTTTTCGAATGGTATCCCATTCTTGATGCGGGTGTGTAAACATTCCATGGATGTGACTTATTAACATGCAATTAACCTCTATTAAGTTTTATTGTTATCGAAAGGTGAAGATGTATAGCCTGCTTCTTGTACCTACCTAGTATAGGGTAGGAAAAGCATGAAAGCTTAGATCGCTTTATTTTAAAAAAATTACTAATAGAACTAAAACGAATAATGCGAGCTTTTTACAATCTCTTTATTCAGAGTAATCGCAGCTTACTTTTTCTCGATGCTTTTTAAATATATTAAGTTAAATATTATTATATCAAACGTTTATTTTTCAGTTTGTTATATAAATATGCATGTTAGGTGTGTCGTTATTTTAAATTACAAAATAGTAAGAACAAAGATTCCTTTTTTTCTTTAAACTGCTAGGATTAAATCATTGATATAGCGATAAAAAATGTGCAGTATTAAGCAGTATTAAATAGGATCACGTGATTCGCTTATAATAATAAAAAATTAACTTTAAGCAGGTAGAGAGACTTTGAATATAGGGTTTATTCACATCTTTGAGGCAATTACTTTATTTTTGATAATTGGAAAATTATTTCAAATAAGAAAGTTATACCGTCAATCAACTGCTATTCGTTTACATAATACGAATAAGCGAAACATAAAAATGCCGCATCCATCCAAGCTTTCTAGAAATAAAGTTCATGAAAAGAAAGTTTTTGGAAACGAAGTGCTCAGACAAACAAGTAGTATTTATAATCGTTTTGCTGGAAATTACTCCCAGCATAATTTACCCCTTCCAGAAGTAACCTTTTCTGAAGGCCTTCCACTTGCAGAAGTTACATTCTCTTCTAATAATGAAGGTCAACATTTTACTAATAAAAAATCTCAATCAAAACATAAGGTTATTTTGAATAATTACATTGAAGATTTCTTTTTCGACTCTTCTCAAGAAGCGATTCAAGAGGCGATTCAAGAGGCTGAGGTTGTCAATTTCAAAAAATATAAAATTGACTCGAGTGCAGAAGATGATTTTATCACTATTGAAGATGAGCATGCAGAGGTCATTAGAGCTTTTGACTCTTTAGAGAAAAGTGTTTGCTTGGCGCGTTAGCTTGTTCAAGCAAAAATCCAGGGAATTAAACCTCCTCTTTCGTTAATGCCCTCACTTCACCCGATTTTAATTCTGATCCTGACTCTAAACGTAAGGAAAGGCCACCTATCTTGATTCTGTGTAAGTTAAGCACCGGATTTCGAAATCGACCGAACATTCGTTTAATTTGATGATATTTACCTTCGATTAAGGTCACTCTTGCCAGTGTTTCTGAAAGTTTTTCCAGTGTTGCCGGTTTTGTCATGACGTCTTCAAAGGGAAAATACATTCCTTCTGAAAAGGCTTCTATGCATGCATTTGAAATAGGGTTTTCGACCGTAACATCGTAGACTTTTTTAACTTTGTGTTCTGGAGACATTAAGCGTTTAGACCAAGCACTATCGTTTGTCAGTAAGAGCAGGCCAGAAGAATTCAAATCCAAGCGACCGACTATGTGCAGTGTTGCTAATTCATCTTGGGTAATAAGAAGTTCGTTTGATTCACGAAGAAGGTCAATCACTGTTCGATGCTTATCATCTTTAGTTGCACTGATGATGCCTTTTGGTTTGTGCATCATTAAGTAGATGGGCTTTCTATTCTGAAGGAGATTTTCATCTAAACTGACTAGAGAAAATTGATCGATTAAGTCATGTACATTTTGTGCAATTTTGTTATTCACTCTGATGCGTTTCTGAGCGAGTAGTGCTCTAACTTTATTCTTGGGAATGCCTGTTTTAAGAGAAATAAAACGGTCAAGTCTATGCTTATTTGCAGCCATTATAATTCCAGAATAATTCCAGATAGAAGCACACTAAATTATCGTTTGCTTTCAAATATACCCAAGCCGCTTGGCTTCTAGCAGGGCTTGGGTTCTATTCTTAACTTGCAATTTACTGTAAATATTATGCAGGTGCCATTTCAATGTTCCTAATGAAACTAATAGTTTATCTGCAATGGTTTTATTTGGTAGTCCTTCAGACAATAGTTTCATGATTTCAACTTCTTTAGCCGTCAGCGCTTCAATAAATGCTGAGTTTTCCGCGTTCTCGTTAGGCTGAATCTTCTTCATTAAACGGGTATAAAAACGCTGTCCTTCAGTATTTAACTTCGTGTAATTCTTATCCGATTTGAATGCTGCTAATAGCGTGTGAAGCGCTGGTTCATCGATGAGCATTCTGAAATAGTTTTGTGGCTGGGCGATTAATAATAGTTCTGAAAGCACACCATTTACCTTTTCTTTTTTGCCTGAAAATTCAAGATTTAAAACAGATAACTTCAGCCATTCGGCTTTTCTGCGTAATTGGCCTTTGTCTTCAGTTCTTTTTATTAATTGCTTGATTAAATATTCGGCATCATCAAAGGCTTTGCGTTGCCATAAACAATAAATAATGCTTCTAGAGCTAATGTTGTGCTGTACGTTTTCTATGTTGAAATCATTGGCTGATCTTAAGATAAGATTGTATTCGCTAGCGTATCTTTCTGCTTCGGCATGACGCTTTTGTCGGATGAGTAGCACGATTAAATCATCGATTAATTTATAGTTTAATCTGGGTAAATCCTGAGTTTCTGACCATTTAATGCCATCTTTTAGAAAACCAACAGCTTCTTCTATAGCCTTGTCGTGGACTAATAAACGGGCTTGGGTTTCGAAAGCCGCAATCAATAAATCACTGGGACTCTGTTCTTTTAAGTAGGGCAGGGTATCTTTTAAATAAGGTCTGACGGATTCAATCTCATCATGCTCGTAATGAATAGCGGCTAATAATGCAGCTAGTCCAAAACCATTGTGCGACTTTTCGCCTAGCTTCTGTTTGGCTAGCTGATAACCTTCAAGTGCTTCACGCAGTGCTTCGTGATGGAAGCCCTGTTTGGCATAAGTGACTGCCAACAATGCTTTGGCCAAGGTGATGCCATAGAAAGAGCCAAAGGCTTCTAAGTGCTGCATGGATTGGTGCAAGGCTTCACGGGAGGACTTAAAGTCTGACAGGCACTTCGCACAATAGCCTTTAATTAATAAGGCAAGTCCCAGTTCATAATGGTGGTCATCGGCATGGCTATAAAACGCAGGGTCGTGCCACTGATCCAACCAGTTTTCAATCAGCGGTGAAGCCTTAGTCGCGTTGTCTTTTAAGCCTTCCATGCAACAATGAATGAGTGCCGCTGTGCGGATAATTTCTTGTTGTATCTTCTCTGAATATAGGGCTTTATTTTGAATCAGCCACTGTAATTGTTCTGCCACACTCAGGAAATGGCGGTTTGCCAGGCGAGCCCAAATTGAGCCAATACGTAAGCGCGGATAGTGTTTGATAATGTCTTCTGGAAGTGCGTCATACCAGCTGTGATAGGTAATATGTTTACCCATTCTAACCACCACAGTGGTAAAGGCTTTTTCCATCCACTGTGCCGCTTGATCAAAATGCTTGGACTGAATGGCTAATGGAATGGCATCGTCTAGCGCCTTTTCATCATGAAAACATTTAGCTGCACTGAGTTGCCATTGATTGCGTAGATTTTCACTGAATTCAATTTGGCAGCGATGCCGAAGAAATAAGCCAAATAATGGATGAAAACGATACCATTTTCCGCTCGCTTCTATGGGCGTAATAAAAGTATGTTGTTCGACATAAGGCCAGAATGCTTGCCATTGTTCAGCTGTGTCGCTTAAAGACTGACAAATACTTAAATTGAAACGATCGAGTAGGCTTAGTTTCAACAGAAATTGCTGGGTTTCGGGAGATTGCTGCTCAAAAACACGCTCGATAAAGTAACGATCAAATGCCTGTTGTTTTAGGTTTGCATCTTCAATAAACAGTTTAAGTTTTGCTTCACTTTCTAAGGCGCTTGCCATATAAAAAGCCGCAGCTGGCCAGCCTTCACTGACATCGGCTAGCTGCTTGGACAGCGCATCTTCAGGAATCGTCTTTTTATGAAGTTTAAAAATGGCTTGGATATCTTCTTTGGAAAAACGCAAGGCTTCTTGGGTAATACTCGCTAGCTGGTTTTCTATTAGTAAATGGCTGTAGGAAAAGTGCAGGCTTGAACTGGCCGTTATAAAAATACGAATACCTGCGTGACTCATTTGCAGTAATAAATTGATCATCTCGATGGATTCACGTGAATGAATAAAATCAGCATCATTTAAAAATACCGCTAAGCGAGGATGCTTATTCATATGATCGATAATCGAACGCGTCCAGAGTTCAATAGAAGGAGAGGTAAAGCCACTGGTATGACTAAACTCAGAAGAAGCTTGATCAGCGCTTTCTAATTGAATAAGTGCGCTATTCCATTTGTGTAGAAAGTTAACTGGGTCATTGTCAGGCTGGCGAAGATTTATCCATACATGAGGCAGCTTTAAGTGATCATATATTTGTTTGAGGAAGCTGGTTTTGCCATAACCGGGTGGTGCTTGAATAAGCGTGAGTTTTTTGCTTTGAGCTTCAATCTGCCTTAATAGCGGTAAGCGAATTAAATGCTTCTTGAAGGATGGCGGTGAAGTATCGGGGTTAAACGGAGCGGTCATAGGGTTATTTTTATAAACTCATTTAAACATCAGGGCAAGTGGTCATTAGATAAACTTAGCTTAGCGGATTAATTGGGCTTAGCCTAGCTCGAAAGGTAATTGAACCTTAAGAGAGGTTCTGGATGCTTAGTGTGGAGTAGTCTAGTGTGGAGTAGTTTAGTGTGGAGTAAAGGCTTAGAAAAGCTTATTGAGCCTTTGAAACAAGTGAGTCATTCCTTATTCTTCAATAAGATAAAAATCAGATTTTGAGGCAGAGCATTCAGGACAGGTCCAGTCTTCTGGAACATCTTCCCAAAGTGTGCCCGCAGGAATGCCTTCATCTGGCATACCTAAGGCTTCGTCATAAATAGTGTCGCAGGTAATGCAGCAATATTTTTTGTAGTGTGTGTTGGTCATGCTATGGCTCGTGTATTGGAATGTTTAATCAAAGCTTTAATCTGTAACAACTTCTTCAAAGTCGGGTTTTTCACGGACAAAGCAATCAGGGCAAGGGAAGTCTTCCGGCACATCTTCCCATTTTGTGCCTGCGGCATAACCCTCACGCTCACAGCCTTCTGTTTCATCATAAATGTAGCCACAATCAGGGCATTGATACTGCGCCATTTGTTTAATCCTCGAGTTTCTATTTGTCTTTTCTTTAAGCTGATGAGCAAGCACCTTGTCAGCTTGCTCATTGATGAAGATCTAAGCCGCTTTCGCGTCTTCAGTCTTTTCAGCTTCGCGATGGAATTTTCTGAATATTTCATCACGTTTAGCCGGATCGATATTCACCTTATTCATATCGCCATCGGCCCAATCAACCACGCGAGAATCCATCACATAGCGCCAAGCAGGTGGAAATAGTGCTAAGCCCATCATGGCAGGATAACCTTGAGGCAGCTGTGGTGCATCGGCATAGTCACGGAGCAACTGATAAGCACGTGTTGGGTGTGCATGGTGGTCAGAGTGGCGTTGTAGATGCAGCGTGAGTAAGTTCGATGCTTTGAAATTATTGTTCCAGCTATGATGTGGCTGACAACGTTCAAAACGACCGTTTTCAAGTGTTTGGCGAAGCAAACCATAATGTTCGATATAGTTGGCCATGGTAAGTTGAAACCAACCATAGGCCGCACAGATCAGTAAGAAAGGTAAAGCCGCTAGACCAATAAAATAAGTCATGGCAGCATAGCCAACAAGGGTAATCAGTGATGTTTGGATTAATTCATTATGAATGGAAAATACCGAGCGATTCTGTCGCTTCAGGCGTTCTGCTTCAAGTGTCCAGCCACGCACGGCGGCACCCGGTAATTCACGTAAGGCGAATTTATAGATGTTTTCACCCATTTTAGAAGAAGCAGGATCTTCTGGTGTCGCCACATCTTTATGGTGACCTTTATTGTGTTCAATGTTGAAGTGCGCATAGCCAGAACAGGCTGATCCGATTTGTGCAAAGAGAACTTGGGTTTTATCGTTCATCTTATGGCCGAGCTCATGGCTCATGGTTAAACCAACTGCGTGAAGCGCGCCGACACTTAGAAATGCGCCGATAATATGAAACCAAGACCAATCACCTGACACCACGACATAGGTCATGGCTATCAAGCCTAGCCAATTCAAAATAGTGGCAGAATATAAAATATTTTTATAGTAAGACGAGTTTTTTTGCAATTCCATTTCTTGCTCTGCTGTCGGGTTGAACGAATCTTCTCTAACAAAGGCGTCAAGCACTGGAATAACAACCCAAAATACTAAGGCAAGCAGCCATAACCATGCACCTTGGCCTGTTGCATAGGCCAAACCAGAAGAGATTAGAATGGCGACAGGAACAACTAGCGTCACTAAATACCAATACTTCTTAACGGCTGCCCAGTGTTTGTCTTGCTCACTCAATATTTTATTTTCATCCATTTTGTGTCCGGTAATATTAACCGTATGTGAATGACTCATGCGTAACTCCTATTTTTATAATTAAATAACGGATTGCTGGCTTTCCTAGCTTGTGTTTTCTTCTTCTATAAGTTCAGTATTGCAAATAAAGATAGCTAGGGTACCTAACCAAAGTTAGGGTCAGCATGATTTTTAATAGGAAAAGGTAAACTCAGCATTACTCGTGAGGGTTTATTATCCGTTGAATTCCACATTCTCATCGATTCATACTTGTCATCATGATTGCAGAACTGCTATTTTTCGGATCTTTGAATAACTAATATAGGTTTGAGAAATGCCTGATATTGATCACTTGATTCATTTACGAACTAAAAAGCCGTTAGCATTAGACGGCAGTGTTGCCATTGTGGGGAGTAGTGACTTACTTTCTGGTGCTGATTTTGGTAATGAAATTGATTCACATGAGCATGTTTTTAGATTTAATTTAGCTAGTTTAGATAAGCAATTCCAAGCAGCCATTGGCTCAAAAGCAGATTTTTTCTTTTTTAGCCAAATGATCAGTACGGTTCGGTATCCTCATCCTGAGCCACTTCAAACACATTTTAAAAATATATGCCGGAAATCAAAAATAATATGTTATCCGGGGAATACGGATAATGTGGTCAAATTTAACAAAAGGCCTTATTTAATGACTTTGGATGTGCCAACCATCAATGCAGTGTTTACCAAGTTACTTGGGCACTCAAAATGGCATTTTCCTCAGAATAACCACCCAAGAAATGGCATTAAGCTGCTTGCTTGTCTCTTGCCTTTTGGTATTAAACCAAATCTATATGGCTTTGATATTGAAGATAGAGGCACGAATTGCCACTATTTTGATCGAGAGTACCAGTTAGAAACCCCCGAGAGAGGGCATAAACCGAGTATCGAGTTTGAGCTTTTGAAAGATTTACAAGCACTGGGTTTAATAACGATTAAATAGCTTGGGTTTTTAGAAAAGATAAAAATTAAAAATTGTTGGATATACTATGGATATATTATGGATATACTATGAATGATAAGTTTTTAAAACGCCCGATTCTAATAACAGGTTTACCCCGTTCGGGAACCTCTCTGACAGCGGGATTACTGGATATTTGTGGCGCATGGAGTGGAACCACCGTGCCTGGTTCTAAAGATAATGTGAAAGGGTTTTTTGAACATTCAATGTTGCGGGAGCACGTTAACAAAGCCTTATTAATCCGCCTCGGTTGTGACCCGTTAGGTGTACGAAAACTTCCTCCCTATGAGCTGCCGCCAATTAATAACTTTAAGGAAATTATTTCTGACATCATCGTAAATGATGGTTATGACGGAAAGAAACCTTGGATGTTTAAAGATGCCAAATTACTTTTGCTATGGCCGTATTATAAAGAATATTTTCCATCAGCAACTTGGATTATTGTTAAGCGTGACCGAGATGAAATCATTGACTCCTGCCTTAGAACGGGCTTTATGAAGCAACATACTGAAGACCGAAGTTATTGGGAAGCTTGGGCAAAAGATTACGAAGATAGGATAGAAAGACTTAAAGCTTCTGGTGTTAAGTATCATGAAATATGGGCGAAAGATATCGTGAAGCCTGAATCTCGCGATGTGCTAAGACAGTTAGTCAAAAAACTTAAGCTCAAATGGAATGAAGTTAAAGTACAAGAATTTATTGAGCCCACCGTTTGGCATGGCCGAGGGGAATAGCTAAAAGGTATTCAGATGAAAACAATAATAAAACATGTCGTGATTAGTGGTGGTGGCAGTGGTTTGGGCTTTGGTTTGGCTTGCCGTTATTTAAAGCGTGGCATGAGCGTGACAGTTTTGGACTTAGCGATTAATGAAGAACGAAAACAAATATTAAATGAACTGGCTATTGCCCATCATACCCGGTGGTGTTTTTTGTCAACAGACGTAACCAATGCTCATGTTCTAAAAGAAAATATAGATCACGCGATCTTGAAGTTTGGTTCGATTGATTTAGCGATAAATTCCGCGGGTGTGGTGATCAATAAATCCCTGGAAGATACCAGCCCGGAAGACTTTAAACGGGTCATTGATATTAATCTGAATGGTAGTTTTAATTTTGCCTCTGCCGTGGTGCCGACTTTGAAACCGGGTGCACGGTTAGCCTTAATTGCCTCTATCGCTGGCTTGATAAGTAATTATGCTTACAGTGCTTATGGTGCCTCTAAGTTTGGTGTTGTGGGTTTAGCGACCACCTTACGTTACGAGTATGAACATAAAGGTATTCATATCTCTTGCGTCTGTCCGCCAGAAGTACAAACGCCAATGGTGACGGAAGAGCATGCTCATGGAAATAAGGTATCCTTAGAGCTGAAAAAGTTTGCTGGATCTATGCAGGTTGATGATGCCTGTGATCAAATTGTATCTGCTTTGGATGCCGGTAAATGGATGGTGATTCCTAGTTTTAATGCCAAATTTTTAGCCGCTTCGGCAAGACTATTTCCAAGATCATTTTTTGCTGTTATGAAACAGCTTATTAAACGTACTGTGAAGACGTTTTCTTGAGCGCTAAAATTTAATATAGAAGACCCTTCGACGAGCTTGCATGAAGTAATCGCGAACATGACGATACTTGCTGTTGTTACTATCTTAGTTCGATAATGATTTTTCAGAAATGGACGGTGATAGAGCTTGTAAAGCCAATGTGGAAGGGTAAGCGGAAAATTAAATAAGCGCAGCCTAAATAAGGCTGCGCTGTTAAAGCAGCAACTCAATAATTTTGCTTACTTAAGATCAAAACGATCAGCATGCATCACTTTACTCCAGGCATTTGCAAAGTCACGAACAAAGGCTGCTTGTGAGTCGCTAGAGGCGTAGACTTCTGCATTTGCCCGTAGTTGTGAGTTTGAGCCAAAGATTAAATCTACACGGGTCCCCGTCCATTTTACGTCACCTGTTTTTCGGTCACGACCTTCAAAGATATCTGCTGCGTCAGACGTCGGTTTCCATTCGGTGTTCATGTCGAGTAGGTTCACAAAGAAATCGTTTGTTAATACTTCTGGCTGCTGGGTGAATACACCCTGTTGTGCTTGTTCGAAGTTGGCATTAAGAACACGCATTCCCCCTATAAGTACTGTCATCTCTGGCACCGTTAAGTTTAATAATTGCGCCTTATCAAGCAGTAGTTCTTCCGCTGATACACTGTACTTTGCTTTTTGATAGTTTCGAAAACCGTCCGCAGCAGGTTCAAGGACAGCAAAGCTTTCTACATCTGTCTGTTCCTGAGTCGCATCTGTTCGGCCAGCTTTGAATTCAATAGAGATCGTTTGTCCTGCTTTCTTCGCGGCTTCTTCTACGGCAGCAGTACCGCCAAGCACAATCAAGTCAGCCATTGAAACTTGTTTATTTCCTGATTGAGTTTTATTGAAATCAGCTTGTATCCCTTCAAGCGTCGAAAGCACTTTGCTTAACTTAGCGGGTTCACTGACTGCCCAATCTTTTTGTGGAGACAAGCGAATTCGTGCGCCATTTGCGCCACCTCGTTTATCTGAGCCACGGAAAGTTGATGCTGAATTCCAAGCGCTTGACACGAGTTCTGAAATGCTTAAATCAGATGCTAGAATGTTAGCTTTCAATGTCGCGATGTCTTGATCATTGATTAACTCATAACTCACTTCAGGCACCGGATCTTGCCAAATTAATTCTTCCGCAGGTACGTCTTTTCCTAAATAGCGAGAACGCGGTCCCATATCCCTATGGGTCAGTTTGTACCAGGCGCGTGCAAAAGCGTCGGCAAATTCTTCAGGGTTTTCATTGAAGTATTCAGATATTTTTCGATATTCCGGATCTTCACGCATCGCCATATCGGCAGTAGACATCATAATACCTACTCGAATACTGGGGTCTTCAGCATCAGGTGCATGATCTATATGTGATAAGCCTTTCGCTACCCATTGATGTGCACCGGCAGGACTTTTACTCAATTCCCATTCATAGCCAAGCAGCATATCAAAATAACCCATATCCCATTGCGTCGGTTTAGGTGTCCAGGCACCTTCCAAGCCACTGGTGATGGTGTCTCGTCCTTTACCGCTGCCAAAGCTGTTTTTCCAGCCTAGGCCTTGTTCTTCAATAGCAGCCGCTTCTGGTTCAGCGCCAACATGCGCTGGGTCGCCAGCACCATGGGCTTTACCAAAGGTATGACCACCCGCTACAAGGGCGACAGTTTCATAGTCATTCATGGCCATGCGGGCAAAGGTTTCGCGAATATCCTTTGCTGAAGCGAGTGGCTCGGGTTTGCCATTAGGGCCTTCGGGATTGACATAAATAAGCCCCATTTGAACAGCGGCGAGCGGGTTCTCTAGATCACGTTCACCGGTATAGCGTTGGTCATCCAACCATTCTTTTTCTGCACCCCAGTAAATATCCTCTTCAGGTTCGAAAATATCGGCTCGTCCACCGGCAAAGCCAAAGGTTTTTAAGCCCATTGAATCCAAGGCGACATTACCTGCAAGGATCATTAAATCGGCCCATGAAATTTGCTTGCCATATTTTTGCTTGATCGGCCACAGTAAACGTCGAGCTTTATCTAAGTTGCCGTTATCTGGCCAGCTATTTAAGGGAGCAAAGCGTTGAGAGCCCGAACCTGCACCGCCACGACCATCTGCTGTGCGATAGGTGCCCGCGCTGTGCCACGCCATTCGAATAAAGAAGGGGCCGTAATGGCCATAATCAGCTGGCCACCAGTCTTGGGAGTCTGTCATGAGCGCCGTTAAGTCTTGCTTTAATGCGTCCAGATCAAGTTGTTTGAATGCCTCTGCATAATTGAAATCAGCGCCTAAAGGGCTTGTGTTTGATGACTGTTGGTGAAGGATTTTCAAATTTAACTGGTTTGGCCACCAATATTTATTTGTGGTGCCTTTGCCCTCGTTTTTGGTCAAGGAACCATGCATGAAAGGGCATTTTCCTGAATTTTCGTTATTATTTTCGCTCATAAGAACCTCCAATTTATTGTTGTAGGAGCACAATTCCTTCCCAATCGTTTTCCAGCCTGAAAACTAACAAAACAAAGAAGTTTGAATGCCTGTGAATCAGAATACGCTCCTGATTTGTATTAAGCATAGTTTTTTAAGGGCGTTAATGAAAATAATAAAAATAGATAATGATGTTCTGATTTTTAGATACAACATTATTTCAATGCAGCATCCATAAATATCTTCCGGTATACTTTCAAGCCTAGTTTAATTATGCCACTTTTATTGACTTGCGGCTAAAGCATAGAGGTTTCCGTTGACAAAATTTAGACCCTGTATTGACCTACACCAAGGAAAGGTAAAACAAATTGTCGGTGGAAGTTTGAATGCTCAAGGCGCAGATACCAACTTTGTGAGTGACTACGACGCCGCTTATTATGCGCGTCTTTACCAAAAGCATACCTTAAAAGGCGGGCATGTCATTGCTCTGGGCCCAGGCAATAAACAAGAAGCCTTAAAGGCTTTGTCAGTCTGGCCCCAGGGTTTGCAGTTTGGTGGTGGTGTCAATGACATTAACGCGGCGGAATTTCTGCAAGCAGGTGCATCGCATTTAATTGTGACCTCCTATATTTTTGAAGATGGTGAGCTTTCTGCTGATAGAATAGAGAAGATTAAACGTGAAACAGGTAAGGATCGTTTAGTCTTAGACCTGAGTTGTCGCAGAACTGAATCGGGTTGGAATATTGCGACAGATCGCTGGCAAACCATTACCCATACCCAAATTGACAAAACAACACTGGCTGAGCTTGCCGGGCATTGCGATGAGTTTTTGATTCATGCTGCCGATGTCGAAGGTTTACAGGCCGGCATTGATCAAGAATTAGTTACGTTACTCGGTGAAATCTCAAGTATTCCCGTTACCTACGCCGGTGGTGCTCGCTCACTGAAAGACCTTGAACTGGTGCACTCATTGTCACATGGAAAGGTCGATCTGACGATTGGCAGCGCGCTGGATATTTTTGGTGGCAGTGGGGTGACTTTAGATGAATGTATTGCTTGGAATAAAGATTTGTAGACGTTCTACTAGAACGTAACTACTTCCCAAGCCCCACTTAACAACCACCGTCTTTAGACGGTGGTTGTTAAGTGGCAAGCTTTCCGTGGTCGCTTTTTCTTCTCGAAGCGAGGTTTCGCTCAAGCATCATTTAAAGCTTGCCTGGATCGGTAGCTCAAGCACGAAAGAGGGGGGGGTTGACCTTAGGCATCAAATTATACTTTGTTACGGTGAAAGTTATATTTCATAAAAAATACTTGATAGGATTTTGTCACAATAAAATCGTGTGAGCTTAGTTACTGGACGTCGTGGGAAGGGAGGATAATAGTAAATGTCGTGCCCTTGTCTTTCTCGCTAATGACATTTATTTTGCCTTGATGTTTGTCGATCACGACTTTAACGAAGTTAAGGCCTAGACCAGCCCCTTTGTTACCACTGACTTCCGATGACTGTTGTCTGTGAAAGCGTTTAAAAATATGTGGCAGCTCCTTAGCTTCAATGCCATAACCCTGATCAATAATATTTAACTGTACTTCATTATTAGTGCTGCTGATTTTAATGGTTATTTGGGTTTCATCGGCACTGTATTTTATGGCGTTTGACAGTAAATTTATCATGGCTCTTTCCATGAGTTCGGCATTGCCTTTAAGCCAGACTGGGTCAAACTCATCAAAATTAATCTTTATCTGTTTTGATTTTGCTTGAGCATCGAGTGAGTCAATACTGTTTTCAAGTGTATTGATCAAATCAAACTCATAGAAGTTTTGCTCAGTCGTTTGTTCTGCGCGGGTGATTTGTAGGAACTGGTCTGACAAGTTAAGGCTTCTTTTTGCGTGAGTGGCGAGCTTGGTGATTAGCTCTGGTGAGAAAATTTCATTTCCTTTTGATAGGCTGTCAAGCATGGCAAGTTGGGATACGAGTGGTGAGCGAACATCATGGGATAAAAAATCAATTAGTTGATTCTTCTCGCGTTGTTGTTCTCTAATTTGGGTAATATCTGAAAAGGTGAGCATAAGCCCGGAATCACTTGTTTCATCAACCACAAATGGCGAGCAGTTAATGAGTATATCTCGATGAGTTAACTGCAATTCAAGGTTAGATTCCTGACCTTCAAGGAGTACTGAGGTGATCTTGTCATTAAGCTGGTTAAACGTGCCAGCGTCGAATAAATTATGAAAAGAATAACCCACCAATGATTCGTTTTCTTTAAACCATGATTCAGCATGGCTATTAGCAAAAACAATCACGCCAAGCGGGTCAGTTACGATGACGGCATTAGGGATTTCTTCAAAGCCTTTTGAAATGAAGGTGCGCATGTCTTGCATGGAGCTGATTGCATCACGTACTTGAGATATTCGATTAGCAATTTTTTCATAATAATGTTTTTTGTTTGAGGGTGTTTTATTCTTAAGCTGAAGTTTATTTAGATAATTATGAACCTCATTGAGTTTGCTTTGTTCACGCCAGCGAAATCCGATAAAAAAATCTTCATGATGTTTTTTATCCAATTGTTTGGTCATATTAATCATACTTAGGTGTCCGTTATGCAGCCAAGTTTGATTGGTATCGACGACTTCGAATTCATAATTGTCATGTTTAGAATGATCAATAAGGTCTTTGTTTTTGATCAAAATAAATTCTTTAGGCTTTAATAAAGCTTTTAAGCTATAAAAAAGTATTTCAGCATTGTGCTGGCTAGTATCTCGAAAACTGATTGCGGGTTCATTCTGAAGCTTTTCAAGTTCATTATTAAGGAAACCGTTTAGGTGGCGCATTCGCTGCCAGCTCCATAGCGGATAAGCAAGTAAGATACCGATTACACTGTTAATAGGTGGAAACCAGGTTTCGTCTAAAGCCAGTAATGCGTAACTAAAAAATACAACCAAAGAAACCAGTAACATACTAAATGGCATCACATAGGTCGGCTTTAATCTAGGGAATGCCAGTATAGGTATCAGTATAAATGCAAATGTTAGTAAATAAGCCCACAGCTTTTCCACAGGTCTAATTGCCGTGTGTGTAATTAATGCTGAGTATGCATTAGCATGCAGTTCTACCCCAGACATTGGGTTTGTAGCTTGGGATACCGGTGTTGGAATGATGTCGCCAAGGCCGGGTGCAGTTGCACCAATCAATACGGTTTTATCTCTGAAGGCATCTTCAGGGAATTGATTTAACATCACATCTACATAGCTATAAGTAGGGAAGGTGCCACTTGGGCCAGCAAAGGGTATTAAGCGATATTGGGTATTTACAGACATGTAGGGTGCAGAATTTTGGTTTTCTAGCTTTCTGATATATTGAATCATGGGGTTGATTTCGCTTGCCATTGCCATTGAAAGGCTAGGCCAATATGCGTTACCCACGCCGGTATTTAGATATAAGCCGCGCGCCAGACCATCCTGATCCAAATCAACATGCACATGCCCCAATGCTCTTGCAGCACTGACTAAGGAGGGTATGGGTAAGATTTCGACTAAAGTTCCATCTTGAGTTAGGGCTTGTAGATGAAGTGGAAGTAGGACATTACCGTTATTCTTAATCGCTTTTGCTAAAAGCTCATCATCTTCAGGATGTGATCTACTTTTTTCAGAAAATAAAATGTCTAAAGCGATTAAAGCTGTATTCTGAGTGCTTAGTTTATCAATTAACTGGGCATGTAAGGCTCTGCGCCATGGCCATTGACCAATGCTGTTAAGGCTTTTTTCATCAATGGCAATAATGACCGTATTTTGTTCAACTGGTGCTTTGTTGAAATTAATCGCTAAATCATAGGCAAGTAAATCCAAGCGTTTTGCCGCTTGGGTATATACCAAAAAGCCGCTTATTAGAATGAGAACAATGGTTAATAGATATTGTTCATAAGGTCTTGGTTCATCAAAATTATTGGCCATATTTTTTAGTCAGATTATTTTTGAATTTTTGATCATTCGGGAGCAATAAATATTTTTTGTACAGGGCCAAAACTAGAAGAATAAAGTTCGTCTCCTATACCTTTAACACGAGCATAATATGTTTGACCAATATTGAGCATTAGGTGAGCTCTAGGTTTGTTTAATTTTTCTTCCTTAAGCACTTCTGAAAAGCCTGGTTCTGCTGAGATTTGAAGTATATAGCCATTGGCGTATGAAACAGGTGACCAAAATAAGCCTACTTGTTTGTCTAAATAATTAACGCTTACAATTTGAACGGGGGCTAGTGAACCTTTTATATTAAAAGTCCGGCTTTCACTAAATGATAATTCAGTGTTATTCGTCAGGTTGGCAATTCGCCAAAAGTATCTTCCGGGAATTAATGGGTCTTTCAGATTTAAATTAGTGGCGCTAATAAAATCATGCTCGGTCACTATGGCTGCAAAATCTTTATCCAATGCAATATCCAGTCTGCTTAAAGGTTTTTTGGGGGATTTATTTTTTGTACTTTCAAGCGGATAGCTCCAGGCAAAAGAAGGCGTAGCCTTATCTAAGACGGCGTCATTGATTGGGGACACTAACTGGACCGGAATCGCGTTTATATTAACGGATAGTTTACTGACGGCATCAATGCCTTCATAACCATCTGAATTAACACTGCGTACAGCTAATGCATATTCACCATTTGTAATTTGATCAATTTCTAAGCTGTTATTTTGTTGAGTGGTTGATTGAAGCAATTTTCCATTTTTATCTTTTTCAGTTAGCTGGACTTGATAAGCACGTGCATCTTTAGACTTTTCCCATTCTACTTTTGCAGGAAGCTCTTTAATCGTTTCATTAGCAAGTTGTGTACGTGGAGGAGAAGGTAGTGTTATACGTTCGATGCGCGAATTACCTTCGCTGATGGTTGCGCCTTGTCCTGCATCAACCATCATTTTTCCATGCTCTCCAGAGAATTCAACCGTTCCTTCCAAAACTTCCAGTCGTGTTTCCTTTTCTGTTGTGTGAAGCCGGAATTCTGTCCCTCTCACTGCTGCTACAGCAGAAGGTGTTTTAATCTCATAACGAGAACCTTTAACAAGCGGTGGAATATCGCTTGTTAAGGAGCCTCGTTTTAAACGTAAGCGAGTATCAACCATGCCGGTCTTGCCAAAGTGAGAAAGCTTATTGAATACGAGGTTAGAATTTTCTTCTAGTCGAATGGTGGAGCTGTCAGCAAATTCTATAACAACATTACCATTTTTAGTGGCTATCTCATCACCGACCATTATCAGCATATTTTCTTTTAGAACGACGTATCTACTAGAGCTGGCTTTTTTAAGAAGCGCATCGCCAACGAGCTCTTTGACCATCGCTGGCTTTGGCTGATGTTTGAGCCAGTGCATTGGGATTTTAATAATAGATCCGGGGGCAAGTGTTGCGAGTTGATCAATACGATTGTGTCTTACAACATCACTCCAGCTATATTGATGATTTAATAAGGTTAAACTAATTTCAGGAAGGGTGTCTCCAGGACGAAGGGTATAATGCCATTCTTCTAAACCATTATTATCATCGGCAAAGCTCAGTGAGGAATTCAAACTAACTAGGATAAATAAAGAAAAGAAGTGTAATAGGAAAATACCAAAGATTGGCTTTGTTCGATTTCTCTCAATATTTGTCATAGAAGTTTTTAAATACCACATCTAGTTTATCTCAATGATCTATTTGAATTATTCACTTACTCTCTCTAGCCTATAGCCATGCTGATAAATAGTTTTAACTCTAAAACCATTCTCAGGCTTTATATTTAGTTTCCTTCTTAAGCGACTGACATGGGTATCAACGGTGCGGGTATTGATATCCGATGAAATCCCCCAAACCCGTTCGAGTAGAAATTCTCTAGAGAGCAAACGCCCAATGTTTTGAAACATAAATACCGCTAAATCAAAATCTTTATCAGTTAATGATACGGCTTCACCCGAAACAGTCATTGTGCGTTTATTAATATTTATGTCGTAGGGGCCGATGATTAAACTTTCTTGCTCTTCTGTTTCGTTGCCAATTCTGCGGCTTAATGCATTTAATCGAGCCTTCAGCTCACCCGGTCTGGCTGGCTTTACTAAGTAATCATCTGCGCCAACTTCTAAAGCAGTGATGATATCTGCTTCGCTGTCTCTTGATGTTAAAAAAATAACTGGAATACGCCAGTTTAATTGTGAACGAATGGTTTTTAGTACTTCTGTACCTTCAGTGTCAGGTAACTGCCAGTCGAGAATTAAAAGGTCATAACTATTGTGAAGTACGGCATAAATAAAAGACTCACCAGTATGAAAATATTCACAATGATGTTCTGCATTAACCAGCATATCGCTCAAGTTTCTCGCTTGATCAATTTCGTCTTCCAATAAAGCTATTTTCATGTACATCCCCTAAAAAAATGTAGTAATAGTTAATTCATTTAGTGTAGATGCTTTTTCAATAATTTCTTTTTAAAGTTTATTGGGGGAGAAGCCATGTTTACAGATAAATACTGATAAGTCAGTAATAACTATGTGAGTCTTTGTAAGTGATTAATACTTGTAAATTATAAGTTTTTTTAAATTTTCTTTCTTACTTTTAGAGATAATACTCGCATTCAAGTGTGATAATCCGTAATATTTTGTAATCGAATTTTAGCGTTAAAAGGCTATATCTAAGTGAATAGAAAAGAAGAAATAGAACAGTTACTCAAAAAGAATTTTGCTTGCACGTATCTTGAAGTAGTAAATGAAAGTCATCAGCATAGTGTTCCTGCCAATTCTGAAACGCATTTTAAAGTCACCATCGTTTCAAGTGATTTTTCAGGTAAAACTAAAGTAGCGCGTCACCAAGCTATTTATGCTTTGACGAATGAACTTATGGAGAAAGGTCTCCATGCTTTAGCCTTGCATATTTACTTGCCTGAGGAATGGCAAGCGCTTAATGCATCCTCTCCTGAATCACCAAATTGTATGGGTGGATCAAAGAAGGCTAGGAGTTATTTATGAGTCAATTTTTTCAGATCCATCAAGATAATCCTCAAGCACGATTGATCAAACAGGCGGTGGAGATTATTGAGAAAGGTGGCGTGATTGCTTACCCGACTGATTCTGCTTACGCTATAGGCTGTCATTTAGGTGATAAGCGCGCCGCCGACAAAATGAGACAAATAAGGCGTTTAAACGAAAAGCATAACTTCACCTTGGTTTGCAGAGATCTATCGGATATTTCTTTATTCGCAAAGCTCGATAACTCGCAGTATCGACAGATAAAAGCTCATACACCAGGACCATATACCTTCATTCTAGATGCAACGAGTGAAGTTCCTCGTCGTTTAATGAACCCTAAAAGAAGGCAGATAGGTATTCGTATCCCGAATAATTTAATTGCCTTAGCGTTGTTAGAGGAGTTTGGTCAGCCTATTATGAGCACAACACTTATCCTTCCAGGAGAAGATGTGCCTATGACCGATCCTTACGAAATTCGTTCTATGCTCGAACACACGCTCGATCTCGTTATCGATGGCGGATTTTGCGGGTTTGAGGCAACATCCGTTGTCGATTTATCTGCTGATGAAGCTGTTATTATTCGAGAAGGTTGTGGCGATGTTTCAGCTTTTAGATAGTTTTTTTTACACATCACATAGGGTGTATTTGTTCTGCTTTCTATAAAATAAAATAAGCTAAGCATTTATCACAAAATTAAAACCTGACTTAGTAACGCTATCCTCGCTATTATCTACAGATGTCTCTGTTGTGCTTTTAAGAGATTCATAGCGATGAGCAATATCATTCAGTCTATTGAATTCATTTTGATCACTGATTAATGAATTAAATAATGAGTTCTGGACGCCATAAACCTTAGAAATTTTAACCACATTGTCTACATATTTTAATGTCGGTTCTTGTTGGCTAAGTTTATCGAACGCTGACTTAAAAAGCTTATTATTGTTAAGGTCTTGAGTCAGTCTTTCCAGGTCTGAAGCTAACACAGAGCCTTGAAGTTCAATATTGCCAAATCCATCTTTTTGAATATTCAGTCGAGTGTTGGGGTTAAGCTTGTATTCGGCAAGTTTGTTTTTGAGTGTCTCATTAATAAAGGTCTTTTCTTGTCCTAGTTCACCTTTAAAGTTTTCAAGTTTCACTTTTTTTATTGGGTTAGACGCTTGTTGCATTAATAATGTAACCGCATCATCCATTAATATTTTTCGCTGTTCGCTATCAGCCTGCTGGCCAGAGCTATTTTGGTTTTGTGTTTCTTGGCGCTTAAGCTGCTGTGGTATCTGTAATGCTTGCTCATTGCTTATTTGAGGCATAATGCTGACCTATTTTCCTTGATACGGGCAATCTTTGTCCGTTTTTTGACGAATTAACAACCTTAATTAACTCTATGCAAAGCTAATACCAAGCGGAAAGAATAATGAGCATTGTTCAAAAGGTCAGCCTGTTCTAAAAATATGCCTTCAGATATTTTAAGTGGTGAGGGTTTTGAATATTTAATTGATGAACGAAAGACTGAGCTCAGTATTCAGCTTTGGGGGCGTGGTATTCGTTGGTGAAGTCACTCAGTGAAAAAGTGACTTATTATGAAAATGGAAATAGGCTTGAGGTAATATTGTTTTTAGATGGCACTTACTCAGAGTGATAAAATAGAAAAATATCGACTAGTTGATCGGGAATAAGTTCTTCAAATTGTGTCATTAAATTGTGGTTTTCTCTGATATCTTCAAATTCATCAGACTCAAAAAGTCCAGATAAGGCCATGATGGGTAACAACAATTCTGCAGCAACATCCTCGCCTTTCGTGAACCACATTTTCTCATTATCAAAGAAACCTTCTAGAAAGCCAGTACACCAACTTTCAAGGCATGCATCATAATGCCCGCCTTGCTCAGTTTCTTGCTCATCTACATAGGGTAGATGAATGTCAGACTCATCTAATAATTGTTCTTTAATCGTGATGGCAATCTCATTAATAATATTATTGAGAAATGTTTCATTTTCATTCGTTAAAGCGGGTTTTTCATTACCAAAAATTATTTCTATCATTCGGTCGTTTTTAATTTTGGATGGGCCAACGACTGCTGAACAGATTAAGCCATGTAGTCCAAAGTAATCGAGTGCTTCTTCGGTTACTTCCTCAGAAAAAAGAATATTTTCTAATTTTTCAATTGATTCTGTAGATAATGTCATGATTCGTCTTCTGGAGTTTTGATTCTGAGGTAGCCACGAGCGGCTAATAAAATAAATAGGCTTTAATTTGAGAGAGAGTATAAACCTAAAGGTAGAGGATAGCGTAGAGAAAAATAAAAAAGTCTTAGCCGTAAGATAATTACAACTAAGACTTTTTTGCTTAATAGAAATTAAGCGTTATTTTTTATCGTAGAATCTTCTTCCTTGCTATTTGTTTTTTCATTTATAGTCGGGGTATTTTCTGGTTCTGAGCTTGGCAAAGACTCTTGGTTTTTATTGGCTTCTTTAGCTTCTTCTGGTGAAGATACGTTATTACTATTATTGTCAGCTTTACTAGAAGCTTTAGCCGCTAAATCACTTTCGCGCTTCTCTGCTTTATTCGCTCTAGGGTCATTGTGAGCTCTTGTTGAACGATTTTCTCTTCTTTTTCGAGCAGGCCGATTAATTTTTGGAGCTTCAAGAGCTTCAGTATTTGAACTTGTTTCCGTTTTTACGTTCTCAGTCGATGCCGACTTAGCATTATCTGATGACTTGGGATCAGTATCTGATTTTACTTTACTCGATTTGGTTTCAGGCGATGTTGAAGTGCTTTCTTGGTCTTGATTCGAGTTTTCAGGCGCTTGTACCGAACCTTTTACTGGTTTTTCGGCGCGTGCTCTCCTTGGATTTCGACTTCTTGAGCGTCTTGTGGTTTTAGGCTCTTCTTCTGTTTTTGATTCAGAAGCTACTTCAGTTGAATTAGAAACGTGAGCCTCAGAAGCTGTTTCAGCAGATGTGCTTTGATTTTTCTTATCTGCTTCACTAAGTGCTTCCGTTAGTTTTTCTGTTAGCTCATCTTTCTGATTTTCAGTCACCTTAGTCTGATTTTCAGTCACCTTAGAAGGCTGTTTATCGTTCTTGATATCTAAAGTGCCGGCTTCTTTTTTAGCAGTAGTTTCTATTTTATCTGTACCAGAATGTGTTGAAGTCGCTTCGACAGGAGTAGTTGCAGTGACATTCTCTTTTTTATCACTATTAACTGTTTGATCTGTTTTGTTAGTGACCGCTGTAGGTGATTCTGTTTTTTCGACAACGTGTGATTTGGCTTTATTCAAGTCATTTTTATTGTCAGTACTTGGGCTTATCGCTTCAGGTTTTTGTTTTTCCTCAAACTTACGCGCTGGCTTTGAATTATTCCTATTGCGTCTTTTGTTTTGCTGATCAGATTGTGGTGCATTACTTTGATTATCGTTATTGTCAGTACGATTGTTTGCTGGCTGACGGTTTCCGCGATTCTCAGATGAAGAACGGTTATCTAAGGAACGAGTTTCTGTAGAACGATTATCGGTGCTATTAGAGCCATTTCGTTTTGTTCGATTTCCTTGGCCGTATTTATTACCTCTGTTCTGGTTAGAGTTTCGGTTATTAGTGTTGCCACGCGGATTTGCTCTGTCTCTATTATTACTATTTCTATTGGCGTTACCGGCTTGAACGCTACGCTGTTGATTTCTGACAGGCGCCTCTTTAGCAATAGTTGCCGTTTTTTGCTCGCTGCTAAACATAGCTGATAATTTTGATTTTAAGCGCGTCATCAAGCTTGTTTCGTCAGGCTCAGTTTCAGAGATAACACTTTTTACTACTTTGTTTTCTGTTACTTGAGGGGTGTGCATCACTGCTTTTACAGCGGCTTCTTCGCGTACAAAATCTCGAACATGTGCCGCAGGGTGTACCACCTCATCCGGAGTTTCAGATTTTATTGTATAACTACTTTGTTCTTCGCCTTCGACCATTTCATCATCGCGAAGTCGCTTTAGTTCGTAATGTGGTGTATCCATTGTTGAGTTTGGAATAATGATTACACGAACGGATTGTCGTTTTTCAATCTCAATGATTTGACCGCGTTTTTCATTAAGTAAGAAGGTAGCTACTGGAACTGGAAGAATGGCCTGAACTTCAGCGGTTTTCTCTTTGGATCCTTCTTCGTAGATTAAACGCATAATGGATAATGCAATAGATTCAATGTCTCGAATGGTTCCCTGGCCACTACAGCGAGGACATACTTCCGCACGGGTCTCGCTTAAAGAAGGACGTAAGCGTTGGCGAGACATTTCGAGTAAACCAAAACGGGAAATCTTGCCCACTTGTACACGAGCTCTGTCAAGCTCTAGTGATTTTCGAACTCTATTTTCAACATCTCGTTGGTTTTTAGCCTGACCCATATCGATAAAGTCGATGACAATCAGGCCGCCCATGTCACGAAGTCGAAGTTGACGGGCAATTTCTTCTGCAGCTTCAAGGTTAGTTTGAACGGCCGTGTCTTCAATGTCAGTGCCTTTAGTCGATCTCGCAGAGTTAATGTCAATTGAAACAAGTGCTTCAGTAGGATCAATAACAATTGATCCACCTGAAGGTAGTTTAACTTCACGCTGAAAGGCTGTTTCAATTTGAGCCTCTATTTGATAGCGACTAAATAGAGGGGTGTCATCTTGGTATAGTTTAATTTTGCTTTCGTAAGCAGGCATAACCGCTCTTACGAAATTCAGGACATCTTCATAGACAAGAGGCGCATCAACGAGTACTTCACCGATATCCTGTCTTAAATAATCGCGAATAGCACGAATGATGACATTGCTTTCTTGATAAATCAGGAAAGGGGCAGCGCGAGTACCTGATGCTTCTGTAATAGATTCCCAGAACTGTAAAAGGTAATCCAGGTCCCATTGAAGGTCTTCTGTTGAGCGTCCAATACCGGCAGTTCTGACAATGACACCCATGTTTTTTGGTGTGTTAAGGCCAGACATGGCTTCTTTAAGTTGGCTTCTTTCTTCACCTTCAATTCTACGTGAAATACCGCCCGCTCTAGAGTTATTAGGCATTAATACCAAGTAACGACCGGCTAAACTGATGAAGGTCGTTAAAGCTGCACCTTTATTGCCACGCTCTTCTTTGTCTACTTGGACGATGACTTCTTGACCTTCACGTAAGGCTTGTTTGATATTGACGCGGCCTTTTCCTGCAGCAGGATCAAAGTATTCTTTCGAAATTTCTTTTAAGGGAAGGAAGCCGTGACGGTCTGCGCCAAAGTCTACGAATGCAGCTTCAAGGCTGGGTTCTATTCGTGTAATTTTTCCCTTATAGATGTTTGCTTTTTTTTGCTCGCGAGAGCTTGCTTCGATGTCTAAATCGTAAAGTTTTTGTCCATCGACAAGTGCAACTCGTAACTCTTCAGTATGGGTTGCGTTGATAAGCATTCTTTTCATGCATAAATTCCAGTTAGTGCTGGAAATGCAGTAGGGGAACGGATCGTAGAAGTAAAAAATCAATAAATAGACAGCCGAATGACATATGAGTAGCCATAAACGAAAGCCATTATTTGATGAAAATTACGTATGTAGGAAACGCTACGTCATTTTCAGTGCAATATTGTCGTTTTTTTACTTCATTCTTAACTGTATCTGGTCTTATAACCGATGAAAATACTTCAGGAGGCCAATAAACGCTAAGAAGGCCAAAGAGTTAGAAGTCAAAACTATCTGTTTTGTATAATCCATCTTTCTTTGGCTGGAAAAATTCTGTTCACCTATGCATTTCACTGCATTTAGATGTTAATTTCTGGGTTAGTCCAGAAAACCAAATTTTAAGCGTTATTTGTGTGCTTTTACTTTGAGTCATTATTCGTTACACATAAAACGCTTATTTAAAATCTTTAATAAGTAGCATTTATTATAGGCTACTTTTTTGTAGTACTATCTCTTTCGCAAAATGATTATGTTTTCTTAATTTAATGATGTCTCTTAAAGCTAGTTCATCTTATTTCAACAAGGTCAAAGTTTTAGTGTTGTCCTTTGAGTTGATGATATTAAATCTGTTAGCGCGTTCTTTTAGTATGGGTAGGTACTATTTTTGTTTGTAAGTACGATTAATGTCTGTGTGTGCAATTAACGTACTATTTAACCTTATTTTATTGTCAATAATAATTATAGTTTAAAAAGCAGGTAACAAATAAATAAAATACTACCAATATAGAGCGACGCTGGAATATATCAGTTATTGTTTATTTCAGCAAATAAATCAAAACTATGTGCTGTCATTCGTTGCACAATTTGGAAATATATGTCTTCAAGAAATATGAAAGTGAATAAAAAGAAAGCTCGATCTGATAAGCCTCGTGTTGAATATAAAAAAGAATCTCCAGCTCGGGCTCCAAAGCCAGCTCAGGCTTCAAAAGAAGAGGGGCTTCGCCCTAAAGTTCAATATCTGACAATTACTGAAAAGAATCAGTTTCAACGAATAGATAATTTTCTTTTAGGACATTTAAAAGGTATTCCTAAATCAAAAATTTATAATTTAATCAGAAAGGGCGAGATCCGAATCAATAAAAAAAGGTGTAAAGCAGAAACCAAGTTAGCTTTAGAAGATGTCGTTAGAATTGCGCCTGTTTACGGTTTGGAGGGGAGTAAGGCGCCTGCTCCAATAAGTGACTCGTTACTAAGCTTTCTTGATACGGCGATTTTATATGAAGATGACACTTTGCTGGTGGTCAATAAACCATCAGGTCTAGCGGTGCATGGCGGTAGTGGTGTTAAATTTGGTTTAATTGAAGCTTTGAGAAAAAGATATCCTGATACCCAGTTTCTAGAATTAGTGCATCGTATCGATAGAGATACTTCTGGTTGTATATTAGTTGCCAAAAAACGCTCAGCTTTGCGACATTTTCATGCTCAATTCAGAGATGGTAAGGTGGATAAAACCTATCATCTTGCTGTTCATGGTCAGTGGCCAGAAAGTAACAAAAGGGTGGATGCGCCCTTAAAAAGAGAAGAATTAAAATCTGGGGAGCGTTTTGTGGTTGTTCATCGAGATGGTAAGTCTAGTCGTACCTATTTTCGCGTTCTGGCTAAGTCCGAGTTTTTTAGTTTGGTAGAGGCTAAGCCTATTTCAGGTCGTACACATCAAATTAGAGTTCATGCTGCATTTTCTGCTTACCCAATAGTAGGTGATGAAAAATATATTCATCGTGATCCTATTGATGAGCATGGCATGTCAAAAGCAAGATTAATGCTGCACGCCAAATCTATTTCAATATCTCTAGCTTCAGGTGAGAAAGTGTTTTTTGAGGCACCTTATGACTCTGTTTTTATTGAAAATTTGGTAAAAATGGAACTTTCTGATGGCTATGATCAAATTGTCTGACGGGCATGGCTGATAAGTTATTTGCTAATGATTGGATTGGTATTTAAGGTGATAAGGTAGTATGAATAAATATGATATTTGTGTTTTTGATTGGGATGGTACTTTAGTCGATTCCGAGCGCCATATAGTGGATAGTCTTACTTATGCAGCGGAAAAGCTTTCTTTACCGCCGCTAAGTTATGCTGCGAAAAAAGATATCATTGGTCTGAGTATGCTAAAGGCACTTGAAATTTTATACCCTTCTTTATCCTCATCAGAAATAGAGAAAATGCGAACTTATTATGGTGAGTTCTTTTTTAGTGTTCCACAAGATCCATCAAGTTTATTTGATGGCGTTGTTAATACTTTAACTTATTTACGCGATTCTGGTTTAAAGCTTGCTGTTGCGACAGGTAAAAGTAGGCGCGGGCTTGATAAGGCCTTAATTAGTTCGGGCTTGAAGTCTTTTTTTGATATTGAGCGTTGTGCTGATGAGACAAAATCCAAGCCTGATCCCCTTATGCTTATTGAAATAGCTCGCTATTATAATGCCGATCCGGATTCTATGTTAATGGTGGGGGATACGGAATTTGATTTGGCAATGGCAAGAAGTTTTGGTATGGACTCGATTGGCGTCAGTTATGGGGTGCATGATGTTAAACGTTTAGCTTTGCATAAACCTATCGCTATAATTGATTCTTTTACAGAACTAACAAAGTGTTTAGGGTTGTAGAGAGTTATAAGTTTTTGAATATAATTTTTTTAGGAGTAAGTGTTTTGGAAGCAGATAAGAACTCAAAAGAATGGAAGCTGATAGAAAAGACAGTTTCTCAACTAGGTGTAGAGCAGAGGCGGTCGCGGCGTTGGGGTATTTTCTTCAAATTGCTTACCTTTGTATATTTATTTGGTTTGTTTTTCTTGATGCAGGGCAATTTTTCTAGCAATGTAAAGCATGATGCAGAAAAATATACGGGTCTTGTTAATTTGCGTGGTGTGATAGCGGATGGGGAAGAGGCCAATGCAGACTTTTTAGTGTCTGGTTTGCGAGCCGCTTTTGAAGATAAGGGTGTTCAGGCAGTTATTTTGAGGATAAATAGCCCTGGTGGAAGTCCTGTGCAGTCTGGTTATGTCTTTGATGAAATTAAGCGTTTACGTGCAATTCATACTGAAAAGCCGCTTTATGCTGTGATTAGTGATATTGGCGCATCCGGTGCTTATTATATAGCCGCCGCAGCGGATGAAATTTATGCTGACAAAGCTAGTTTAGTGGGTTCTATTGGAGTGGTTGCATCAGGTTTCGGTTTTGTAGATACCTTAGAGAAGCTAGGTGTTGAAAGGCGTCTATATACTGCAGGTGAGCATAAAGGTTTTCTTGATCCATTCAGTGAAGAAAAGCCAAACGAAGTTGACTTTTGGAAAGGTGTGCTAAACAGCACGCACGATCAGTTTATCTCTAAGGTTAAAGAAGGAAGAGGTGATCGTTTGAAGATTGATGAGAATACCTTTTCAGGCTTAATTTGGAATGGAGAACAGGCTTTGGAAATGGGCTTAATCGATGGCTTAGGTAGCGCGGGTTTTGTTGCCAGAGATATTGTTGGTGCTGAAGAAATTGTCGACTTTACGCCTCAACCAGATCCTTTTGAGCGCTTAAGCAAAACCTTAGGTATTACTGTTGCAAGTGCATTAGCTAAAGTTCTGACGACGAGTAGTATGTCTCTGCAATAATCATTTAGTGCTAGTGGCGCAGTAATCAGTGCCGCTTGTATTTTCAATTCTTTATTTAAGGCCTAAAAAAGGTGGGACAAGCCCACCTTTTTTAGGAAAGAACGTTTTAGAAAAGAACGGTATGACTATTTCTTTTCTGCTTCTCTCTTTGCTTTTGCAGCTGCGATGACTTCTTCAGCTACATTTGCTGGGCATGGTGCGTAGTGAGCGAACTCCATAGAGAATTGACCACGACCAGATGTCATTGTGCGCAGGTGACCGATATAGCCAAACATTTCAGAAAGTGGAACGTCTGCTTTGACGCGAACACCTGTGACACCGGCTTCTTGATCTTTGATCATGCCACGGCGACGGTTTAAGTCACCAATAACATCACCAACGTGATCTTCTGGTGTGAACACATCAACTTTCATGATTGGTTCAAGAAGTTGTGGGCCAGCTTTAGGCATAGACTGACGGAAAGCGCCTTTAGCAGCGATTTCGAAAGCGATTGCTGACGAGTCAACTGCGTGATAACCGCCGTCAAATAATTCAATTTCAACATCTAATACAGGGAAGCGCGCTAAAGGACCTTCAGCCATCATGCCGCGGAAGCCTTTTTCGATAGCAGGGAAGAATTCTTTAGGTACGTTACCGCCCACAACTGAAGATTTGAAGGTAAAGCCTGTATTTTGTTCACCTGGCTTAATGCGGTAATCGATCTTACCGAATTGACCTGAGCCACCAGATTGCTTCTTGTGGGTATAGGAGTCTTCAACATCTTTGGTGATTGTTTCGCGGTATGCAACTTGAGGCTTACCAACAACTAGATCTACACCGTAAGTACGTTTTAAGATGTCAACTTTGATATCTAAGTGAAGCTCGCCCATGCCTTTAAGAATTGTTTCGCCAGAATCTTCATCTGTTTCAACTCGGAATGATGGATCTTCTGCAACCATTTTACCAATAGCGACCCCCATTTTTTCAGAGCCGCCTTTATCTTTAGGTGCTACAGCAATCGAAATGACCGGATCAGGGAATACCATGGCTTCTAGTGTACATTCGTGTTTAATGTCACATAATGTATGGCCGGTTTGTACGTTTTTCATACCAACAACAGCAATAATATCGCCTGCTTGTGCATAGCTGATTTCATTGCGGTCATTTGCTTGCATTTCAACCATGCGACCAACACGTTCAGTTTTACCGGTGAAAGAGTTAAGGATTGTATCGCCTTTGTTTAATTTACCAGAGTAGATTCGTAAGAAGGTGAGAGCGCCAAAACGGTCATCCATGATTTTGAATGCAAGTGCACGGAAAGGTTCGTCAGGAGAAACGATGGCTTTCTCGCCAGTCGGGTTGCCTTCTAAATCAGTAAGATCTTGTGGATCAACTTCTGTTGGATTAGGTAGATAGTCAACAACAGCGTCAAGCAGTAGCTGCATGCCTTTGTTTTTGAAGGCTGAACCACAGTAAGTTGGGAAGAAGTCTAGCTTGCGTGTACCAGTTCGGATACAGCGGTTTAAATCTTCAATTGACGGCTCTATCCCTTCTTCAAGGTAAGCCATCATGATGTCTTCGTCTTGCTCAACCGCAGTTTCGATAAGTTGTTCACGATACATCTCAACGTCGTCAACCATATCGGCAGGAACGTCTTTGACTTCATAGTTTTCTGGAAGACCAGTGTCATCCCATACATATGCTTTACGAGTAATTAGGTCTACAACACCAACGAACTCGTCTTCACGACCTATTGGCAGAACCATAATTAGTGGGTTGGCACCAAGAACCTTTTTAACTTGTTCTGTGACACGGTGGAAGTCAGCACCGATACGATCCAGCTTGTTTACGAAAATGATACGAGCAACTTCAGAATCGTTAGCATAACGCCAGTTGGTTTCAGATTGTGGCTCTACGCCACCAGAACCACAGAAAACACCGATACCACCATCAAGTACTTTTAATGAACGGTAAACTTCAATCGTGAAGTCAACGTGTCCAGGTGTGTCAATGACGTTGAATTTATGGTCTTTCCAGAAGCAGCTAACTGCAGCAGACTGGATAGTAATGCCGCGCTCTGCTTCCTGTTCCATGAAGTCAGTTGTTGACTCACCATCGTGAACTTCACCAATCTTATGAATCATACCTGTTAACTTCAGAATACGTTCAGTTGTGGTAGTTTTACCGGCATCAACGTGTGCGAAGATACCTATATTTCGATATTTGCTTAAATCTGTCATTACAATACTCAATAAGTCAGGGCGGAAAATTGCGCTGTAGTATACAGGAATTTTTCACTTAGTATGAAAAAAAAAGTAACTATTTATAAAGCCAACAAAAAAGTTGATCTTAGTCTCATTTTTCGCCTAGTTTTTTATACCAAGGATTTTTGCAAAGCTTTATGTAAAGCGCTTCTACTTTTGTCCTTGCCCAGGGGGTTCTTCTTAAAAATTTTAAACTCGATTTAATGCTCGGTTCGTATTGAAAGCATTTAATCGGAATTTGTTTGCCTAACTCTTCCCAGCCATAATGTGCTTCCAGTTGGGTCACTATCATTTCAAGGGTCACGCCATGAAGTGGGTCATGAGACTGATCTTGCATGTTTGCTCCGTAAGTCGAAGATAGTATAGTCCTTAATTATTAGCATCAGATATTAAATAAATACCTTCAGGTGCGATTCGAATTAATTTCTTTTTGTAAAGTGTGCCAATAGCCGTTTTATAAGATTTTTTACTGACACTTAATTGATCGTAAATGTCTTCAGGCGGGCTTTTATCAGATAAGGCCAAAAAACCGTCATTTTTTTGAAGCAGAGATAATAGTTTTTCAGCGAGCGTATCAATTTTAGCAAAGCCTGGTGCATGAAGAGATAAGTCTATCTTGCCATCGTCTCTAATCCGCTTAATGAAACCGGATACTTTTTGTCCGATTTTCAATGGCTTAACGACGTCGCTGTAAAAAAGTACACCCCAATGTTTGTGGTTAATCACGGCGCTATACCCAATATCAGTTTTTTCATTGATAAGCAGTGTGACTGCTTGACCTTGGGAATAGCCCTCCGGGTCTTTTTCGATATATTTATTTAATTTTGTAGAGCCTGCTATACGATGACTTTCTTCATCGCTGTAGAGATAGACTAAATAGCTGCTGTCTTCTTTTAAAGGTTTGTGCTGCTCACTAAACGGTACAAGTAAATCTTTTGGTAAGCCCCAGTCAAAAAATGCGCCTGTAGGGTTTACTGAAATACATTTCAAGTACGCAACTTCACCCACTTGCGCTTTGGGGGTTTGAGTCGTCGCAATGTATCTATCTTCTGAGTCAAGATAGATAAACACATTCAATGGATCACCTATCTCACAGTCTTCAGGGACATAACGTTTGGGTAGTAAGATTTCACCTAGCCAGCCGCCTTGAAGATAAGCGCCATGATTTTCTAGTTTCACTACTTCGAGTAAATTAGTTCGGCCAATTTTTGCCAAGAGTTCGCATCCACATAAGAAATTAAAAAGAACGCAAGTTTATATGGCTTTATAAGTGAGCACTACTTTTATTCAAAAGCATACGAAAAGAAAATATTGCAGAAAGCAAGCAGCTTGGTAGTTCAGTGGTTAATGAGAGCTTAGGTCTAAAATATCTGGCAATCGTTCATCAAGGTTTACTTTGCTCAGCCTTGATTGGTTGAACAAATTTACCGAGATTTTTTTGAGTGATCACTGGGGCGTTTTCAATAGCAAGCCCGATTGTAAATATACTGGCAATGACAACAGCTCCGGGTAGCGAAATTAAAAACCAGGGCCAGAATTGTTTAAACCATGGTTTAGAATCAGTATTTTTATGTGCATGCTGCATATTTTCTCCACAAATCAGGTGCTTAAACTTGCTATTGAGGGCTAAAGAAGCGTGAGTTTTCTTTGACGCTAAACGCCTCGTTATTAATTTTTGTGATAATCGTAAATTCTATTGCTTGTATCGCTGTCTTCAATTCACTTGCTTTTGCTGTCACTGTTACGGCCATATTAGCCAATTCTCCCGGGGCAACGCTTTGGGACTTGTCGTAACTTACTTCACCTATTATGCCAGATACCTCTATCTCATAGTTTTGAGTGAGTTTTCCTTTATTCATTAGTTTAAAGTTGTAGACATTTTGAATGCGTTCAGCATCAATAACTCTATAAAGTACGCCTCTGTCTCTGAGAATATCAACTGCCAAAGGGCTGCGCATTGCAATAGCAACTATAAAGGTTATAAAAAGAATGCTCAATAAACAGGCATATAGGATTATTCTTGGGCGTAATATTTTGGTTTTTTTGTGGTGCATAGAATGTTCGGTCGTATAGCTTATTAAGCCTTTGGGCTTGTCCACCTTTTCCATGACTTGATCACACACATCGATACAGGCCGCGCAACCGATACATTCATATTGAAGGCCTTCTCGGATATCAATGCCAGTAGGGCAAACTTGTACGCATAAGGTGCAATCTATGCAGTCACCCGCGCTGTCGGCAAGTTCTATTCTTTTTTTGCCCTTTACTCTTGGTTCGCCACGATTTTCGTTATAAGAAACAATTAAAGTGTCCTTATCAAACATGGCACTTTGAAAGCGAGCATAGGGACACATATATAAACAGACTTGTTCTCTTAAATAGCCGGCATTGCCATAAGTCGCAAAGCCATAAAATAAAATCCAGAACGTTTCCCAAGGCCCTAAAGCATAAGTCCCGGAAAAGCTTTCTATTACTGAGTTGCCTAGCTCGCGAATGGGTGTGAAGTAACCCACTAAAGTAAAGCCACTCCAAAGAGAGAAGCTTAACCAGGCCAGCTGTTTTAAACCACGCTTGCGGATTTTCTCAACGTTCCAGGGTGATTTTTCAAGTTTCTTTTGTGCGCCCCGATCACCTTCAAATATTCTTTCCATCCAGACAAAAGCTTCTGTCCAAACTGTTTGTGGGCAGGCATAGCCACACCAAAGACGCCCCGCAAGTGCTGTGAAAAAGAATAAGCTTAAAGCAGCTATAATAAGTAGCCACGCTAAGAAGAAAAAATCCTGAGGCCAGAAAGTCAGCCAAAAAATATGAAATTGCCGTGCAGGGAGGTCAAACAAGAGTGCTTGATGGCCATCCCAATTTATCCATGCTAGGCCGTAATAAAGGCCTAGCAAAAGAAACATCATGCTTTTGCGGACAGTTTGAAAAATGCCTTTTACTTCTCGAGTATGAACTTTCTCATGGCTAGCATATAGGTTGCTAGCCGACGATTTAAAACGATGAGCAATTTTATTTTCAATATCCATGATGTCTTCTTTCTCATGCTATTCATACAGAGATTATTTGGGTTTATTCCGGAAGAGAGCGCTGTCTTTTCACTAAAGGGAGGGCGAGTAGAATGACACTTCCCAATGATGTAACAAAACCAAACAACCAAAATAATAAAAACCCCGCTGTATACATTGCTTGGGCGCTCCATTCGACTGAAAATGTAGTAAGTGTACCTAATGCTATGGGGTCAAATGTTGCAAAGAAAATTATGCTTGCCATCCCTGCAAATATAAATGAAACCCACGCCATAACGGCTATAGATCGCCATAAAACCTTGGCTTGAAGTTCCTCTTCAGGAATGATTTTTTCTAAATTCGAAATGACAACTTTAATCAAGGTGAGCTCTTCAATTTACGTATATAAATTGCCTAAACCATTTCCGGTTTAGGCAATAACAGGGTTTTATTTTTAAGGAAAGAGTATTATAAGGAAAGTACGTATGCAGCTAAGACTTTAGCTTCTTGCTCACTAAACAAGTGTTGATGAGCGGGCATTTTTCCTGAACGGCCATCTTTTAGAGTCATTTCAATATCTCTTAGCATGCCGCCATATAACCAAGTGTTATCAGTTAAGTTTGGTGCACCAAGAACTTGATTGCTTTTTCCGCCAGGGCCATGACATGCAGCACATTGAATATTGAAAATGGCTTTACCCTCAGTAACCTTGCTTGAATCAGCAGTTGCCTGATTACTCAGGCTAAGCACATATTGAGCAAGTGCAGAGCGTTGCTCATCAGATAAAATGGCGCCAAAGGCGGGCATTATGCCTTGGCGACCAAACTGAATTGAGTGCTGAATGTTCTCAATAGAGTCCCCATAAAGCCAGTCATTATCGCTAAGATTAGGAAAACCTTTAGAGCCTTGGGCATCCGATCCGTGGCACATGGCGCAGTTGTTTGAAAACAAACGGGATGCGGTATTCATAGCATCTTTATTTGCCTGCAATTCTTCTGTATTCATGCTTTCAAATTGCTTGAAGTAATCAGAGCGATTTGCTTTATTTTGATCCAGTTGGGTATCAAGCTGATTAAGCTGGGTCCAGCCTAAAGAGCCTTCATAGTTTCCTAATGCAGGGTAAAGGTACATATAAATCACGGCAAAAATAGCAGTTAACACAAACAGGTTGAACCACCATTTTGGAAGAGGGTGGTTTAGCTCTGTAATGCCATCCCATTCATGGCCTGTCGATTCTACTTCTGTGCCATCGGTGCCTTTCTTGGAAGATGTAGCAAAAAGAAGCCACATCACACCAATCAGATTCCCAATAACCAATACGATGATGTAAATACTCCATCCTGTAGTCATAGTGATGCCTCTTTTTTATCTTTTATATTTCTTGTCTCGATGCTTGAATTTAATTCACTTATATTCATGGCATCGTCTTCTAGAGGTAATTGCGCCATTCGATCAAAGCTGTCTTTGCGTTTACTACTCCAGCTCCATAGACAGATTCCAATAAAGAGGACAAGCAGTAGACCTGTCATAATGCCGCTCATAGTTTGTTGAAGTTCACTCATTAGTCTTATCTCCCGTTATTCGCCGTGCCAAGCATTTGAAGATAATCAATCAATGCATCCATTTCAGACAGGTTAGCCAAGGTTTTTGGTGCATCTTCTATTTCCTGATCAGAATAGGGGTGACCTAAAAAACGAAGCGCTTTCATTTTGCTTTGGATGGTAGATGCATCAAGCATATTTTCAGATAGCCAGGGGAAGCCTGGCATATTTGATTCAGGGACTAAATTGCGCGGATTATTTAGGTGGATGCGATGCCATTCATCAGAATAGCGGCCACCCACTCTTGCCAGATCTGGCCCTGTTCGTTTGGAGCCCCACTGGAATGGGCGATCATATACCGATTCACCTGCTACAGAGGGGGGGCCGTAACGCAGTACTTCATCTGCGAAAGGCCGAATCATTTGTGAATGACAGTTATAGCAGCCTTCGCGAATGTATAGGTCTCGGCCTGCAAGTTGAAGTGCTGTATAGGGTTTAACACCTGGTGCAGGTTCAGTTGTTTGACTTTGAAACATCAAGGGAACTATCTCGGTCAAACCGGCTACGCTGATAACTAATGCAATCAGCACGCCCATGATGGCAGTATTTTTTTCAATAATTTGGTGACTCATTACGCGGCCTCCACGTTAGATGTCGTTTTTTCCAGGGCGCTTGAAGAGAGTGTTTTGATCACGTTGTAAGCCATGATGAACATACCAACCAAGAACATTAGCCCACCAAACATTCGAATGACATAGTAAGGGTAGCTTGCTTTTATGCTCTCGATAAAGGTGTAGGTTAAAGTGCCATCTTCACCCACATCTCTCCACATCAAACCTTGCATAACGCCGGCAATCCACATAGAGGCGATGTATAGAACCACGCCGATGGTTGCTATCCAGAAGTGTGTGTTGATAAGTGAATCACTATACATCTTTTTCTTGTTGAACAATTCAGGAATCAACATATAAACAGCACCGATAGTGATGAATGCAACCCAGCCTAAAGCACCGCTGTGAACGTGGCCAATTGTCCAGTCTGTGTAGTGAGATAATGCGTTAACCGTCTTGATAGACATCATCGGGCCTTCAAATGTCGACATGCCGTAAAAAGACAGTGAGACAATTAGAAACTTAAGCACTGGATCTGAACGTAACTTATCCCATGCCCCTGATAGCGTCATAATGCCGTTGATCATGCCACCCCAAGATGGAGCAAGTAGTACTAAAGAGAACACCATGCCGATTGATTGGGCCCAGTCAGGTAAAGCAGTGTACTGAAGGTGGTGTGGACCTGCCCACATATAAATTGAAATAAGGGCCCAGAAATGGACAACAGATAATCGGTAAGAATAGACAGGTCTTTCTGCACGCTTAGGCACAAAGTAATACATCATGCCAAGGAAGGCAGCCGTTAAGAAAAAACCCACTGCATTATGTCCATACCACCACTGAGTCATCGCATCCGTCGCGCCAGAAAAAATAGGGTAAGAGTGCGTCCAGCTAGTAGGGATTTGAAGGTTATTTATGATGTGCAGAACAGCAACGGCAATAATAAATGCAGCGTAGAACCAGTTAGCAACATAAATATGTGAAACCTGTCTTTTGACTAAGGTGCCAAAAAACACCACGCCATAAGATACCCAAACCACAGCAATTAATAAATCGATTGGCCATATTAGTTCAGCATATTCTTTACCTTGAGTGAAGCCTAGTGGCAAAGTGATGGCTGCCAAAACAATTACTAATTGCCAACCCCAGAATGTGAATTTTGCAAGTTTTGGTGCAAACAAGCTTGTATGACAAGTACGCTGAACAATGTAATAGGAGGTTGCGAAAAGTGCACAGCCACCAAACGCAAAGATAACTGCATTCGTGTGTAATGGTCTTAATCGACTGAAGGTTAAATAGGGTAGGTCAAAGTTTAAAACAGGCCAGGCAAGCTGAGCCGCAATAATGACACCGACGAGCATGCCGACAATACCCCATACAATCGTCATAATTGTAAATTGTCGAACTACCCCGTAATGATAGTTTTGTGGCTGAAGTGGCGGATGAGTCATAAGCTTCTAATTCCTTATTATTACAAAAGACTTATTTTTCTATAGATAAAAGCTGGTTGATTTTCAGTGGGGTGTTAGTTTTTTTCCTTGATATATATCAAGTTGTAGGTAATAAAGGGGGTCTGCTATATAAGATGGTTTCATTAAATTGATCTGAATCAATTATGAGTATTGTTTGTACTCATTAGGGGGTATTTGTGTTTTTAGACTTGATCTAACTCAAGTAGTTTTTTTTGGCATATCATTAAGATGAGCCCCATATTCAATGACGTCCTAAGGGGGGCATAGATGCTTTACACAAAAGAAACTTTAAAAAAATCAATTCTTGCTATGTCGGTTGCCGGTGCTTTGTTTGCAACTCAGTCTGCAGTCGCTTATGAAGGTGGAGATGTTATTATTCGTGCAGGTGCGGCTTTAGTTGATCCTAACGAAAATAGTTCAGAGATTAATATTGGGTCACCTGCTTTAGGGGGCTCTACGGGTACTGAAGTAGGTGTTGATTCTGATGTCCAGTTTGGCATTTCGTTTTCGTACATGTTTGATCAAGATTTCGGTATCGAGTTACTGGCAGCAACGCCGTTTGGTCATAATATTTATGGTAAGGGGGTTTTGGCCGGAGCAGGAAAGCTGGCGAAAACTAAGCAGTTGCCACCGACACTTAATTTCAATTACTATCCAAATGATGCGGCTGCAAGGTTTCAGCCTTATATTGGTCTAGGTTTAAACTACACAACGTTTTTTGATTCAAGTGTTACACCGACGCTTGATAATGCGGCCACAATTGATACCTTGGCAACGCTAACGGGTAATTTAGCGCCAGGAACTATTACTTCGGCTAGTGGCACTGATATAGAGCTAGAAGATTCTTTTGGTTTGGCTATTCAAATCGGTTTCGACTTCCAGTTAACTGACAATATTGGTATTAACGCAGCGTATTGGAGGGCGGATATTGATACTGAAGCAGAAATTACAAGTATTACCAATGCAGGTAAAGTAACCGCAACAGTTGATGTGGATATCGATCCTTCAGTTTATATGCTTGGCCTCTCATATAAATTCTAATTTGAACTGGAAAAGTTACTTTCTTATAAGCCGCTACGCTGACGATTAGTGGCTTTTTTATATTTTGAGAGCTGAACTTGCTTTTAATCGTATAAGCAAAGCCCGATATGATTTATCCTGCATTGAAAAATACTATTCTTCTTTGAAAGGATGAAACCAGTTGAAAAGTCTTTCTTCACTTTCTTAATGATTTTTTTGAAAATGCCCCAGAGCTGCTGTTAAAGCGCAGGTTCTTCATAGTTAAGGATGTGTTGACCCGCTTGCTTTTCATCATCGCACTCTTTAAGCTTGGCTGAAAATCTATCACCTGAAACAGTCACCTAAAAACAACTACCTAAAAGCTTAAAATCGATGTATTTAGACTATTTTGGTCTCAAAGAAATACCTTTTTCGATCGCACCCGATCCTCGTTATTTATATATGAGTGAGCGGCATCGTGAGGCCTTGGCACATCTTTTATATGGGGTTTCTGGGCAAGGTGGGTTTGTGGTATTAACGGGTGAAGTCGGTACGGGTAAAACTACAATTTGTCGTTGCTTCTTAAATCAGGTCCCCAAAAATACTGATGTCGCTTTTATTATTAATCCCAAATTATCAGCACGTGAATTGATGGCGACAATTTGTGATGAGCTATCGATTGCCTATCCGGAATCAGCCTCAATAAAAGTATTGAATGATTTAATTAATCACTACCTTTTAACGGCTCATGCAGATAATCGGCATACGGTTTTGATTATCGATGAGGCGCAAAACTTACGTGTCGATGTCTTGGAACAATTGAGACTCTTAACGAATCTTGAAACATCAGAAAAAAAATTACTTCAAATTATTCTTCTTGGCCAACCAGAGCTGCGTGCACTATTAGCGCAGAATGAACTCAGGCAGCTTGCCCAGCGGGTGACAGCGCGCTATCACCTTCATGAATTAAATAAAATGGAAGTGGGTGCCTATGTTCAGTGCAGGTTGGCTGTGGCAGGAAAAAAAGGTCGTATCTTTACCCAGCAGGCGATTAAGCGTCTTTATCAGCTTAGTGGTGGAGTTCCAAGGTTAATCAATTTGATTTGCGATAGGGCCTTGCTGGGTGCTTATGCCAGTCAGTCGGAAATGGTAGATGCTCATCATATAAAGTATGCTTACGATGAAATTCAAGGTGAAAGAATTCGTCAACCGCTAATCAAAAATAAAGCGTTTCGTGTTTTGCTTTTGTCTCTAGGAGGGTTTAGTTTTTTTGTGTTGGCTGTCATTGCATTTAATTTAATTAATCAGCAATTTCAAACAACCGCAAGCACAATGCCTGTGTCTTCAAATGAACAAGTGCAGCTTAATGCTTCAAGTGATCTGAAGCATCTTTCTGGTGACTCCAAGGCAGTTAATGAGCAGAAATTAAGTCAGGCTGAGATAGGTTTTAAAATACAAAAATCTAAAAGTGCTCAAGTTGTTCCGCTTCAAGATACTTTTACGCAAGCCGCTAGCACCGAATTAAATCAAGTGTATGAGGTGCCAGAGCAGAAACAAGGCGTATCCTATCTTGAACAAATTACAGGCTTGGTACCTAGCGTCGATGATAAGTTTTATGCTTTTCAGGCGGTCTTGAAGCGCTGGGGGCTTGATTATCAGAAAGAGCCTTTTATTCTAGCGTGTGAGTTTGCTGAAATGTATGGTTTAAGATGCTTTCATAATAGTGGCAACTGGCGGAGTGTATTAAAGTTAGATAGGCCAACCGTACTGACGTTGACGAATGAATTAGGTCAGTCGCTGTATTTTGCTTTATTGGCTATCGAAGGGCAGGATGCCTTAATAAGTTATCAAGGTGATATGTACTGGGTAGCTATGGATGAATTGGATCGCTATTGGTTGGGTGAATATTCAGTTCTTTGGAAATTACCGCCTTATAAATCGAGTGTTGTGATGCCTGGTCAGGCTACTGAAGAAGAATGGTTGCAATCAAGCTTGTCTCGTTTAAATCGATCCTACCTTTCTTTGAATGAATCTTTAGATAAAAAGATACAGCGTTTTCAGCAATCATCCGGTTTAGTGCCCGATGGTATCCCGGGAACGATGACCTTAATTCATATTAATAAGCGTCTTTGTCTGGATTGTCCAAAGCTTTTGGGGGGCATGTAAATGTCTTATATCCTTGAAGCCTTAAAAAGATCAGAGCAAGAACGACATCAAGGTGAATTAAATCACACGACGATCGACACTATCATGATGCCTTCGAAACAGGTTCGCCATCAATGGTGGCCTTATTTGTTAATTGTCATTCTGGCCAGCAATCTTTTAGTGTATTTATATTTCCAGTTTTCAGATGATTCTGTGAAAGCGGATCATGGTGAAGATACTGTTCAAGAAGATACTGTTCAAGAAGATATAGTTGCTAGTGAAAATTTAGTTCGGAATCAGGCAAATATAAGCGCCAGGCCAAATGCTAATAACGATCAGATCCCTACAAAATCTAGTGATTTACCAACTCACCAAAATAATGGAAAACCATTACCATCACACTTATTTAAGACCCCAAATTTAACCAAACGCTTTGATATGGGTGAAAATGCACAAGCCTATAAAATAAATTCTTCTAGTCAGACTAAGAAGAGAATATATAACGATGAAGGTTATGAGCTTATTAAGCCAAAGGCCTCAACAGATGCTATTTCTTCTAAAAGCTTAATGCTTCCTCAAGCAGCAGAAAAAAAAGTGCTTAGCTATAAAGAAAGCTATAAAGAAAGCTATAAAGAAAATAGTCAACAGGCATTAAGCCAAGCTATTTCAGATCCTGCGCCAACGCCAAAGATTGAAGTAGAGCAAGTGAACTTAGAAGATTTTGAAGATATTTATCATCTGAATGATCTGGATTTAAACTTCCAAAAAGGTATTCCTGATATTCGGTTTAATAGTCATATTTATTCATTTAATCCTGCTGACAGGCGTGTAATGATAAATGATCTATACTTAAGGGAAGGGCAAGGTTTTTCAGGTATGACAATCGATACCATAGGTGAGTTTTACATCGTTTTGTCAAAAGGTTCTCAAAAGTTTAAATTACCTGTTTTGAGAGATTGGTTTACCCCAGAAAATTAAGGTCTCGGTTTTAGTACCAGCTAATGACTTTATTGTGTGAAAGACTTAATTGTACAAACTCCTCGTAGCTTACAAAAACAATCCCTTCGACAGAGCTTTGTATACCTCTTGCAAGAGCGTCATCTTTTAAAGCATATATTGACTTAGATACATTAGGCCAAGACGGATTATTTTGTGGTTTGTGGTCAGAAAATATGTTTAAACATTGATATACACCATCTTCAATTAAAATAACTGCATCGCCTTCACTTATTGTTTGACTGAGTTTAAGGTTTAAAGAATCGTGTTGTGCTGTCTTATTTAGGGTGTGCAATGTTGAATTACGATCGTTTGGCATAGGTGTAAATTTATGGGATGGGTGAATATTAGAATCTTATGACTGTATCGGATTCGCTATAAATTTCTTTTATATTGTCTTTGCTAACAAGCTTAAATACATCATTATTATTTAGGATTAAGCCTCTAGATGATGCGCTTTCTGAACATATCAGAATTTTGTTGACACCATAGATAGGCAGTGCTTTTAACATTTTTGTGGTGTTTTTTCGCTTAATCATGTCTGGCTGTTGCTCATTTAAAAGCTGATAGCAGGCATCTTCTTCAATAAGCAAGCTAACATCCTGATCAAAAGTTCCTGCAGCTAAGACAAGATCTAAAGATTCTTGAATAGAGCTCGACCCAAAAGGCGCTTTGGTTTGGACAATTAACAATTTCTTTTTAATTTGGCTCATATCTTATTCACCAAAAGTAATGAGTTGATCACTTGTTGCGATCGCTTCTATTAGTTGACCTAAACCAGAAAGTTCATATTCCTCTGACATGTTATGTGCTGTCTTATTATGTCGTTTTGCTTCTGCTTCATCTATAAGAGCTCTTCGTGCCGCAGCGGCGATGCAGACGACTAAATCCAGCTCGTATGATTTTTTCAAACTCTGCCAAGCAGTATAAAGGTTGTATTCATCCCCGGGAGGGCAAGAAAGGGATGATGCCGTGTGTATACCAGATTGATAAAAGAAGATCCTATCGATTTTTACCTTAGACTCTAATGCAGCCTTTACATATCGATACGCGGTATAGCATGCTTCAGAATGAAAGGGTGCACCTAAAACAAGAATTGATATAGACATAATATATAGATCTTTAAATGCAAAAAACCTTGTAGATAAACTCACTACAAGGTTTTTTTAAGTTCAGTTTTATTAGCAGCTAATCTTAATCATCACCGCTGAAAGCTGAAAGAATATGAAGGAGGCTTAGGAATAGATTGTAGATAGAGACATACAAGCCTATTGTCGCCATGACATAGTTGCGCTCACCACCGTTAATGATATTACCCGTTTCATATAAAATCATAGCGGATGAGAATAAGACAAACGCAGCTGAAATAGCTAATTGTAAGCCAGGGATCTGTGTAAAGAAGCTAAGAACCATAGCGCCTATTAGAATAAAAAAGCCAGCCGTTAAAAAGCCTGCAAGGAAGCTGAAATCTTTTTTGGTCGTTAGGGCATAGGCTGATAAGCCAAAGAACACGAATGCGGTTAAACCTAAGGCATTCACAACGACAGGCATTGCGCCTGCGCCTGCAAACATTCCAATAATAGGGCCCAAGGTATATCCCATGAAGCCAGTTAAAGCGAAGGTGCTGACTAAGCCCCAAGCACTATTTCTTAATTTTGCTGTTAAAAAGAATAAACCGTAGAAACCAACAAGTGTAATGATGAAGCCAGGACGTGGCATATCCATAGATAAATAAGCGACAGCGGCTGAAAAAGCTAAGGTTAAGCCTAAAAGCATGTAAGTATTTTTTAATACTGAAGCCGCGTCTGAACTCACGACGGCTTGATTATCATGCATGACATTGCTTATGTCATCATGATGAGCGTTCGCTGCACGCACTTGAGGTGAATTATCGTTACGCATTTGATGCTCCGTTAATAATTAGAATTAAACTGATTGCTATCCATATCATAGTGATGCATATGCAAAAATCAACAGATATTACTTATATATAAGATTATAAATCTTTATAAATAAATCGTTGACACTAAAATCAAGTTTGGTAAGATGTGCCCCGCTTTCGACATGAAAGCGTTGCGGTGAGCTGCCAGAGCGGTTGAATGGACTGGTCTTGAAAACCAGCGAGGGTTAATAGCCCTCCCGGGGTTCGAATCCCTGGCTCACCGCCATTTATTCCCTTTATTTATCAGGCTTCCACTTTAGTGGGGCAAAATTGGGCCATAAATGGCATTTCATAGTCCTTGTTAGTCCATCCCTTATTTCAATTATCACATTACTTTCTATTTAATAATTCAGTAATTATTTTTGCCGTGTCTGGGGTTTCCTCTTCAATCCAGCGACCGTAGAATTTTCGTATCATTGCATTACTAACATGCCCCATCTGCTGAGCCAGCATCTCAAGTGGAACAAAAGATGAAAGTAAACGGCTTGCGTATGTATGTCTGCAGTGATTGGCACCACGATGAGAAACTCCAGATTCCTTTAATAAATTACGATAAGCACGTTTTAGCGATGATGCCGTCCATGGACCTGAAGCTTGAAGGTCAGGGTTTTCAAAAATTGGTGTTATCGTATCTTCGCGAAAAGTACGGTTATTCCTCAACCTTACTTTGACTTTAATGGGGCGATTTTCTAGTGTGAATTCCTTTTGCGTTTCTAGCCACTTGATTGCTTCTGGCAAGAGATCTATTTTTCTTACTCTGCTCTTTTCCTTAGGTACCTTATATTCTGAACCGACGTAAGCACGGTTAACTCGTATTGTTTTTCCATCGCGTGATACATCTTCCCAGGAAACGCCAATTGCTTCTGATACCGACAGCCCTGTCCAGCAAGTAAATTGATGCATCGCTGTTATCTGGGGGTGTTTTTCAAATTGCTTAACCCATCTTTCGATCCTCTCCTCATAAAAATCACGTAAGTCATTGATACTTGCTTTTAGATGAAAATAAATACTCAATAAAAACAGCAAGATAGCGTTTTGAAAGTGGAATGTAGTGCCATAATCGTACTTTCACCTATTGTATTGTGTTTATTTTTGTTCTAGCCTTTACGCCATGTATATTCGATGCACTTCAATCAAAAGCAAACAGTCTGGCGACGCCTATTTCACCTATCGACTGGTCGAATCAGAGCGCGTTGGCGGTAAAGTAAAACAACGCACACTAGTAAACCTGGGACGTCATTTTGACGTACCAAAGTCCCAGTGGGCAGATTTAGCCGGGCGCATCGAACAGCTGCTAAAACCGACACAGGGCCAACTGTTTGTATCCAGGTCATCTCCCGGGCTTGAGGTCCTTGCACAGCGTTATGCTGCACAGATTCTGGCCAGTCAAAGTGAGGTGATAGCCTCCGGCGATAATGAATTCGCAACGGTAGCGCTTGATTCGCTTGAACTAGTGCGACCGCGACGCGTGGGGGTTGATCAGCTGGCGTTGCATGCCCTGCAGCAGCTGAAACTGGATGATAAACTGAAAGCGCTGGGTTTTAATCGTCATCAATTGGCTGCGGCCACGGGCAATATCATCGCACGCATGGCCTTTCCGGCCAGTGAGCGAGCCAGCCATGAGTGGCTACAGCAGCGCAGCGGTCTGGGTGAGTTAATAGGTTATGATTTTGAAGGCATGGGGCGGGATCGCCTTTATCAGGCTTCAGATTTGTTATGGAAACACCGGGAAGCACTTGAGAGTCATTTATATCAGCAGGAGGCCAGTCTATTCGGTTTTGATGAAACCATTACGCTCTATGATTTAACCAACACGTTTTTTGAAGGTGAGGCTCGCTCCAATGCGCAGGCCAAACGTGGACGCTCAAAGGAAAAACGAAGCGACTGCCCTCTGGTCACCTTGGGCTTAGTACTGGATGGCAGCGGCTTTCCACGCAAAAGCCAGATTTTTCCAGGGAATGCCAGTGAACCACAAACCTTGCAGAGCATGCTTGAAAGCCTTGATGGTCGAACGGGCTCTACTGTCATACTGGATGCGGGCATTGCCAGTGAGGAGAATATTCAGTGGCTGGTGGCACAGGGTTATCGTTACCTGGTCGTTTCGCGCAAGAACAAACGCCAATTTAACGAAGACGATGCGGTGGTCGTTAAGGACACGCCAGGCCAAACCGTCAAGGTGCAACGCATCGTTAACGAAGACTCCGGCGAGGTTGAGCTTTATTGCCATTCACAGTTGCGTGAGAAGAAAGAACAGGCCATGCAAGAGCAATCGGCAGAGCGTTTTGAAGCGGCACTGCAAAGCTTGTCCGACGGGCTTCAGAAAAAAGGCACCATGAAACGTTATGACAAAATACATCAGCGAATCGGTCGGTTAAAAGAAAAGTACGCCCGGACGGCTCAACACTATGTCATTGAGGTTACCCGTGACTCAGAATCAGACAAGGCCACTGCCATTAAATGGGCTCGCCAGGAGAAAGCCCACAGTCAGGCCTCGCACCCTGGTGTATACTGTTTAAGGACCAACCTTGAAGACTGGGATGAAACGACGTTGTGGAAGACCTACACTATGCTCACGGATTTGGAAGCCGTGTTTCGCAGCTTAAAAAGTGAGCTGGGTATGCGCCCGGTTTATCATCAAAAAGAGGCGTGTGTGAGTGGACATATCTTTATCACGTTGATGGCCTATCATCTGGTACAAACCCTTCGTGTCCAACTCAAGAGGCAGGGTATCCATGACAGCTGGCAGACCCTGCGAGCCCGGATGGAAAACCAGCAGCGAGTGACGGTAATTCTAAAGCAAGAGGATGGGGCCGTGATTCATATTCGCAAAGCAACACGGGCCGAACCCCTTCAAAAAGAAATTTATGACGCACTGAATATCCCGGCACAGCCCGGGGCTATTCAGAAAACGCGGGGGTAGATTCTTTGCTGATATAGCACAAAAAACAAATTTGTAGTGCCATAAGGCTGTCAAAATACTACCTATCTAATTGTTTTATAATGAAATTCATTCTACTAAATCGAAAGATGGGCTAGATGAAAAGGTTAAATCGTCTCAAGTAGAAATAAAAGAACTCAAGATAGCTAAAGAGTCTTATGTAGACAAAGTCGAAGCGTTGTTGCTTGAAAAGTCAGAGTTATCTCGTGTTAATGGGGAGTTAAATGAAAGGGTAGTGGGCTACCAAAAAGAGATAGCCGCCTTGGTTTTGAAGTCAGATGAGTTGAAAGAGCAATTGGCAGAGACCCGTTTATCAGCTTCAGAGTTAAATAGCTTAATAGTAGTCGAGCAGCAGCAAAGAAAACTTGCTGAACAACAACTGGCAGATCATAAAGTAGAGCTGAAAATGTCCAAACAGGACAATAAGCTTGTATAACAGGCAAGGGGGTTGGTAGATGTATAAATTTTATAAGTGAGTATATTTATCTGTAAAAGTGACACTCAAACCGGGTTATTGATATAAAAAGTTTGGCTAGATCTTACAGACAATCTCCAAAATTTGGTTACACACAAAATATCCATGTTTCTGGAGACTGTAATTAATTCTGTGTAACTGACATTTTCTTAAGTGACCATTAACCTTATTGAATTTAATCATTACAAAAGAATTCAGTGACCTACTTAACATTTCTTTGCTCAACTACCACTCATTTTAAGCGTTATATCTTATTTTATATAATTTTGTCTTTATCATAGCGCTTACCTATTGTAATATTTTCTTGCATAAAGTTAATAAAGCCAGTCAGCATGAAGCTAATTTAAAACTCAAGTTTCGGAGTTCAAAAAACAATTAAAATGTAGAGTAACCA
>TARA_R110001592_G_scaffold143304_1_pt1 | contig 76464 bp, 59 predicted proteins | sample TARA_R110001592 | Tara Oceans TARA_R110001592 (sample SAMEA4398387) | marine metagenome | biome: Polar Biome; feature: [SRF] surface water layer (ENVO:00010504); material: water (ENVO:00002006), including particulate matter (ENVO:01000060) such as... | depth 5 m | reverse complement strand
TGCCGGTGGGGATGTGCTTTTGGCTGCGCTGTTCCATTTACGAATGCAATGTCGAGACATCAATCAAAGTTGGCCATTACCAGCCGGATGCAGTGGTGAGCAGCTACAACGAACTCGGTAGCAATCCCTGGATAGAGATTCGCAGCATTCTTGGCGCCGCCCAAAGTTCCGCCGCGACAGGACTGCTCGGCAGCTTGCTGGCCGTGCCCATCGAAAGCGCCGGGAATCGAACGGAAGGTGGGCAGGGCAACAGGGATCACCGCAATCTGATCTTTCGGGAGACCGATGTCATTGGCCATCCTTTAGGCTCGCTGTCGGGTGTCCTGGCGGGTACCGGCTATTTGTGTGAATCGGAAACCACCTCTTTTTATACCTATTTCATGTCGAGCCTGGACGCGCTCTCCTGGCGTATGGAAATCCCGGAAATGTTCTATCCAGCGAGCTTGATACCCGGCATGCGGGAAATAGGCACCTGGCCTCTCCAGACCTGGGGTGGTGTCTACCCCAGAACAGGCTGGACCACACAGGCGGAGGAGCCCAAGGCCGCGGCAATCAATGCGCAGCGAGCCGGGGATATCGTGACCCGGAACGGTCAGCCGCACATTTACGATCAGATCGAACCGTCTTCCAGCTCCGACCAGCGGATTTGGTCACCGGGCCCATTGGTTGAAGACGATCCCGCCACCGGTGAGTGGCAGATGTTGCTTCCCAAAGCAGAATCGAGTTGCGCCGTATTCGGCACCAACGACCTCGCCAGTGCCAATGGTTGGGGCGGAGGTAGAGTTGATACCGAGGGTGATTACGTGTGGAACCTCTGGAGGCCCTACCAATGTTGCGAGAGGGAAGGGCAGTTTTTTCTAATCGACATTAACTGGATCAATTACCCCCCATGAAGACCGACAACCGATGCATGTCGCTACTCTTCGGTTGGTCACTCCTATGGACCATTAACGGTTTTGCCGCGCAAGCACCAACCGAGGATGGCTTGTGGTACTACGAAATTGGCGGCGCAGAGCCCGTCTCGGTACCGGCCAATCCCTCAGTAGTATCAGTGACTCTGGGTGGATCCGCTCAATTAGGTTTGGGTTATAGCTGCGGCAAGTTCGATCCGGTGGCGGCTGTGACCAATACTCTGAATGACATTGGCGCAGGTGTCGACAATATGATGAACGCCATGACAGCAGCCGCGACCAGCGCTATTGCTGCCTTGCCGGCACTGATACTGCAACGAGCCAATCCTGGTTTGTATGACTTGTTCCAAAACGCCCTGCTCAAAGCTGAAGAGACCATGCAGTTGGCCACCAAATCCTGTGAGCAGATGGAAGCGGAAATCGCTCAGGGCAAGAACCCCTATGCTGACTTGATTACCTTATCCAAAGGCAATGACTGGAAAGTGCAGATGGGGGTCGGTGGAAATGATGCCGTCACAGCAAAAACCACGGTGGAGTCGTCCAATGGCAATAACGGAGTGCCCTGGATTGGCGGCCAGGCCGGTGGCAGCGGACAACCGGTGCTGGAATTCACCGGCGATATCGTCGAAGCCGGTTACAACATCAATATGAATCGGCCTGTTACGGATCCGAGCCCGGTGCCGGCAGCGTCATCGACACGGTTATCCGAGGTCTGGCCATCACCGGCTGATGCGCGCGATTGGACGGTCGAAGTGGTGGGCGAGAATATTGTTACCACGTGCGACACTTGCCGCAAGGACAGCATTCCTGGCACGGGGTTGTTACCCAAGCTCTACCAGGAGTCCGCTGCCGTCACCACAGACATCCAGGATCTGGTCAGTGGCGCAACACCGCTAACGCTTACCAACCTAGACAAGATCACCGCACCCGGTGTGGCCATTACCCGGCAAGTGATCGAAGCGATTCGCGAAATGCCTGCTTCGGAGCAAAGTCTGATCATGGGTCGCCTGGTCTCTGAAATCAGTACCGCGCGCACGGTAGAGAAGGCGCTATTTGCCCGGAGGCTACTGCTGTCAGGACGGCAAGTGCCTGAGGTCTATGCCACCGAAGTGGCCCGAGAGCATGCCGACAATTCCATTGTCGAGCTCGACAAAGAAATCGAGAACCTGCTGTTTGAAACCCGAGTGCGCAAGGAGGTGGTCTCCGATACCGTTGCCACCTTACTTGAACGAGCAGCGGCCAGAAGGCAGAGCTCTCTCACCGTGCCGGAAGTGCCAACCCTCGATCCGAACCCGTTGCGAGACGGCCGTGTTCAATAACATCCGGAAAAAGCGCAAAGGTTTTCTGGCATTGACTACCTTGGCCGCACTGCTGACCGGGGTGGTCGGCTATCTACTCATGCACCAGCTACAGACTCAATCCGTACAAGCCGTCCAGCACAGTATCAATGCATGGCGGATGGCACTCACTCCGCTTCGTTGGACACTGATCGCCTTTGTTGCACTCGGTTGGAATTATCTGATCACGAGATTGGCGAGTGCAGGCATTATCACTCATAGCAAGGTTACGTCGCTAGCGGCGTTGCGCTGGCGAACCGTCACCTGGCTAGTGCTAGTGGAGCTGGTATTAGGGCAGGGTGCGCTGGTTAAAGCCCTGAGCCTGTTGGCCGGAACACCACCATGAGTGTCGATAGCTACCTGGAGCTCTTTACGTCGCTTTTTGGCTGGACCTTTTACGGTATTCTGTGGGATGTGCTGGTCAGTACCGGTATCGTCTTTTTGCCGTTTCTGGGCATCCTGATCGATAACTGGCGGGAGCCTGCTCAAGGCGGTGAAGTGGGTCATGCCAGCGGCCTCTCACTGCGGCGCATGGAGATCGAGCTGTTTATCGCGTTGCTAGTAGTTGTGCTGGCGGGGCAACCCGCTGCGCTGACACCGCTCAACGCCGGCACTTTGTCCTATTCGCCACCGCCAACCCTGTTGGACCCAACACCAGCCACAGCAACCGTGGCTGACCCTCAGAGCACCTATGGTACAACTGGCTTTATCGGTACCGCTGCAACCGTCAATATTCCCGTCTGGTGGTACGGGGTGATGGCACTCAGCTCGGGTTTAAACCACGCCATTGTCGAAGGCCTGCCTACGGTGGCGGATATGCGGACTTTCGAACAGCAGGCACGCCTGGCCACCATCGCCGATCCGCGCCTCAAGCAGGAAGTGAGCGATTTCTTCAGCCAGTGTTATATTCCGGCTCGCTCCAAATACCAGGCAGAGCGACCGGATACGGCGGCGATCAATGGCAGTCTCGCAACGTATGGAGCCGATGACCCTGACTGGGTTGGGTCACACGTCTATCGAGATACCGCGGGTTACTACGACACTCTGCGCCCCTCCAGCCAAGTCTCAGGCTGGGCTTACAATGCGGCCAGAGATACGGAATATGACGCAGCCACACCTCCGCCCTGGGGCAAGCCTTACTGCAAGCAATGGTGGGAGGACGCCGCCATTGGCTTGCGGCAAAAGCTGATCAATGAGGCCGATGCCACATCCGCCGGGTTTTCCGGGCTGGTCGTAGCCATCGCACCGGCGCTAGCCAGCGAACAGCAAAACGACGCCGTCGCCAAAACCGTACTCACTAACGCGCCACCCTCCTGGTCAAATAATGAGCTAGTTGCCAACAACACTTCCGGCTCAGGGCTTGTCAACGCGGCTGGGTCCATTGTCAAAGGCGGGCTTGCCGCCGGTGGCATGATTACAGCATCCGCCCTGTTTTCCGTGACCATGACCGCGGTACTTCAGTCTCTGCCCATGGTGCAGGCCATCATGCTGCTGGGTATCTACTCACTACTGCCGCTGGTGGTCGTGTTATCCCGATATTCCATTGCCATGATGGTTGTAGGTGGCATGGCCATCTTCACCATTAAATTCTGGAGTGTGCTTTGGTATTTGGCCATGTGGGTGGATCAGAACCTGATTCTGTCCATGTACCCGGACGTAAACACCTTTCTACAGATCTTCGCCAATCCCGGCGAACACGACGCCAAGCGCATGCTGTTGAACATGATTACCACCAGCCTGTATTTGGGATTGCCATTGTTGTGGAGCGGGATGATGGCGTGGGCGGGGGTAAAAGTAGGGCGGTCTATTGATGCTGCGACGAGTCCCATCAAGGCTCCCGCGCAGGACGCGGGAAATCAGGGGGGAAGTATCGGGAAAATGGCGCTGACCAAGGGTAAGAAACGTTAGTCCTTTTCGTACCAGCCAGCGGCATCAGTGCCGTCGTCGAGTTTGCCGGTTCGGTAATTCAGTACGCCTCCACGAACAGATTCTGAGCTTGTTTTCTCAGAGTCCGCTTCGGCGCTTTCAGCGAAAAACCCAAGCACATCGCGCAGAAAATAGCCGACGGCAGCTATGACTGCGAAAATGGCCAGTAATACTCGGCGAGTACGGGATTTTTCGGCTGTTGAGGTCATGATTCCTCCTCAAATTCCGCTGAGTTGAAGCGCAGGACGTTGCAATTCTCCTTGACCGTACGTTGCATGGTTTCGTCGAATCCGTCCCGGCTGGTCGCTTCAATCTCAACAGAAATTTTAACATATACACCAAGTTTGGCGGTGAACTGTTGTACGACTTCATCAATGATTGTAGCAAAGTCCATTTTGGCTTTGACCGGATCAAGCGAGATGGTTCCGTAAAACTGCTTCTTGGTTGCGGCTGGTGCAGGTGTACCAGTACCGCCAGTTGAACCAGGCGTTGGCGACGGTATTACTGTGCTGCCACTGCCGCCAGCGGGTGTAGTCGAACCTCCTGGTTCACCACCCATACCGCCAGGATCCGGTGTGGGCTGTGGCGGCTGAGCTGTACTCTCGCGGTAGGCTACTGCGGCTTCGCGATCGATGAGAAGCGAGGACTCATCCAAAGTGGCGATCGAACCGCGCCCGAAGGTAAAGCCGAGGTAACGGTCACCTTCCTTGCCCGAGGCAAAAGCGAAGAAATCTTCTGTCTCAACGCCCTGGTTGATGGCATTGCGGAATACACTGTCATTGACCAGTCGCGGCAGGTAGAGATAGTGGCAGCAGTCCTGCCAGACTTTTAACGCGCCAACGTCTTTTTCATCGCCTTTCAGATACCACTGGTTCAGTATATTGCGGAGATGGATAGGCGACCATTCATAGATCATCCATTCCTCTTCACGCAGTCTCTCTTCGATAGCCTGAATCAGACTGGGTGCTGTGGGAGATACCGAAACCACTTCCCAATTCAGCACTGGCTTACCTTTTACAAACTCCTCAACTGGGGCAATCAACCACTTGTAGGTTTCCCGCACCAGTTGCGACAGGGATTGTTCAGCGCCATCGCGATTGCGTTTGGCCTGATTCAGGTGGGAGAGATCCTGATTCAAATTGCCATTCTCAATGTCGGTGACGATGGATTTCCACGCCAGGAAGATACGCGCCTGTTCCTTGAGCCGGCTGACCACGTCGTAATCCGGCGCCAGGAAGATCAAACGGTTCTGCTTTTGCCGGGGCTGGTCGCCACGGTTGCGCAGAATATCTTCTGCTGCCGTAAATGCCTGATTGGTCTCACTGCGGCTATAGGCGGCATTGGTCGGCAGCACCACCAGGCGAGGGCCCGTGCCATAGTCATCCGGTACATCGACAGACGGCGTGAAGACATGCACGCCACCAAACTGGTGATTGCGCCCAAACACCTGGGTAACGCGGGTTTTCAGCATGGGCAGCAACTCATCGCGCTCGCTGATGTTCTGTTTGCGGCTTTCCATCTCTCGGCGCAGGTTGGGTTTGGTATCCAGCCAATACCGATCCTTGTCGGAATAGAGGTAATGCAGGCGATCCCGCAAGCGTTTAAGCACGTCCTCAAATACGCCAATAGTTTGTCCGGGTTGTACGGTACCCAGCAAGATACGTTCGACCTGAACGCCACGAATCATCTGATCCGTGGTGGATGGTGCACTGCCAAGGAAAATAGTCCTGGCAGTACGACGGGCTGCCTGAACACCACCAAACAGCGTGTGGTGGCCATCGATATCGTGGGGCGCCGAACGGGTACCATCCACCTCGCGCTCAATGACCGGTTCCCAGCCTTGTGGCAGGTAGTGGATGCTCTTGTTGCGCACATTGCTGTCTTCCAGCGGCAGTGAGCCGGGCATGATCAGCGCATCTTTGTTGTCCGAGTTCCACAGGCGATGGATAACGATCGCCATATACTGCAGCACACCCCGTGTGCGCTGGAATTTCTCTAGAGTGGACCAGTCTTCATAGAGGCGGTCAAAAATCTCCGGGTGGATGGGGTAGGAGCGGCAAAGACGCTCGAAGTACTCGTTGGACTGAGTTTCGACCGGGAATTTCTCGGCGTTGCTGCGATAAAAATCCGAGAACTGACGGCTGATACCTTCCACCTCGGCGCGTTGGCCGGGAGTCTCAAACAGGCGGCGGCGCACAATCTCAAAGGCTTCCTCGGTGCCCACCGGCTTCCAGACTGACTCCACCCGGGCAAAGTATTTCTCCAGGGAATTGAGCGCCCGCTGGCCCATGGTGCCACCCGCTTCCAGTTCCGATTCAGGCAGCGAGGCTAATAGAATGGCATTGGGTACCGCCTTCAGCGCTTCGGTAAGCGCCTGAACAAAGCTGATGTTGCTGTCGAAGGTTCCAGCCTTGTATTGTTTGCCCAGCTCCAGTTGGCGGATAAAGGCCACCAACTCGTCGATCAGAATCACGCAGGGGGCAGCCTTGCGGATCAGGTCGGTCAGCACCTCTTTGCCAGGGGATGTGCCATCGGCGTCGCTGTCGGCAACCATACGAAAGCCTTCATCACCGAGTAGCTGAAAGGCGAGCTCACCCCAGAGGGTGTTAACCGTAGTATCGCTGTATTTGCGTGGCTGGCTGGGAGATAGCTTGATGCCGTCAATGACAGCAACCTTGGCATGGGGGAGGCTTTGAATGCCTGCTTCATCCAACACCGGCGGAATGCCGTGGAGCTTTTCCGTGCCGACTTTACGGGATGCCAAGTGGTACACAGCCAGAAGGGTATGGGTTTTACCGCCACCAAAGGCGGTTTGCAGCTGAATAACCGGATCGCCACCGTGGCCGGCCAGACGCTGCGCGACAGAGATCAGCAGCAGGCGCATGCCCTCGGTAATGAATGTGCGGGAGAAAAACTTCTCCGCATCTTGATACTCATCCGTTGCCGTACCATTGGCTACCTGGGTGATGTCGGCAGCAAACTCCGACTGCTTAAAGGTGCCTTCCAGGACGTCCCTATGTGGGCGGGCAATTTCTCGCCATGGCTTCAGGCTCATAGTTCGTTCTCCATCTGTGCGCTGTATATCGTCAGCTTCAGTTCACTCTCGTCACTGAGCTGATATTCCGGGCGTTTGCCGGACAAGCGCTCACTCATTTCAAGAATAATGGGGACACCCTCACCGCGTTTATCCATCAGATGCTGACGGTGAGCAGACAAAGCGTCATCTTCAATAGGGCAGCGAGCCAGCAGGCTGGTGAGCGCCTCATTTCGTGCCGCCTGCCGGAATGGCAAACTCTCAGGCGTCATGGTGTTGGGCAGCATACCGGGTGAGTACAGCTCCAGCCGATCATCGAACAGGCGGAGCCGTATTTTGGCACCACCCATTGAGTAGTCCCGATGGGCAACGGCATTTGTAACCGCTTCGAAAATGGCGAGTAGATCGAATTGAGGCAAATCTTCACGCCCGCCCGCTGCGCGTTTTCGAGCTGCAACCTGCATATTTTTGCGCACAAAAGCGCAGGCCCCCAATATTTGCTGGTCCAAAGGCCCAGTGATGTCTTGAGCATCCCGCTGATAAGCTTTTTCAGCTTCAGGCAGGGCGTGTGCTCCCTGATAGGCCACGGCCTGAATAAAGGCCCCTGGCAAAAAGCGCTGTGGTTCATGGCTGGCCATCAGCAATCCCGCAACGGTGGGCCGCCATACTTCCTGGTCATCACGAGCGGCCATAGCCAGCTTGTCCAGCACAGTCTCCGGCGCGCTGTGGTGTTGCGACGGCACAAACCGCTTCCACAGAGTTTCATCCAGGTCCGCCACTGTTGCTTTGGCCACCGGTGTTTCGTCGAAGCGGATCAGGCGGGACTGGCTCCGTTGCTGAAACAGCCGTGCAAGTTGGTCCGGCGGGATTGGGCGTTTCGATGATCCCACCCGCTGCATATAGCCGCTAGGGCTCTGATGCACGAATAAGCTGCGAGAAACATCAATACGAATGACTGGTTGTTCGCTACCGGTGGTATCCGGCAACGTCATGCGTTCAATAATAGGGGCCAAGGGTGGTTTGATGGATTGCTCGCACGCTTCACGGACCAAGGATTCCAATGCATCCAGCCGTTCCAGAGGGACGCCCACGACTTCACGGCTTTTGTCTTCAACGCCGAGCACCAGCACGCCACCGGCGCTGTTCGCGAAGGCCGCGAGTTCATCGGCAAGGTCTGCCTGTGACGGCCCACGGATTTTGTCGCCCGCAAAACGAACCTCTTTAAGCTCAAGAAAGCTGTCTTCGCCCAGCTGGATTTTTTCAAGCAATTCGCTACGTGTACCAAACATACTAAAACTCCGTTCCTAATCGCTTCCAGCGCCGGGAAAAAGCCTCGTAGCCACCTTCCATCACCCGACATACCTCATTGCGCAGCTCAGTCTCCTGGAGAGCGCCACTTTGCTGCACGTAACATTGCCCACGCCCAAACTCCATCACATGCACCAGTTCGGCGTCGCCATTTACAACCACGTTGGGATTGTGGGTAATAATAATTAGCTGGCGACGCAACTTGTTTTCGCGGATCTGCCGCACGATCAGGTCGTATATCAAGTGATTGTCGAGGTCGTCTTCAGGCTGGTCGAGAACAATAGGTTCTTCACCAAACGCAAGCAAGAATGCCAGTAACGCCGCAGAACGCTGGCCTTGCGAACCAGTCTGAATATCATGCCAATTGCTCTCGCGTTTGTACTGAATACGCAGGTCGTCTTCTGGGGCCCAAGCTAGAATATGATCTGCGAATTCTGGCTTTTCGTGCTTACGCTGCAGGTAGTTGCGAAAGCGTCCGTTCAGACTCTCGTCCATCTCAAGTAATTTTCGCTTAAGCAGTTTCATCGCCGCAGATTTATCCGATTCATTGGCCTGTGCTAATTCAAAGGCCATGCCTTGAGTAGCTTCGTCATTAAGAATGTCGTCTGAAAAACGGTCATCCATGACATCTATCAGCTCGCGCAGTTCACGCTCTGTTTGTTTGGGATCATAACCAAAAGGCACAACAGTTATGCGTACATGGTCATTGTTAGCGAGCGCCTGCTGTATGAAGCCCTTTCGCGCCTGGGTGATATCTTGCCGTCGTTGTCCTATCAATTTCCGCTGCGCATCAATCTGCAGGGAGAGTTCCTCCCGGTCGCTACGCATCTTAGTAAAAGCTTTGCTTTGCGTTTCAAGCTGCTGTTTGTCTTGCGTCAGGCGGGCAAAAGCTTGCGGATCGCTGACCCCCTGGGCTGCAAGTTTCTGCTGTAATTCGGTATGGGCTTGCTGAGCAGCCCGAACACGTGCGCTCCATTGCGAATAGCCTGGGTCTTTCTGAACAAACTCAACAATGCCTCTGAGCTTTTTCGCTTGCTCCTGCAGCCCGATTCGAACCTGTGCGACCTGAGCGTCAATTTCCTTGCGTAACGCCAGAATATCCGCATCCTGCTCTGTGAAGTATTGAGTGGGCCAGTCGTCCAGCATGATATGCTCAGCCAGATCGGAAATACGACCTGAATCATCCTGCAACTGCTCGAACAGGGTTTTCACCTCACGGGACTGGTGTTGCGATTGACCATAAGCCTTTAGTACGGAAGCCTGGTCGGTCTGAGACAGAGCGGCCAACTTCTTGCTGGTTTCCTCCAGCTTACGTTTAACCTCAGGCTCTCCGGCGAGTTTGCCATCCAGCTCGCGCAGCCGGGCGCGCTGGGTAAAGAAGGTGCGTTTTGCCTCCTCAAAGGCCTGCTTCAATGTCTCGACATTAGCCGCCTCATCAATGATCGATAGTAAGGTTTGCCGACCGCTTCCGGCCATTGCGGCGATTTGCCCCTGGGAGAAAATGCGCAGCGGAAAGCGCGCCGCATTCACGCTTTGGCTACTGGATTCCAGCCATTTGTTGTCATTCCACTCTTCAACGACGATACCCTGACCATCGGCGCGCCAGCGCAACCGTAACCGGGTCTCGTCGTGCTCCCATTCCACGCGAATCTCGGTGTTGTCTCGCAGTGCCCCTTTGTCATCGCGCCCCTTGGCGGTTTTGCGGAAATCTTCAAATTGAGCACGGGGTTCGCTGTCTGGCCCCAGTTGCGTTAATTCCTGTTCGCGGCGAGCGGCTAGGCGTAAGGCATGTACCACGCTGGATTTACCCGTACCCCGCCCTCCGACAATGGCATTAAAGAAAGGCGAGCACTCAAGTCGTGCAGTCCGGCCATTACCGATATAGCGGCCCCCTTCAATGTCGATGGCCGTAATCGCGTGGGGTGGAACACGGAACGGGTTAAATTCTCCATCATCACTGCGTCGGATTGACACTCCATTACCATCGAGTAGAGCCAGGCGCAGCCCTTCGAGGGTGGGGCTGGCCATTTTGACCCAGGTAAACTGACTGCCCGGCACGGCATTGCCCTGAAAACTGTGACAATCACTACCCAACACACGGGCGAGACGATTTTCCGCATCCGCCACACACTCCGGCCAGGGACTGCTGCCGTCACACCACTCTACGGCCAGCAGTCCTTTTACACCAATGGCCTGGCGCAGTGTGTTGGCGTCAACCTGACTTCGTTTGGATTCTGGCTGGCACCTCAGTAAGCCCTTCTCTTGATCGGCATGAGCTGGAACCGGAAGTCCGCCGGATTTCAGAACCTCCTCGATGACCGCTTCCGGGCCTTCCCGAGTGACACCATCGCTATCGCCATCGGTGCCTTGATAACGAACTGCCGATAGCAGATCGGTTATTGTGCGCGTAGATGCTTCCGGGTCAAAAATAGCCAACAGGTGAAAGCCACCGCTAACAGAAATTTCAACTCCGGGAAACAATGTCAGCTCTCTAAAACCCTCAGGCGCAAGCCCCAGGCTATCCTGATCCTTCATGGCGGCGTAGGCTTCTTTGAGCTGGTCTATCCACGCACCACTGTTATGGTCAGTGACAGCCACACAGTCGATCCCGGCTACCATATACTTTAGCAACCAGGCTTCGGCGGTTAACTCATCAGGGCTCCCGAGTGCCCTCTGCCACGCGGTGGTGTCCTTAGATGCAGGCGTATGGGTGTGAAAGTCAAATTTCCACCAGCGCGAGCCAGGATAGGGCCAATCTGTACTCGTCATCGAATGCCTCCTTAAAAGTCCAGTCCGGTCTGTTCACCACTATGGCCCACCTCGTGAGAGGCAGTGACAATGGCGTGCCAGGAACCGATCAATTCATTATAGGCGCGGGCTTCTTCTGCCCACTTCTTACGTTCGCACAGTGTGTAGAGGTGGTAGGCCAGTTGACGGATGGATTCGCCTTTTTCCGGCATCTTGGCCAGAAGCTCACCGGCAGAGGACTCCCCCTGATTGTTCAGGCTGCGAATCATTTGATGGCAGGCTTCCCAAATGGGGGTGCGGCTGTCGGTGGTTGGGTCCCAGTCTGCTTTGTAATCGGCCCATTTAAGCAGGCGCACTTTGCCGCCACCGGATTCCAGTACGCCGGCTTCGCGCACGCCTTCCACACTGGTGCCCTTGGCACGGGAGAGTGTGTCGGCCTCGCCGAAGGGGCCGTTACCCCAGCCGTATTGGTCAAACCAGTTGGAGCAGAACTGGGTGTCGGCGTCGAAGTTGCCGGAATCCGGGCTTAGGTACTCGGTAATGGCGCGGTTAATCAGCACCAGGGCATCGTGCACGCTCATGCGGGAGCCGTCTTGGTTGAGCACGGCTTCGTATTTGGAGTAGATGGCCATGCCGGGTCCAATTGCGGCTTGGGCCAGATCCACCGGAGCAATCGGAGTTCGGCCCGTCTGGCCGCCTATCATGGTTTCTAACGCTTCGGGCATTTCCTCTCTAAGTTTTTTTTGAAACTCCCGACGAGAAATAGAATCAAGGTTCTTTTCACGCTTTCTACAAATAAGAACAATAGAAGAGGCGAGCGCATTAGCACCCGAACCTATCATTCGTGCTCCCATTTCTGTACGCATGGGCCAAGTTCCATCAATGGAAAAACCTGCCTTTATCACGGCTTCTAAAAAGGTTACCCATCCAGTGCTAGTGGTGCTCCCTTCTTTAGTTTCACTTTGCTTGAAGGCATAGTAGATAGATACCGGAAACGCTGGATGTGCACATTCAGAAATATTGTGAATTGCCCGCGTCATTCCATCCATAAAGAACGATTCGGCTTTGTCCTTACTACCATGGCGGTAAGGGGTCGCAACTAATTCCTTTTCCTTTGGTACGGCCATAGTTGAAAAAAGATCAGGATAAATGTCGCGCAAGGAGCGACGCATCCAGACATAGAAGAAGTCTGAAAGGTCAGCGTATCCAATATTGTCATAATATGGTGGATCGGTTGATACAATCTTTTCTCGACTTAAATCTTGGTTAGCAGCATCCTGCTGAGTGGCCAACCCAAAAGCTATGGCTGGAGTGTTGGACAAGGCTTTCCACGTCCAGTCGACCATAGCCACCCAGTTTCCAGTTGAACTGCAAAACGGGTTCGCCTCAGCATAATCCCAAGCCATAGGGATCGCCTGTCTCCCAAATGTATTGCGCATTTTTTCACCAGATGAATGCCAGCTACAAATTGAGGACCAGTAGTCAGAAACCTTGTCTGAGACAAACCCCAAATAAACGGAAACCGCATCTGCATAAGCAGCCGAGCCTAGTCCACCATCGCAAAGTCTTTTAGCATCATCGTTATTCTTAAGCGAGCTCGCGTCTTTTATGATTTTCTCGCGCGCTTCTTGAACAAGACTAGAGAAAGTAGTTAGTGCGACCATTTGCCTAGGTGTAAACAGGTCACAATATTTTGTAAGCCCGTAGATCTGCGTCTTAATATCACGAGGATGATAATTAATATCTAACGTTGGTTTCCAATCGGGCTCAATAGTCTCCGCCATCTTTTCAATAGCAATATCAGGAGATAGGTAAACTCGACCACGAACACCCTCTGTGACTACGGCCATTAACCGAACACCCATTCTCCCATTTTGAGCTTCGTCCTTAATGTATTGATAGGGGATCGGGGCGCCTGAAATGAGGCACTTAAAAGCCTTCCATTTCCCAGCGGATGTTCCAGCTTTTGATAGCATTTCATCTGTTGGAGGGCCGACTTTCACGCAAAATGAGTACTGATCATTGTTAACCTGTGGGTCAACCCATGCTTCTTTACCTTTTTTGCTTGATAAAATAAAACTTGTCGCTAGTGGAACCTGAGCATGGCTAAAGGCTGGGTTGGGACTTCTTACTGTGCGAGCCCAAAGCCAAGCAATTACTGTTAGCTCTTCGTTTTCATAGGCTTTCAGATCAGGCCGTTCTGAGACCATTTCCGAGGTGATTTTGATCTTGGGGTAGAGGTGGCCGATGCGCTTAAAGGCCTCCTCGCGCATCCAGTGACCGTAGCGACGCACATCCTCGGCCAGCCCTTTGGCTCCGGTCCAGTCTTCCATCATATTCTGCTGCTTTTCGCCGTTCGGCAGCGGGCCGACCGGTGCTTGACCTGCAAACTTGGGCGGTATCTCGATCATCGCCTTGTTGATCATGACCGCTACGGGATTCAGATCGCTGGCGTAGCTTTCCAGCCCCAGGCGCTGGGCCTCTAGCGGAATGGCACCGCCACCGGCAAACGGATCGTGAAAAGCGGGCAGTTTTTCCGAGTTAAACAGCTCAGCCGCCCGCGGATGATTCCGGTTCAGATAGCAAGTCTCGCGCCAGCTCTCCCAGATTGCTGCGCGGGCGCGGTCTAGCACCTCTTCGTTATTGGTATTTTCCCACTTGACCAGATCGCGAATGATCTGGAACAGCTTTTCGCGCTTGATCTCGGCTTCTTTCTTGTTGACGCCGTAACCGATTTCACGCTGGTAACCGGGATCGTTCACCATCTGAGCAAACAACACTGCACGCGCAGCAGCCAAGGGCCGACGCGCCCACCACAGGTGCAGGGTGCTGGGGTGGCCGTGGCGGATCGATTTTTCCCGTGCGGCGGCGACGTTGATGTCGTCGAGAGGGAGGGCAACTTCGATCAATTTTTTCGGGGATTTAATTTCGGACATTCAATTATTACTCTTAACCGTCTCGACCATAGCCCTTCTCTCTGGGCTATCTGCGAACTCTCTGTATAAAATATGTAATGGATTGCCCTTAGACAACCTTATGGAATGGAAAGGATGGGGAAAAGCTCGCTTATCTACTTTGACCCAGCACAGGTGGTATGCAAAACCTACTCTGTAGCCATTAACACCTTCCATTCGCAGTGGTGTAGGCCCCATAAAGGCTGCGGATGTTTCGTCATCAAATTTACTAATAACCACATCCAGTTCTGGAACAATGCCGGGATCTCGGTCTAATAATGCCTTTTTTACTTTCTTCTCATACGGTCCAAGCTTCATTCCAGAAAACATAGGCTGCTTGGTTACCTGCATTCGCCAGACTAAAGAAATGAAAAACATCATAAGCTTTTCAATATCTACGCCGTCATGTTTGCCTGCCATTGGCTTTCCTTCAATATGGAAGGCATCCTGAGCGCACTTTTGCATGAATAATTCGTGAGCGTAATCATCTAGCGGCGACAGGCTTTCTTCACAAGCTATGCAAAGAATTTCTGAATCATAAACACCCATCGGTGAGCGCCTTGGATGAAAACCCTTATCCCCCGAAACTATACGTGCTGGCCCTTCTTCAGATTTCAGTGTCTCTGCATAAAGGCTTTTGGGGATGATGTGAGACTTTGCCAATTTAACGTCCGCTGCTCCACAAAGAAGACAATCACCCATTCAGAGTCTCCTCAGGTCTTACTGCCTTTCCCATCAAATCGCTAAGATTATAATTAATACTGGACACGCCAAAGTCGGGCTCAGAATTAAACGGGTTGCGTATATAGTGCGGGCCTTCAAAGTTGTCGCCGTCGACAATCACAATGGCCAGCAGGAACTTATCTGCCTGGTTCAGTGCGTAGATGATTTCGTTGCGACTGACCGTGATGGTGCCCTGGCCTTTGGCGCGGCCTTTTACTTCGATATGACGATCCGGCTTGAGGGAACCATTCGGATTGGCCGGTGGGCGCGCGGTGACATCCCAGCCGCATTTTTCGGCTGAGACATCTTTTATCTCGTGACCAAACCCTTGCTCCACGGTTATAACCGCCTCCATGGCGACCCTCTCGATACGGGAGCGGGCAGCTGCGTCTGCACAGAACGTGGTCTCGCCTTTACGTTGGGCAAGTAAACCCTGAGGAATCACCAGCGCACCACCAATCACCACGGGGGTACTGGACACTACGGCCTTCAGGGATTCCAGTTCGCGCTTGCGCTGGTTCAGACGCTCAGTCAGTTCATCCACCCGACGGCGCGCCATCTCTGGTTGCATGCGCGGTTGCTTACCGGCAGCGACATCGTCGCTGAGTTTGATGTAGCGGTCGGACCAGTAGTTGATCTCTTTAATCAGGCGTTCGTTGACCGCAGCCAACACTTTGTCGGCCTGCCGTTCGCGGCGGGTCTTAACCTCCTGATAGTGTTCCGGCACCAGGTGTTGCGAGGCGTGGTTGAGGGCCAGGCCTTCCAGGTCGGTGCTTATCCAGGGGGCGTTGAGGATGTCCTGCACCAGTTTCAGGTCGCTCTCACCTTCTTCTGACAAGCAGGCGTCGATGGGTTGCAGGTCGAGATGGGGTGCCCAACCGGCGTGGTAGGCCTGGCCCTGTTGGTCGATTTCGACAAACTGCAGGCGTCGGGAGGCTATGTTGGATTGGTCGCCATGCTTTTCGGATTGGGGTTCGCGAACGCTGTGATCCACCATAAACAGGATGCGCGGTTCTACGCCGTCATTGTTGGGGTCCACCAGTACCGCGCCCTGCTTCAGTTTGCTGCGGTGGGCTGACAGAATCAGGTCTGTAGTGGCATGCATCAGTGGGTGGCCGGGGTGAATCAGGTCAGCCATGGGCTTGCCCTGAGCCCGCACCAGATCCTTCTCGAAGCAGATGCGTTCGTACTTTTTCAGTACGGGGGTGCGACTTTCTCCTATGACGCGGTCGCGTTCACGAATGGCTGCTGGCACATGGCGAACCTCGTAGCGCCCGGCTTCGCGGGGGCGCATTTCGCCGGTGAGGTTCTGGAAAGCTTCCGTAAAGAAAGCGCGGATGAAATAGGGCTGCAGCTTGCGGGCTTCGGCCTTTTCCATCTCCTCCTTCACGGCATACAGGTCTTCCAGACTCATGTGTTGCTCAACCAGGGCGTTGCGGCGCAGGATCTCTTTCAGGTGTTCGGTATCCAGCGCACCATCGATCACCTGGTTGAGTCTGGCCTTGACCTCTGGTGACTCCCCGTAGCGAATGGCCTCGACCAACAGCTCTTTTAAGGAGCGGTTTTCAAAGGCTTCGCCGAGGATGTCGAATACCTTGCCGCCAAGTGCCTGCTTCTCCACTTCGAGTTTCTCGAACAGCCTCTGAAAGACTTCGCCTTCACGGGTTTCCTTGGCAATCAGGTTCCACAGGTGGCAGACCTCAGTCTGGCCGATACGGTGAATACGGCCAAAGCGCTGTTCCAGGCGGTTGGGGTTCCAGGGCAGGTCGTAATTGACCATCAGATTGGCGTTTTGCAGGTTTACACCTTCGCCCGCGGCGTCGGTGGCCACCAGCACCTGCACATCGCGATTGTTGCGGAACTCTTCCTGCGCCTTGCGTCGATCGTCGCGGTTGGTGCCGCCGTGGATGGTAATGACCGCTTCTGACCTGCCCAGCATCCCGCGGATACGACCCACCAGATAATTAAGGGTATCCTTGTGTTCGGTGAAGATGATCAGCTTGCGGCGACTGCCCGATTCGTTATACATCTCGGGTCGGTCCTGAAGTAGGTGAGAGAGCTCTTCCCACTTTTTGTCATTCCCGGATTGCACGACGCCCAACGCTTGGTATTCCAGATCCTTGAGGATCAGGATTTCCGCTTCCAGTTCGGGAATAGTCTCGGCTGCGGTGGCCTGATCGACCACCTGGTCGGCATAGAGTTCGTACTCTTCGGCGCTCAGCTCTTCATCCAGTTCATCGAAATTGTCCGGCAGATCAAGTTGCCGCTTGACCGTATACTCTCCGAGAGTTGCTGCCACACCGTTCTGAACACTGTGGCCGCGCGCGACCAGTTTCATCTCTTCCAGGCGGGATTCGAGGCGCTTGCGACGGCGCTGGAGGGACTGGTAAATAGCTTCGGGACTGGAAGCGAGGCGGCGCTGGAGCATGGTTAATGCAAACCCAACATTGCCTTTCCGCTTGCCGTCCAGGTTGTCGGCCCGATTCATCTCATTACGAACGTAATCGGTTACGGCAGCGTAGAGGGAGGCTTCGGCATTCGATAGCTCATAGTTGGCGCTGTAAGCGCAACGTTCCGGAAACAGTGGGGTGCCATCGAACTTGAGCAGCTCTTCCTTGACCATACGGCGCATCATGTCGGAAACATCCACCTTGTGAGCGCCTTCGCGGAATTTGCCGTAGAAGCGGTCACCGTCCAGCAGGGAGAGCCAGATCTGGAAGTCTTCTTCCTTGCCGTTGTGCGGGGTGGCGGTCATCAACAGGAAGTGGCGGGTGATGGAGCCGAGTAGTTCACCCAGCAGAAAGCGTTTGGTTTTGTTGACCTTGTTGCCAAAGTAATTGGCGGAGAGCTTGTGGGCTTCGTCGACGATAATCAGATCCCACTCGGTGTTCTTGAGCTTTTCCTGATACTCCTCGTTGCGTGACAGCTGATCGAGGCGGCAGATCAATTGGTCCTGCTCGTCGAAGTAGTTGCCGGACGCGCATTGCTCCTGCTTTTCACGGCTAAAGATCTCAAACACAACGCCGAATTTTTCCAGCAACTCATCCTGCCACTGCTCGGTGAGGCCGCCGGGCGAGACGATCAAGATGCGTTTGGCGTCCGCGCGCATCAGCAGTTCGCGAATCAGCAGGCCGGCCATAATGGTTTTGCCGGCACCGGGATCATCGGCCAGCACGTAACGCAATGGCTGGCGAGGGAGCATGGACTCGTAGACGGCGGATATCTGGTGCGGCAGCGGTTCTACATTAGAGGTGTGGACAGCCATCATCGGATCAAACAATGCCGCTTGGGATATGCGGAAGGCTTCGAGTCCGAGCTTGAACTCGGCACCGGGGGCGTCGAAGGCCCAGGGGCGACCGGTCTGAGCCAGTTCGAGGCGGGCCTCATCGGAGCGGAACAGCATCTGCTCGGCCAGGCGGCCCTGGCTGTCTTTGTAGTATACGGTGATGGCGCTATCGCCCACAGGTTCAACCTGGACGATGCGCACAACCTCTTCGCCCTGTATGCCTCGGACTTGAGCGTCTTTTTTGATGTCTTCGAGCATAATCATGCGCCTTCCTTGGTAATCTGGTTGCTCTGGCTGTAACCGGGCGCGATAACGAGGTTATCAACGCCATACAGTGCCTGCCTATTTTTTAGCCAGAGGTGGTATTCAGAGCCATCCATACTGTGTTTTTCAGAGCAGTCGACGTTCCAGCGCCGGAGGACGTAACCCGCCACGGCAGCCCGAACATTGACCTTCAATACACCATTCTCCATGGCGTAATCCGTTTCGATGGTCTTGGGGTGCTTGAGTTTGGGGTGAGGGACGATTTCCAACTCGACGATTCGATTCCACTGGATGTCGTGTTCCCGATTTTCATGTTCCTTCAACGGTTCGTCGAGGATTTCCGGGTCGGAGATACGGGTAATAACAAAGTCTGAGAATCTTGAGCGTTTCCTGTCGTAGCCACGGATGTGCCAACGCAGACCGTTATCAACCAACACAAATGGCACGACCTCGCGCGTGCTGCGGCCGCTGCTGAGGGAGCGATACACCAGGCTGACCACTTTGTGCTGATGGATGGCTCTGGTCAGTACGGACAGGGTCTCCAAGTCTGGATTATTGAGCTGTGCCGGGGTCTCGCAGGCAATCAGAGCCTTATGCTTCCCGACAAAGTCATCCCCAAATCCGTGGGCCAATGCGGCCAAGGCCTGGCTGGGGGAGTAGTCGAAAAGAGGCTCGAAGGAGGGGCCCCGGACGTAGATCTTGGCTTTGGTATCGTACTCCAGATTTTCAGGGGCAAGATCCTTGTACAGCGTGATATCTCTGGTCGCTGCGGCCTCCTTTATGCCGAAGCGGGTTACCAGATCGCTGCGCCCGATAGCTCCCAAGAAGCAGGTCTTGAAATCAATGTGGGATAGCCGTTCTTGCTGTGCCTGACTGATGTCCATTGGGATGGGGTTGGGCATGGGGCTGTCCAGTATGCTCGGGGCGGGTCGATAAGGCTCCTATAGTATTAAAGAGATGAAAATAATGTCAATATGATTCGTTGACATAATCAAAATGATCATGATTTAATTTTGGATATTGGGAGTTGTGTTTAGCAGGGCGCTAAATGCCATGTTACTGACTTGAGAATGAGAATATGAGTTTCACCGAAGACAAGCTTGACTGCATTTACCAAAGGACAGAAGGGCGCTGCCATATTTGCCGGAAGCAGTTGAGCTTACGCAATTATGGAACGCTCGGGAAACGAGGGGCCTGGGAGGTTGAGCACTCCAAACCGAGGTCCCAAGGCGGCACTGATCATATGAATAACCTCTATGCCGCCTGCATTCCATGCAATCGTAAAAAGGGGAACTCATCGACCACATCCGTCCGGTCTACAAACGGCTACCGGTGTGCGCCGCTTTCCAAGGTCAAGCGGGGTGAAAATACGGTAGCGGGTGGAGTTGTGGGGGCGCTTGCCTTCCTGCTGGTGTCGCCGCACTTGCGGTTGGCGGCTGTGGTCGTGGGTGGAGTTGTTGGTGCGGTGGTGGGTAAATCATACGAGCCTGACTGAAGGATTCTGACATGTGGCATGACAACGAGACTACTGTTGACTATGTCAACTTCCGGCTAGTAGCCAAGGCTTGTGCTGAGCTCGTTCGGGACGCAGGAGGCGAGCCAATATCCATCGGAATATCTGGTGGCTGGGGCATGGGTAAATCCTCCCTCGTTCGAATGGTCGCATCGGAATTATCGCTTGACCAGGATTCCAGCAAGAAAGCCGATGGACCGGGCGGTACAAGGTATATCGTTGTTACCTTCAACCCGTGGCTCTATCAAGGTTTTGAAGACGCCCGAACGGCACTGCTGCAAACCGTAGGGGACGCGGTTCTCAAGGAAGCCGAGAAGGATGCTGGTCTGTTTGAGAAGGCCAAGTCGCTTGTTAAGCGAATTAATCTCCTGCGCCTGGCTCAGCTCGGAGGAGAGACGGCTGCGACTATCATCACCGGAGTGCCTGTCGGTCTCATTGGGAAGGTGGTGGAGTCCGGCACAGAGGCGTTTAGGAATAAGTCTGTTCAGGAAGGGCAAGCTGCAGTACAGGAAGCACAAACTGCTACAAAAGGGCTCTTGAATGAAGCCCAGCCCATTTCTCTCCCCAAAGAAATCCAGTCATTTCGTGATGCGCTGGAAGAGTTGCTCGATGATCTGGGGATCACGCTGGTCGTCTTTGTCGACGATCTCGATAGGTGTTTGCCGAAAACTGCAATTTCTACGCTGGAGGCAATTCGATTACTGCTGTTTTTGCGACGAAGTGCTTTTGTCATCGCAGCTGATGATGTCTTCATCCGCGGTGCTGTGCGGGTGCATTTTGCGGGTACTGGCCTGGATGACGATATCGCAACCAATTACTTCGATAAACTTATTCAAGTGCCGTTGCGCGTGCCAAGACTTGGTCCCAATGAGACCAAAGCCTATACCGCATTATTGTTCTTGGAACGCGCTCATCGCAATGGTCAGCTTGACGCTGAAAATTTCGATTCTGCGAAGTCTAGTGTAGAGATGCGATTGAGAGAAACATGGACCGGGAAGTCCGTAGACCTGACGTTTTTGGAGAGTCTCGCCCCGCCAGGGAGTTCTGAGCTTCTGGGTTTGATGGGGTTGGCTGAGCGGTTGGCTCCGCTGCTATTCAGTGCAAGTACGGTTCAAGCTAATCCGAGGTTGGTAAAACGTTTCCTCAACACTGTATTCCTGCGCAAAACCCTGGCTAAACCTCAAAACATCGACGTGGATGTCCAGGTTTTAGCGAAGTGGCACCTTCTTGAACGTTGCGATGAATCAATCGCGAATGCACTTGCAGAAAGGGTCTCTGCTGAGAACGAAGGCAAAGTTGAAATTCTTCGCGAGGCAGAAGAAGTTGCGAAAGATGAGGATCAAAAGCTCCCCGCACTCTTTGGCGACAAAGCGTTTTCGCGTGAGTGGCTCAGGCTCGAACCGCCTCTTGGCGACATGGACTTGAGGCCAATATTGCATCTAAGTCGCGACAGCACGATCAGGGATTTTGGCGCGGATGAGCTAAATGCCGCTGGCAAGGCGCTGCGTGATTCGCTGGTTTCCGCTCGAACATCAAATGATGCATTAAAACAGCAGATTCGAGAGGCCGGGGATATTCAATCTGGTCTTGCTATGGCGAGGGCGTGGGATGCAAGGCGGTCCGGTAGAACCTGGCAGAAGCATGACGAAATTTTGATGTTGACTGAGGTTTGCCGCATTCACCCAAGTGCGGGGCCGCGTGCGGCGGCATTCATTAGTCAAGCGCCTATCGCTCAGCTTGCTCCCGGATTTGTTTCTGCTTTGGCGGACTGTGATTGGGCAAAAGACATTCTGGACAAGTGGGTAAGCGATGCGGATGCACAGGAGTCTGTGAAGCGGGCAATCACTAATGCGAGGAAGAAATAATGGGTACGTCAGCATCGAGCTCGGGTGCGGGTACAGGCGCGCCCTTTGATCCTCCATGGCTGGATGATGCTGGCGCCGGTATTGATAGCGACTACGCGGAAGTTCCCCTAAGCCCGGGCGAAACCCCCTCAGATGACGGCAGCAGCACAGAGGATGGGGAGGATAATCAGAATCCGACGACACCACCTGCCGGCCCTGCCAAAGCTCCGCCAGGACGGTATCAACAAGCTCGTGGTGCATTGACCGGTTTTGTACGGTCTGGTAGCAGCTCCGACCTGCGCCGAGGTGTTTCAAGCTTTGTGAAGAAGGGCATGGGAGGATCGTCCAGAGCCGCGAGTCGAATGCGGACTAGCGCAATTGCCGCATCGTCTTTGGGTGGATTTCTTGCCACCGCTCGCGACGGTTCTGATCCAAGCATTAATACTTGGGTCGATTCAATAAAGCAGCGCGGACTTTCTGCCAAGGAAACCGCACTCGAAGTCGTGCAGAAATTGATTCCAACGGGAGGGAGTGTTGACGAGGATTCAGCCAGACACTCCATGGATCATGCTATTGCACATCTCTACGAAGTGGAACCGAACGCCGATATCTTTAATTTGACGGACGATCAAATCGCCAACTTGATGGCTTACACGGTGGCTTTTGATGTTTATAACCGGGTTCAGCTTGAGCTTGGTCAGGTATTTGAAAAGCTGAAATATGCGCCCCAGCTCGTGCAGAATCGCTTGGGGCAGGTTCTCGATTACGTAATGGTGGTTGTCAATCGATCTATGCAAAAGGCTCGTGCCGGAGGTGCACCACGAGCGATGAGGGAGATTGCGAATGCCGCTCTTCAAGATGCACTGACGGTGTTTGCTGAATCATGAAAATTATTTGTTCGAGTGTTGATGCGTTGCCAGACTCTCTGCCTTCAGGTGCGCTGGCATTTACATTCTTGGAGTCGTCATCGCAGCCGGGAGTTGGCCGTATAGCCCATGGCTGGATTCGACAGTTGGAAAAGCAAGGTTATGCCCCGTCGGTTCCAGTGTGGGATTTTGTACTTTTTTGCTTTGCTGTCTATGCGGCCGATGTGTCCGTTCTCCGCAAGGAAAGCGCCGATGGATGGACCCGTCAGATTGAACTTGATATCACACTCAATGACCCCGCGCCATGGGAGGCCAATCGTCAGCTTGTCGAGAAGATGTTGCGTGTATTGACTGGCGATTTTTGGACGTTGCAATTCTCAGCAGGTGGCCCTGTTCCACCCAACGGTCAGCGCCGGCTTTGCGATCGTGACTGTGTCGCTTTGCTTTCAGGCGGCCTCGATAGCCTGATAGGGGGGATCGATGCTGTAGCGCAAGGTCGTAAGCCAATCTTTGTATCACAACGCGCTTTTGAAGATTCAGCCCGACAAATTAAATATGCCAATGACCTTGGTGGTGGCGAATGGCATCAGCAGTGGAGCCACCGTGTTGTATTCAAAGGTAAGAAAGAGACATCCACAAGAGCTCGTTCAATGGCCTTCTATGGCCTGGCGGTGCTTGCGACATCGCTGCTGCCAATGGAGAAAACAGAGATCTTTGTGGCGGAAAATGGGTTCATAAGCATCAACCCGCCTTTATTGCCGGGAAGGATGGCCAGTTTTAGTACCCGAACTACCTACCCGCTATTCATGTCCATGCTTCAGGAGTTGTTGGTAGGTCTGAATATTAAAGCCAGTCTACTCATGCCCTACCGATTTAAAACCAAAGGGGAGATGCTGGAAGAATGCGCTGATCAGTCAATGTTGAAAAGACATGCTTGTGACACAACAAGCTGTGGTCGTTTTCGTACCTACAATCGCACGCACTGTGGACGTTGTGTGCCATGTATGGTTCGCAAGGCTGCCATCCAGCATTGGGGGAAAGTTGATACAACACATTACAAATTTCCGTCTTTATCATCCGCAGGTAAGACAAAGGCGGATGATCCCATGGCCGTAGCTTGCGCAGTTCTTTCCTCTGAGCAAAAAGGCATCGATTCTTTTCTGGGGGCCACGTTATCGTTTGCCTCTCAGGCGGATCGGCCTCAATACCGCCGTGTTATTGAACAGGGATTGCTAGAGCTTGCAGTTGTGCTTCGCAGGGACGGCATAATCTGATGGACTTTCATTGCCACTTGGATCTTTATCCTGATGCACGAAAGGTTTATGTGGAAGCATCGGATAGAGTCGAGTTTGTTTGGTTGGTCACTACCAGCCCGAGAGCTTTCGCAGCAACATCAAAAGTCCTTCCAGCCTCAGAGCGAGTCTTTATTTCTCCTGGTCTTCACCCAGAAGTGGCAGATAAGAAGTTCGGCGAGTTGGATTTGCTGCTTTCTCAGATGGAAGTGTGTTCGGGGGTTGGCGAAGTTGGCCTTGACGGATCTCCGCGGTACAAACAGTACTTTGAACTTCAGAAGAACATTTTTCAGTCAGTTCTGCAGCATAGTGTAACTCTCGGGGGGCGCGTCCTTAGTATTCACTCTCGATCGTCTGCAAAGGAAGTGCTGGGTTTACTTGAAGCCCATTCGGGTTTTGGGGTAGCTGTCCTCCACTGGTTTACCGATTCACCTTCGCAACTTTCCCGAGCCAAGGAGATGGGCTGTTGGTTCAGCGTTGGGCCTGCAATGTTGGCTTCCGCCAATGGTCGAAAATTAGCTGGTCACATGCCCCAAGATCGTGTGGTTCCTGAAAGTGATGGGCCATTCGCCAAAGTTCGTGGTGCGTCTGTGATGCCGTGGGAAGCTGCCACTGTGGCAGTCGAGCTTGCCGAGATATGGGGTTTGCAGGTAGACGCGGTTGGGCAATTGCTTCGAGCTAATGGTTTGCACCTGACTAGGCTTCTTACTGATTTCAGCGAAGTGCTTGGAAATGGACATTAGATATGAGGATTACACTTTCGATAACGGATGAATGGACTAAATTTAGGGAAAAGATTTTGTGAAATTTATTCATTCAGCAGACATTCATCTCGACAGTGCTCTGCACGGATTAGAACGATACGAGGGTGCCCCCGTAGAGGAAATCCGAAGTGCCACGCGCCGTGCCTTCGACAACTTGATTGAGCTGGCGATCGATGAGCAAGTGGCATTCGTGTTACTGGTCGGGGATCTGTATGACGGGGACTGGAAAGACTACAACACCGGCCTCTATTTTGTTGAGCGCATGGGGAGGCTACGCGACGCCAATATCCGTGTCTTTATCGTGGCTGGCAACCATGACGCAGCCAGCCAGATCACCAAGCACCTTCGCTTACCTGACAACGTTACTCTATTTTCAACCAGGAAGCCTGAACGGGTTGTCCTGGACGACCTGGGTGTGAGCATTTGCGGACAGGGTTTCGCAACAAGGGCAGTCACGGACGATATTTCACAAGATTATCCGCAAGGCGATCCACAACTCCTGAATATCGGCTTGCTGCATACCTGCCTGGACGGTAAGCCAGGCCATGAGCCTTACGCACCCTGTACGGTCGATGGGCTGCGCTCCAAAGGATACCAGTACTGGGCATTGGGCCATGTGCACAAACGCGAAGAGGTGAGTCAAGACCCATGGATAGTGTTTCCAGGCAATATCCAGGGAAGACATATTCGTGAGATAGGACCAAAGGGCTGCACTTTGGTCACGGTGAATGCTGGAGAGATTGTGGCGGTAGAACACCGCGACCTTGATGTGATGCGTTGGTCCATTTGCGAGCTTGATGTTTCTGCTGCTGAGACGGTCGACGACATTTATGAGCAAGTGCGCGAGGGGCTGCAGTTGGCATTAGATGCCGCTGAGGGGCGGCCGGTGGCTGTGCGCCTGGTTCTGTACGGGGCTTGCTCTGCACACCTGAAGTTGCATGCTGAGCGTGAACGCTGGATACAGGAGTATCGAGCCTTGGCAACCGGTCTCGGCGGTGCTGGCATCTGGTTAGAGAAAATTTCCATCAAGACGAGGCCCGTCGTTTCCACGGACGAAGTACTTGAACGTGATGATGCATTGAGTGGCCTGCTGCGTGCCATCCACGACATGGATCTGGATTCCTCGGCTCTGGACGGACTGGCAGATGAAATGTCCGTGCTTCGTCAGAAACTCCCCGCGGAACTGCTGGCTGGCGATGACCCCTTTGATCCAGCTAATCCGGAATTCCTCAAAGAGACGCTGGAGGATATCAAGGAGCTCCTCGTAAACCGCCTGATGACCACGGAGCATAGGTCATGAAGATTCGGACATTGAATCTGGCAGCATTCGGGCCTTTTACCGAGCGGGAGCTGGTGTTTGAGGAGGTCGGATTGCATATCGTCTATGGCCCTAACGAGGCGGGAAAGAGCTCGGCTCTGCGCGGTTTGAAAGCGCTGCTTTATGGGATCGATGAGCGTACGCTTGATAACTTCATTCACGCCAATGATAAGCTCCGTATCCACGGTCATTTACAGAATACCGATGACCGTGAGCTGGCGTTGGGCCGGCGCAAAGGCCGGAAAAATACCTTGTTGTCTCCCGATGGTGAAGCGCTTGATGAACAGGCACTGGCGCCATTTATCCAAGGCGTGACACCGGAACTCTTCGAATCGCTTTTCGGGATCGATCATCAGGCATTGGTGCAGGGTGGGAATGAGATCCTTGAGCAGAAAGGGGAGGTCGGTCAGGCACTGTTCTCCGCGTCGCTGGGTAGTCATGCACTGCACGCCGTACTTGGGGACCTGGATGATTCGGCGAAAAATCTTTTTCTTCCCGCAGGTTCCAAGCCACTGATTAACTCGGCCATTCGAACACATGCGGATCTGAGGGCTGAGATTAGAAAGTGCTCGCTCTCGTCCAGAGAGTGGGATGAACATCGCCGTGCATTGGCACGTACAGAGGAAGAGCTAAAGCGAATTCAGGCTGAACTGGCTGAGAACAGGACGGAGGCAAATCGTTTACAGCGGATCCAGCGCGTCTTACCGAAACTCTCAAAGCGACGAGAGCTTGTTCAGGAGCTGGAATCGCTGGGCGACGTTGTCATCCTTCACGATGATTTTTCCGCCCGTCGTAGGAAGGCAGTCACTACGTTGGACACCGCTCAAGCAATCGTAGGCAAGGCAACCCCTCGCCTCGAAGGATTACAACAGCAACTTGCTGGGTTATCCACCAATCAGGCATTGCTGGAACAGGCAGAGAATATCGAAGATCTTCATGCGCGCTTGGGTGGCCATCGAAAAGCACAGCAGGACCGACCGCACCTTGATGCAGAAGCCAGACAGTTATCGGCAGATGCCGAATCTATACTCAAAGAGAATCGCCCTGATCTCGAGTTCAAGGATATTGAGCAATTACGTCCTGTCGTGGCAAAGCGGCAGCCTATTGCCAATTTGGGCACTAAAGAAGCCGTCCTGAATGCTCGGGCAGAACAGGCTGAGACCAGTCTGCGAGAGACGGAAGAGCGCCTTCAGACCGCCCGCAAGGAACGTGACGAAATCGCCGAATCAGGTTCTACCGATGCACTGCACCGGGCAATAACCGCCGCCAGGAAGCAAGGGGAATTGGACGCATCGATCCAGTCCACTCAGAGTCAACTTGCAAGCCAGAAAGCAGAGTGTGTTGCCGACCTCTCAAGACTCACGCTTTGGCAAGGTGAGCTGGATGACATGGCTCGCTTGGCGTTACCAAACCGGGAAAGCATCCATCAATTTGAAGAGAACTACGCCGATCTCTCAAAACGTATTCAGCGGCTTGAGGATAGAAAGAACGAGCTAATCGATGCGTTGCAGGATACATCGCAGAGGCTCGATGAGATCGAGCGAGTTGGGGAGGTGCCAACGGAGGTTTCTCTCAAACAAGCTCGATCCGAGCGCGATGTGGTCTGGCAGTTGCTGCGTCGCCAGTGGATAGGCAGCGAAGACGTATCAGCCGAAGCGAGTGAATACCAGAGTGAAGGCACATTGCCTGATGTCTTCGAGAATCGCTTAGCAAGTGCCGATGAGGTATCCGATCGGCTGCGCCGTGAGGCAGAACGGGTTCATGCGCTGGCAAGCCTACAGGCCAAGCAGGAAGGAGGGCAACAGCAAGCTCAGAAGTTCGCCGAGCAGCTTGAGGCAACAAGCGCTGAAAAAGCTCAACTGGATTCGGATTGGCAGGAATTGTGGGCACCCTGTGAAATTGATCCACGCACTCCGCGAGAGATGAGAGCCTGGCTGGATACCTTTGAAAAACTTCGTGATCAGGTGATGCAGCTTAACCTGTTGCGCCAAAAAGAGACTGAGCTCGATCAGAATCGTAGCACGCACCTCCAGAAACTTAATGCACAACTGATTCAACTCGAGAGCGCGGCGTCCACATCAAACGAGCTTGAGATCGTGCTCCTGGAATGCGAGGCGTTAGCCGGTAACCTTGATGAAGCCAAACGCAAACGGGATTCATTGAGTAGGGAAGTTAAGGATCGGGAATCTGACGTTGAATCATTGAATGAAGAGCATCGATTGGCAACGCAGGCGCTCGAAGCATGGAAGGCACAGTGGGCAGCGCAGATGCAGAGTATTGGTTTGCGAAGCGAGACATCACCATCGGAGGTTGATGATTTCTTTGAAAATCTCAGGGCATTGTTTTCGAAACTGGGGGAAGTGGAGAAACTGCGCATACGGATCAACGCCATCGAGGAAGATGCAGCAGCATTCCGAACCCAGGTGGAGGCGATGGCAGCCATTATTGCACCCGAACTGAGTGATCTTCCAGCCGATGATGCGGTTGTGCGCCTCAACGCACTGCTGTCTGAAAACCGATCAAGGCAGACAAAGCGGCAACAGATTGAGGAACAGATCGAACAGGCAACGCAGGAGATACAGGATTCGAACGCCTCCATAAATACCATGACGGATCGTCTGGACGCTTTATGTGTGGAAGCAAAATGTGAGAACCACGATCAACTTGATGCGGCGGAACGCCGTTCGGCAGATTATCTTCGCATCAAGGAGGCAATCGATTCGATAGAGCAGGAGATTCTGGATGCCGGTGAGGGCAGTACCATTGCGGAGTTGGAAGCTCAGGTGGAGGGCATCGATCCGGATAGTTTGCCGGGACGCATCACAGAGTTGAACAATAAGATTGAGGATGAGCTCGAACCCAAACGTACGGAGCTTGCTTCGACAAAGGGGCGTGAAGAAAAGGAATTGGAACTTATGGACGGCAGTGATCAGGCAGCCGCGCTCGCCGATCAGGCTCAGGCCACGCTTGCCAGTATCCGCTCAGACGCTGAGCGCTATATTCAGGTGAAATTGGCTGCCAAGATATTGCGGGATCAGATTGAGCGTTATCGCCAGGAGAACCAGGGACCGCTGGTCAAGCGCGCCAGCGAACATTTCTCTGCACTGACGCTGGGTTCCTTCGATGGCCTCATGACCGATTTCAATGAAAAGGATGAACCCATCCTCGCTGGCATTCGTCCAGGGGGAGAGCGTGTGACGGTGGAGGGCATGAGCTCAGGGACGCGGGACCAGCTCTACCTGGCGTTGCGTCTCGCGTCTTTGGAAAAATACATGGAAACCTCTGAGCCAATGCCTTTCATTGTCGACGACATACTTGTGGACTTTGACGACGCTCGTTCACAAGCCGCATTGAGTGCTTTGGCTGAGCTGGCCGAGAATACGCAAGTCATTCTGTTTACCCATCACTCGCGGGTTGTTGAGCAGTCGAAACTACTGAAAGGGCTAGGGAAGGTGCACGAGCTCTAAATGGAGGCCTCCGTGGTTGCGGCATTAAATGCCACAGTTGATAACAGAATGGACATGAAATGATTAACCAGGAAAAATATGAAGCGCTAAAAAGGGATTTTCTCTCCCGAGACTATGGCAACATAGGCTTCGATCACCCGCAGTATATTGAGCATGAACGAGCCTATAAGGATGAACTGATCAGTATATTTCGGGACGAGTTGTCCGATGCGCTGAAAAATCTTTCGGAGGACCCCGAAACACGTACTGCCGTAGCCGCAAAAGCGATCGACGTTTTCTTCCGCAAGCTCGAGGCCAACGCCGGTAAACCACAGAACTTAGTCGGATTTAGATATACCAACTTTTTGAAGACCATTAGCGCGGAGTCCAAGCCAGAGTTCGCTGTGCGTCTCTCGGAGTTTCTATATGGCGTAGGCGCGATTGAGGATCGAATCGATCACTTTCTCGGTTTCTTGGAGAGTGTCTCATCGGATCCAAAATACCCCTATTCAAGCGCCTGTGGCAGAGCAATTTACTCGTTTTACCTTTTTCTTTCTGATCCTGAGAAACACATGTTCATTCGGACACAGGATCTGCACAACTGCCTAAAAGAGCTTGCAGAGCAGGGGCTCGATAGTAAGCCGTCAGGGGATGAATACCAACGGATCATGGCGGTGGTTACTGAAGTCAGTGAGAGCCTGAATTCGGATGGCTGGTCGCCGCGGGATTTGGCCGACATCTACACCTTTCTTTGGTTGCCATTTGGTGATCCGCAGGGAGATTCAACACCATTTGATCCGAATTCCGCATTTGAATATCTGGATGAACGTTATGGTCTATACAGGCCACCCACTAAGAAGATTGCTGCCTTCGAAACGGACTCTGCTAAACAGCTCGCCTTGGAGCGAGAGGGCCAGACCGTCACTCTGTATCTCGAAACGTATCCGACTGGCGTTGATGGCATAAAGTTGCTCAAAGCATACGCCGCCGGAGAAGGCAGAAACAGTAACCTGTTATCCCAGGCCCCTAAACTGGCTGCGGGTAATACCGCTGTCAGTGTGAGAGTCAGTTCCAGGCAGGCTTTGGCTCAACTATGTGATTTGTATGATAAATATGAGACACCAGCCCCTAAACCGATAGGAGAGAACATGACCATACCGCTGAATACCATCATGTATGGTCCACCGGGTACCGGAAAAACCTATCATACTGTGAACAGGGCGCTGGAAATCCTTGATCCAGGTTACCTCGCGGCTCATCTCGATGACAGAGCAGCCCTGAAACAGCGTTTTGATCAGCTGAAAGCACAAGAACGGATTGCTATGGTTACCTTCCATCAGAGCTTCAGCTACGAAGACTTCGTGGAGGGGCTTCGGGCAGATACGGATGAAGAGGGTAGTATTCATTACCGCGTACGCGATGGCGTGTTCAAGCGACTCTGTAATCGCGAAACCGAAGCAAGTTCACGGGAACTGGACAAGGCCATCCAAGATCTTCAGGAAAAAACACTCGATGCACCGGTTGAACTGAAAACGGCGACCGGTAAAGCGTTTGCAGTGACCTACTCTGGAGGGAGCACGTTTAGCATCAACCCCGCAAGTAGTACGGACGATAAGTACTACCCGGCCAGTATTGAACATCTTCGCCGGCTTTACCTACATGGCGAGTCTGACGGGATGTACAACCCGAGCTACGTGAAGGGCATTCTCGAGCACCTAAAGACTGAATATGGCTTGAGTGCCCCAATCGATGTAACTGATATGGGCCCTTCGGTGCTTATCATTGACGAAATCAACCGCGGCAATGTGGCAAGTATCTTCGGTGAGCTCATTACGCTCCTTGAAGCGAGTAAACGTAGAGGTAATGATGAGGCGCTTGAGGTAATACTTCCTTACTCGGGCGATACCCTCAGTGTGCCTGCTGATCTTTATGTGGTCGGCACCATGAACACGGCGGATCGATCTCTTGCCACTCTGGACACGGCGCTCCGGCGTCGCTTCGAATTTCAGGCAATGTACCCCGAGCCTGGACTAGTGGCGGGCGTTGTGGTGGAAGGTGTCAATATCCAGGCATTGCTCACCTCGTTGAACCAGCGCATCGCTATTCTCTATGATCGCGAGCATTTGATTGGCCATAGCTTTTTCATGGGTTTGAGTAGTTCTTCCTCTATCGGTGACCTAAAACGAATCTTTGAACGACATATACTTCCCACGCTGGAAGAATACTTTTTTGAGGACTGGAACCGCATCCGCCAAATTCTTGGAGACCATTTGAAGCAGTCAGAGCCTGCTTTTCTAATCAGGCAGTTTACGGCTAGCGATATTGAAAAAGTGCTGGGGAATGATCTGTCTGAAGAAGTGGGTGATGATTTCTTCGTTCGTAATACAGATGCTCTAAACGATCCCCGTGCGTACATTGGAATTTATAATAACGCAGCTCTTGGAGTAACTGATGTCTGAAGACGTTATTGTCAGAGAGTTTGGCAGTCTTCGGTGGGGTGAGGGTGGTAATCTCTCCAGGCGTGCATATGATTTTCTGAAAAACGAAGTACTACGGGGCGGGCTGGCCGGTACGAACGTACTTACCCTTGGCGCCCGGAACGGACGGGAGAGCCTGAATGTACAGAATTATGTCGGAGTACTGTCGACCCCTGACGGAACAGTCATTGAAATTCTCCCAAAAAACACCTCTGACAGCGACACGGTGGAGTATTCACGCAGAATTCTACTGAAGATGCTATCGGTGGTTTATGGGCTGAACTGGAAGCAGGCAACGGATGCGACACTTGATACCCGTAATGCTCGACTACCCGATATTCTGGTGGAAAGATTCCTGGAGACTGTCGGGCGCTTGGTCCGCGTAGGTCTGCGCAGTGATTATCTCAGGCGCAGGGAGCAGGCGAAGTACTTGAAAGGTCGGCTGAATGTCGCGAAGCAGATAAGACTGCCGCCCACAAAACGAACAGATTTCTGCATTGAATATGACCGTTTCAGCGTTGATCGGCCGGAGAACCGACTGATCAAACTTGCCCTTATGACAGTCGTGCGCTGGCGACTTTCGCCCCTCAACAAACGTTTGGCGAAAGAACTGCTGCTCAGTTTTACTGACGTAGAAGCCAGTGTAAATGTGAAAGTTGATTTTCGGTCGTGGCGCTCTCAGCGGGATATGGTCCATTATCGGCCCGTATATCCCTGGCTTGAACTGATACTTAACGAACTGTCGCCTTGGGCATTCAGTGGCAAGTGGCAGGGCATTTCCATGTTGTTCCCCATGGAGGAACTGTTTGAACGGTATGTATACCGCATGCTGGGTAAGCGGCTGGTTGCCGGGTACTCAATGAAAGAGCAGGCACAGTCCGAATATCTCGCCAGGCATAATGGCAAGCCGATCTTTCAGTTGAAACCGGATATTCTGGTGAAAAAGGGCTCTCGCAACTATTGCATCATGGACACCAAGTGGAAGTTGCTCGACCAGTCTGCGGCTGAGTCCGGCATAAAATACAAATTGAGTCAGGCTGATTTCTACCAAATGTTTGCCTACGGGCATAAGTACCTGGAAGCAACCGGGAGGTTACTGCTGATCTTTCCGCGACACTCTCAGTTTCAGGATGGGCTGCCGCCCTTCGCACTCGAACACGAACTGGAGTTATGGGCGCTTCCCTATGACCTTGATAGGGATGAGTTGTGTCTGCCGGTTGGTCTTGAACTACCCTTCCTGACATCCACGCATCAGAGTGCAATGGCTGCGTGACAGCCTGCTCAAGTTCCCGTCAACATGGTCAGCAGGCGAGCATCAAAGGTTTTCGAACCGACTCTGGGCCACTTGTGCGCCTTGTTTGGAGGGGCGACCTGATAGGATGCCTTCAAATTATCGAGCAGATTTCTGGCTTCGGGGAACTCGTTGATATTGAATGCGACTTCGACGGCGTTATTCCCATCGTTGGGTGACAGATAAATAGTGAAAACCGCTTTCTTGCTCGTCGGCAGACGAAACATCACACCATTGCCCGACGGAAGAGGGCGGGTTGTGTAGCCATGGGTTTTCCCCCACGCCCTAAGAGATTCGGTGGTCCACATGTCCATAGATTATTCTCCCAGAGGCGGTATGACACCCGTGTGACGTTCTTCCAAAAGATTATAGTACGATGTATTGGGCGACTAAAACAATTGCAAGCGGTTTCCGAGAGCCACGATCAATATAAGATCATCCTCTAGTCTCTTTGCTACGGATGAAGAGAGCTATATGTCTGTCAAATAGCGGAGCCGCTCAGCGGAGCCTCACGCATAAGGTCCTGATTATCTTCTTGGTGCATCAAACGCCATAACCCGCCGAAATGGCATCTTGCAGGACGGTGAGAATTTGCCAGAGGAGTAGTAAGCCACCAAGCTTGACTAAGTCGACGATCATAAATTATCCCCCCCATTTTTATTGAGAAGCTTTGTCGCCTGCTGGTACAAATCCGCTGGCGAACGTGACTGGTAGAGCTGGTGCATAATGCCGCGAGAAATCAGTGCGGACTTTTGGCCGGTTTCCGGATCAGGAAGGTAGGTTTTGATAGATTTTTTTCCATCGTTTCCCTCGTACCAGCGGATATTAAGTGCACATTGTTCTTTGAAGAAACACATCTCGTAATAATCAGGGATGTGGAAGTGGATCCACCAGGCCAGAGACATCCAATCTCCGGTTCGTTCGAAGTGTTCACGATAAGCAGGTATCACGATACAGGCGGTAGCGCCGCAGTACCCCTGTTCATCTCTCTGATCCCAGATGTGGGCGGCAGCGTTACGTGTGTTACTGGCGCAGTTCATACGATTTTTGTTTCCCAGGCCGTTGACCTCTGGAGAGCGGTAACCTGAGCGAATATGAACCCTTCCCCATGCGTTCTGGATCGGTTCCAGCACTTTCCCGCACAGCGCGCTGCCTGCCTCTGTAGCCAGGTCAACATCATCCGGAGCATTCACAACGCCAAAATGCTGAGCAATTTCGGAGTGAAGAAACTCTCGTAGGTAGAAAGTTCCGGAAAGTCTTCTACGTCCCAGTGATTCCAGCTCTTTGTACGAATATTTCCGACTCATAATCCCTCCTACGCCACGACCATTGTGCGGCTTAAATATTAGGGTATACTTTTGATACATGTTAGAGGTGTATATCCATACATGTATCTTTTATGAGAACCAACTAGGAGAAGCAGAGCTTGGCCGATGTGAAATGGGAATCACATTTGCGATTCAGATTGATCGAGATCGTGTGCCTTTGGGAAGGACACTTGACCACTCGCCACTTAATGTCCACTTTCGGGATCAAGCGTCAGCAAGCGTCCAGGGATATCAACGCTTACAAGGCCATCGCGCCTCGAAACATCGAGTATCTACCAGCGCGCAAGGGGTACTGCCCAACACAGGCTTTCACACCCATCTTTACTGAGGGCACAGTTGATGAATACCTCAACCTGGTGGACTCACGCGGGTTCACGCAAGGAGCGACTCATCGCGTCGGAATACCAAACGTGCATACCCACATCCTGCAGTTTCCCCCTAGACTCGCCCAGCCGGACATTGTCCGGCCTCTTGTGGATGCATGCCGGCGGGGGCTACGACTGGAAATTACTTATGCTTCCTTGTCTTCTCCAGAAGGAGAGGAGCGCGTAATCGCTCCCCATGCGGTAGTTTTCACTGGCTATCGGTGGCACGTTAGAGCCTACTGCGAGAAGAACCGCGATTACCGGGATTTCTTGTTAGGCAGGGTGTTGGAGATTACAGGTGAGTTGGGATCTGCCCTGGAGAATTCTAAAAACGATAGCAAATGGCATACAGAGATAACGTTGAGCCTCGTCCCGCATCCCAAGCTCAACAGGCTACAGCAAGAGTTGATTCGACGTGAGCGATGTTTTGAAGGAAAGGTACTGGAACTTAAGACGCGGGAGGCGACAGCGATATATTTGTTGCACATGCTTCAGGTTCCGACATATAAGTCTGATAACGAACGAGCTAATCCTTTGGTTCTAAGAGACCTGTCTGTGATTGAAGCGCTCAAATTCTAGGGGTAGATTAACTGCAATATAGCCCGCTTTCAGCGCTGAACGCAGGTGAGAGTACACTTACTTTCATGATTATGTTGTAACGGATGTCGCTTTATTCATAAAGCGCTTTTGATCTCTCAACCTTTATCGTGGGGCACGATGGATTCTGAAAATGTAGTACATGATGATATGCATGCCCGTGCAATTCTCTTGAGGTTCATGCGTGAAGCTCGTGAATCGTACATGAAAAAGTATAGAAAAATGGAGGAGAGTAAGTCCAGTGGCCGATATACCTTTAAGCGCTACCTGGAGGCATGCAAACATCAGGGTGACCTGTATGGCGATGCTCTAGTTTTCAAAGACGTTTATAAAAATCCAAGACGCCGAAGAGAGCAGACTTACTTTGTTGCTTTCGGTGGCCTACAGTTTTACGAAGAAGCTTTCAAGCATGTGAAGGAGGGAAAACTCTATCCCGTAACTCTGGACATACTGGATTCCAAAATTAGTTCAGCGATGTACGGAACTCGAATCGTCTTTTGTTTATCAGAGCATGCGTTAATAAAAATGATCCGTAGGAGCCAGTGTGCATCTATAGGTAGCTTGGTAAATTTAATTCGGCTCTATATCGAACCTTTCGTTCGTTGCCTGCTTGTCGAGAATATGACTGAAGACTTTGTTGCCGTTTGTGCGGAGTCGTACATGCCTTGCACCTTGGACGAGGAGGGTAAAATAATTGTGAAAACGTGGATTTCGCGCTCATCGTGGACACCACAAACTGAAGCCAAGCTCTGGCAGGCTTGCCAGGTACTCTCCTCGGAAAATAATATCGCTTTGATACCAACGGAGGTATTTGAATCGAGTAAATTTATGAATGAAGAATCGATTAGAAAGTACCTGATATGCTAAAAAAGATGATATGGCTTTGAGTCAGTTGACACCAATAATGCACGCCTTGATCCTCTCCTCTATACCTGGAAGTAGCGGAAACTCCCTGAAGTTATCCTCAAGCGATTGAATTAACCACTCAGGCCTTGCCAGGAGGTCCTTGCGTATATCTTTAAGCAACAGTGGCTTATTTCGTTTGCCGGTCAATCGCTCAAACCAGACTGGCCTGATCATATCCAGCCAACGCGATGCCACCTCGTCCCAGTCGGGCTGGTAGTCTTTGCGGGGTGTTTCCAGATGCTGCTTTAGGAGCAAAAGATGATCGATGTCTTTCTGTTGTGTGGTCGTGCCCAATAGTTTCTGGATCACAGTGCGAAGTTCTTCCAGGGCGCGTCTTTTTTTCTGAGCCAGTAGATTCTTCTCATTGTCGTTGAGCAAATCCAGAAAGGATTGAAGAATCTGGCTGCTTTTCCTATCCAGTGCTCGGTTTTCTGTGCTCGGTGTGAGTTGTTCGCGCAGGCTGATAGAAATCTGACTAAGTTCCGTGATTGGCTTTGAGTTCTGTCCGGGTATCAATACCCAGCGTGGTGCACCAAAGCTGCCTCCAGTGACACAAAATAGTGCCCAGGGCTTTTGTGCGCTGACCAGGCTGACACGGGACAGGACTTTCTCTTGGGTGTGACGATAGTGCTCATACACCTCCTCTCCAACGATGGCGTGATCGCCCTCTACTAGAGATCGCACGGGCTGAAACGCATCATCGATACCGTCCCAGTGCTCATCAGCGGTTTCTGCCTGATGGATCATATCCTGTGCGTGTACCACCTCACTTTGACTACTGCGCATCGACTCCGGCAGCGGCATGTTTGAACCGAGTAACTGTTCCACGGTCTCGTAACGCTCGATGAAGCGTTCATCGGAGCGAAGGGCAAATTGCTCCGCGTCTTCGGGCCACCATATTTCGATCGACTTGTGCGGACTGTCCATTCTATCGACGCGACCCGCCCGTTGCTCCGCTATTCTGACCACGCTGGGCATATCCAGGTGCACCAGGCAGGAAGACTGCTGCAAATTCACACCCTCGGACATGCTGTCTGAACACAGACCTATGATGCCCTTTGTTTGTGAACCGCGTGCAAAGTTTTTGAGGATCTTGTTGCGCTCCGTCCCGGCGCTGCCGAAAGCCAGAATGGTCTCCACCCCCGCCCGCTTTCTGAGTAGCTGGTCTATCAGCGCCAGCGTAATCGGGCGGCTGTCAAATGCCAGAATCAAGGAGTGGTGAGCCAGTAGATCGTAGAGCTTATCCGCCTTGGTTTGCTCGCGAGATTCGCTCATCTGCCGTGTGCATTCGGCGATTTGCGCGTAAATGGATCGGTCGTGTCGACAGGCCGCGGCATGCTCTTCAGGGGACGTAAGCCACTCGGGAAGCGCTATCGACAGCTTATTGTCTGGGACGTGGCCCGGGATTTTCTCCAGTTGCAGTATTACATTTCCCGTATTGCTGCCTTTATGGAATTGATCAAGTTGAAAGTACTCGATCGCGGTGGCGGTGCCTTCGATGTGCTCCAGCAGCGCCGCACGTGAGGACCGAAGCGATGCCATGACAATGTAACGTGCCAGCTTTTTTGCCGAATGCAGCCTTCCTTCGAGATACCTTGACTCTGAAACGCCCTGGTCTCGCAACACAGTGGGCATATCAATCGGTTTGATAAAGTGGGTCACACCGTACAATTCATCGGTAAGCTGCTGAATCTTCTCTGCTAACGCGCAGTCGGCGGCGCTTTCACTGAGCTTGTACACTTTGGGCAGGTGATCCGGAAATCTACAACGGTTGCCGTCCTGGTCGCAGTAAGCCTGGGGATCCTTATCCACCTGCTTATTCAGCTGCCGCTTTGTCCTGCGGACGGTAAATCGCCTGATTTCCTTGCGTAACTCCTCCAGCTCGGGCTCTGTGAGCTGCCGGTTAATGCTTTTAACCCCCAACATTTTGTCAAAAGCCTGGAGGATCGATGGCGACAAGTTGTCTGCACCCAGCATATCGGCGATACGCAGGAGATCCACAATGCTACGATTGATGGGGGTCGCCGTCAGTAAGACTACATGATCGGCCATATTGCGTAGCAGTTCCTGGGTGCGATTGGATTTGAAATTCAGGAAATTGTGACCTTCGTCCACGCACAGAATTTGGGCTCTGCGTAGCGCATCAATAGTGAGTTCGTGGCGCCGGGCGCGTTTATGGCTCAACTTTCCATGCGAAAAGGTTTCCAATGAGACGCTGTTCTGGCTGCATTCCCGTATCCAGTTTTCTTCCACTGCGGGCGGGCAGACCATGATAGCTTTGCCCTGGCGCATACGGCCCGAGCGCACGATCTGGTCCTGCACGGCGCCAACAAGGTAGGTCCCCATGCGCGTCTTACCCGCCCCGGTTGCGTCGGCGATCAGGACGCTACCCTGGTTGGACAACACGGTAAGCGCTTGGGCAATACCTTGCTTCTGTGAGGGCCAGAGGTTTCCCGTGGCCGTCAGGTAGTCGCCCTGGAGGTATTTCTCCGCCCACTCGCCTTCCAGCAGCTCGGCACACGCGCGTGCCAGGGCCTCCTCCCAGCTGACCACCCGGAGCATTTTTTCCAACAAGGCGATCAATTGTTCCTGATAGCTGATACCGCGCTCCCAGTAGTTCTGGGCAATTGAGGTTAATTCGGCAAAGCGCTTCGGCTCTTTGGTCGCCGAGAAACGGGCGTTGGCCTCTATTTGTGTGCGCATGCCGGGTTCGGTGAAATTAGAGGAGCCTAAGGTGATGCCCGCGTCGCCGCTGTAGATTTTGGCATGCAGACGGCGCTGCCCCGGCAGGTAACGCGCTGTAACTCTGCCGGTTTTCAGAAGATCGACCATCTCGATGACCTTGGCGGAGTAGAGGAGGGAGATCCCTCGTGCTAACCAGTAGGCTTCAGCTTCTGACGTCAAGTCAGCACGGTTAACGGTGAATGTATCCCGGCGCGACGGAAATGGTTCTTGGCCAATCAACAGGCGAACTTCAGCCTCGGGATTAGCGCATTGGTCGCAGCAGAAATCCAATAGACGATCGATACTGGCAAACCCGGTAATGATCAGCGGCGAGGCACTGTCTCGGAGATCGGGTAGCACCACGTTCTCCACTTGTGCCCCATCAAGGTTCAGAGGGAAGCGATCCTGTGCCGGGTAGCCGGACTGCAGCAGCCGATCCTCAGGCTCGTCAGATGCAAAAATATCGAGCGTCTGGTTGAAGGGGTAGGCGTCCCTGGACATGTGTATCCAATTATTTTCTAGTTCAGAGTGCCAGTATAGCGCCCCCTCCGGGGTCTATACCTATTCAGACCGGCTGAATTTGCTATCGGTATGCAGGTAAATTGATTCGTATCGTTTGCCAAGCAAGCCGTCTTTTCGGTAGCGCTTACCTGAGAAGTGGAAGCTAAGCTTGCCGTCATAAGCAAACATGCCCATCTGCTCAATTTTTAGCCGGACCGGTTTGCCACGCGACTCGGTCAGGACGGTGTCTCCTATTGCAAGGCCAAGCGCCTCGGCGCAGATAGCTTCGCGCTCAGCCTCCATGGCGAGATCCCACCTCTCCATATCGTCTTCCAGCTTCCTGCAGGTTTCCCTGGCGGCTGTTAGAGGGCCTCCTGATTCGTTTCCAATAAATATCTTCTCCAACAGGACGAGGTGGTCGTCGGGCACCGGGTATTCATGTTTATACACGGCGGAAGACAGGATGTCGTGAGCATGATCGAGCTCCATGAAGGCCTCGATCCGCTTCTTGGATATCCGAAGTTTCGGCAACTCAAGTACTGCCGGTAGGACTACATCGGCTTTGGGTACCAGTTCGATTGGCGCGATGTCTCCCAGGGGAATTTCGCCCGTTTCCAGGGTTTCTTCATAATCCTCGTCCCAGGAGTGGTTTACCCTGCAAACGACCCAGAGCGTCTCCCGAGACACACAAAGCTGACTGCGCGCCCTGGTGTAGCGATCATAATCATGGTGGTACTGTACGATCCAGGCGTGCTCGAAGGGGCCCAGGTCCCAAACCGCGTACGACAAGTTGTTCTCTGCGACGGCCCTACGAAGATTTGCAACCTGCTGGATGAATTCAGGGGTGATTCGAACAATAATCTTGGGGCCGCGGTCGTTGTGCCGGTTGTGTCGCTCGGGCTTCTTCTCGAGCAGCAGTACGTGCGCTTTGGCCAACGGCAGTAGTTTGGAGACCAGCGCCTGGACACTGCGAATGGATGGATGGGCAATTTGGTCAGAATTTGACCGATCTTCCAGCCATTTCACATATCGCTTCTGGACTAGTAGCAGGATTTGGGTCGCGATATCCCCGTCGAGTGCACGGACGCCGGACTGGGTAACCTCCATTTCACCTAGGTCGATCCCCGCTGCCGACAGCTCAACCACCGCCCGCTGAAATATCTCCGCCTGAAGCGGCGACAAACCGACCCAGCCCTGTCTGACCTGCTGCCGCTTGGCTCGCACTTTTTGGCGCTCGACGAGTTTCTCGCTGAATTCTTTCAGGATTGGTTTTCGGGGTCGTTTACCGGCTTTGACCTTCGCCCAGTATCCCGGGGGCGGTTTGGGAACTTGAAGTTTCTTGCAGCGCTTGCCCAGCGCGACATCAGAGATACCCAGTTCCCGCGCGATATCTCGGGTGGGGCGCTCCCAGACAAGCAGGAAGAGTTCTTCGCGCGTTAGATCGGTGTTCATCGAAACTTTGTCCTCGCGTGATGTGCAAACCATGATTATCCAGAGTTGGACAAAAAATGCTCAGATCGTCCGAGTTGCGGCTTGATCTTTTCACCTGTTTAAGTCGCTGTATTCGTGCATGAATCCTTGTTTCAGTTAGGGCAATTACCAATAATGGTGCCACATATTGCCGCAGGGAAGCCGTTAGATGTCCATCACGCATGCAGATTTAAAGGCTCGCCAACGAGCGGAGCGGGAAGGTCATTCCGAAGGCCTGGCGCTGCGCTCTCACCGAGCACTCAGTTGGCTGGATAGGGCCGAGCAGTGCGAAGACGAAGACGGAAAATTCATCTTCCTCTGGATAGCTTTCAATGCCGCCTATGCCAACGAGATCGTCGAAGGCGAGCGGGCTCATGAGAAAAGGACGTTTGTAATGTTCCTCGAAAAACTCGTAGAACTTGATACTGACGATATCCTATACAAGCTGATCTGGACTGAATTCTCTGGCTCAATCAGGGTGCTCCTGAACAACCAATTTGTCTTCGAACCCTTCTGGGAGTACCACCGCGGCAATATTTCGCAGGAGCAGTGGAAATCCAGCTTTGATAGTGCCAAAGCGGCTGCAAACCGCGCCCTGGCGGAGCACAGAACCGTTGATGCACTGTCTATTGTCCTTGCGCGCATGTATACGCTTCGAAATCAGCTCGTGCATGGCGGGGCAACCTGGAATTCCCGGGTTAATCGCGACCAGCTGACCGATTGCGCCAGCTTTCTGGGCAAGCTCGTCCCGCACGTCATTCAGCTGATGCTGGATAACCCAAATACGCTTTGGGGAGATGCTGTCTATCCGGTGGTCGAACCCTGATATGCGCGAAAACGTTACATGTATATGTATACAATCTATACATGTAGATGCGGGCGACTATGATGTGTCCTTCGAGCAATCCCGCTAGGAGGTACCCATGATCATTATTCGCTCAATGGCCCTGATCTCACTGATTACGGTCTTGCCAGTAGCCGCCGATGAGTACATCGGGAACTACAGTGCCAACAAATACAATGCGAATTCGACCTCCAATCCGTATGGCGCGGGTAGTCGATACAATGCCAATAGCGTTAATAATTCGAATGGTACCTACGGCAACCCCTACAGCTCAAAATCGGCGACGAACCCTTATGCCACGGATGCACCCAAGCTCTACGACGGTGTCGGTAACTATCGGGGTAAGCTGAGCAGCAATCCCTATGATGCGGACTCTGTTTCCAACCCGCACGGGCGTTATGGCAGTCCTTATTCGTCGGAGTCGATTAATAACCCCTATGGTGCGGGTAGTCCTTATCGTAGCGATAGCCCTAACAATCCTTACGGCGAAGGCCTTGAAATCTATGGAGACTAGGCCTTGATAATCCCACGGAGGGGGACTCATTGAAGATATCTGGAAGTGATAGCGGGGCGTTGATATTCAGCCCGTCTGATCTCGTTCGCTATATTGATTCCCCCTTTGCGTCATGGATGGCAAGACACGCGCTCGAATGTCCGGATAGCGGTATCGATAAGGACCCCGCAGACGCGTTGCTCTCGTATTTGGCAGAGAAGGGTATCGACCACGAAAGTCGTTTCCTGGAGACGCTCCGCAGCCGACATGGCGCTGTAGTCACTATTCCTGATGATTTGGATGATACGACCAAGTTGTCAAAGACCATGGATGCCATGAGAGACGGAGCCGACGTCATTTTCCAGGCCTGTCTGGAGAAGCTGCCGTTTCGAGGGTATGCCGATTTTCTGATCAAGGTGGATGCGCCGTCTGATCTTGGCGAGTACTCGTATGTCGCCTGGGATACCAAGCTCGCCCGGGAGATGAAGCCTTATTTCGTCATTCAGCTGTGCTGCTACAGTGAAATGCTGGAGGCGATGCAGGGAGCGCGGCCCCAGAGCGCCACCGTGGTTCTGGGAACCAACGAAGAAGTCCCCTTCGCGCTCGACGAGTACTTTGATTACTATTTGGCCAAGAAGGGCGAGTTTCTCGCCCAGCAAGATAGCTTCGATGCTGAGCAAATGCCTGATCCGTTCTTGTATGCGAGTCATGGGGAGTGGACTGGCTATGTAGAAGAGCGACGCCAGGATACGGATCACCTTTCGCGTATTGCGAATATCACCCGCCTTCACATTCAGAGGCTCGAATCTGCAGGTATAGAGACCTGCGCCGATCTCGCCACAACAAACCTTGCTCGAATCCCGCGTCTACATGACGAAATATTCTCAAACCTGAAGCATCAGTCCGCTATCCAGGCCAGGTCTGCGGAGATTGGAACAACTGCCTACGAAGTCAGACCAAGAAAGAGCGGCATGCCATCCGGGCTGTCGTTAATGCCGCCTGGCGATGCAGCAGACCTTTTTTGGGATCTCGAGGGTTTTCCCCTTGAGGAAGGCGGCCTGGAGTACCTGTGGGGCTGTACCTATCTGGACGATCGAGGAGAGCGCCAGTTTTGGGAGCGCTGGGCTCACGACCACGATCAGGAACGTCAGGCATTTGTGGCGTTTATTCAATTCGCCTATCAGCGTTGGCGGGCCAATCCAGGAATGCATATTTACCACTATGGGCACTATGAAGTCAGTGTCTGCCAGCGGCTGATGGGGCGGTATTCGGTCTGCGAATTTGAAGTGGACCAATTGCTGAGACACGGGGTATTCGTCGACCTCTATAAGATCGTTCGAGAAGGGCTATTCGTAGGAGAGCCTGCCTACTCCATCAAGAATGTCGAGCACCTCTATCGCGGCAAACGTGATACGGACGTCGCCTCGGGCGGTGAATCCGTTGTCGTATACGCAAAATGGCGAGAAGCGCCAGACGGGCAGGAGTGGGCGAGTTCCAAGATTCTAAGCAGTATTCGGGATTACAATATTGACGACTGCGATTCCACGCTGGAATTGGGTCAGTGGCTCAGACAAGTACAGTCGGAATCCGGCATTGTGTATGAGTCTATGGGGGGATCAGCTGACGCTGCGGAGGAGCGTGAGCCCGACGAGCTTGATATCCTCCAGGACAACCTGCTGGCATTGGCTGACTCTACTTCAGAGAGTGATGAAAACCGGTTTCTTGCCAGACACCTGGCTCACCTCGTTCTATTCTACCGTCGTGAACACAAGCCAACATGGTGGCGATTTTTTGAGCGTTCAGCCATGTCCTTCACTGAGCTCTACGATGATCCGGATTGTCTGGCTGGGTGCACGCGGACTGATCGTGTGCCTTTCAAGAAGACCCCGCGTGCACGTAAGCTGGTGTATGAATATACCTACGACACTAACCAGGAGTTCAGGAATCGAAGGTTTAGTGAGGTCTATGTGCTTGGCTTGGAAGCTGAGAATGCCACCGTAGAGTCGATCGACACGGAATCAGGCACGTTTCTGTTATCAAAAATGGCCGAGCCAGCCGAAACGATCGATATCATCGCAAACGAATGGGTCAATCCCAAGCCGATTGTGGAGTCACTTGTCGCGATTGGGCTGACATTCCTGGACAGTAGAGAGCTTAACAAACCACTGCACGACTTTCTGATGCGCAAACCGCCAGATGTGGATAGGGATCTGCTCATCGCCATTGATCAGGCCGATGGAGATGACAAGTTAGGAAAAATTTCCGAAGCCGTCACCGCACTCAATAATTCCCTTCTTACGATTCAGGGTCCCCCGGGCACCGGGAAGACCTACACAGCATCGCGGGTGATTTTGAACCTGCTGAGGTTAGGCAAGAGTGTCGGTGTGTGTTCTAACGGCCATAAAGCCATCGATAACCTACTCATTGGTATCCATGAATTATGTGAAGCGGAGGGCGAGAGCTTCGCTATCACGAAGGTTCAAAGCGATGACAAACTGTTCGAGCAGTATCCATTCCATCAGATTCGATCGACCGCTGATATAGTGGAGGGCATTCAGGCTGGCGGCTGTGTAGTCGGTGCTTCGGCGTGGGGTTTTTCACGCCCGCAGGCCTGTGTCGACTATCTGTTCATCGACGAGGCGGGGCAAGTATCCATCGCCAATTTGGCTGCAATGAGTCCTCAGGCTGAAAATATCGTGTGTCTCGGTGATCAAATGCAGCTCCCGCAGCCGGTTCAGGGCTCGCACCCTGAGGATAGCAGTCTATCAATCCTGGATTACTTCTTACTGGGCCAGTCCACAGTGCCGCCGGACATGGGTATTTTCCTGAATAGAACGTACCGGATGCATAAAAACGTCAATCGCTTTATCAGTGAGGCGATCTACGGTGGTCGTTTAGGAAATGATTTGGCCTGTGATCTCCAGGAAATTCATTTGGAGCACGCTGCACAACCAGCGATTTCAGCCAGCAATGGCATCAGATACATAGAGGTTCCCCACAGTGGCAATAAGCAAGCGAGCCCGGAAGAGGTCGAGTGTATTGCCAGTCTAATCAAGTCACTGAAAGGCAGTACCTGGACTGACAAAGAAGGAACCGATCATCCCATTAAGCCCAAAGATATACTCGTCGTCGCGCCCTTCAATTATCAGGTGAATGAACTCAAGAAAAGGATTGGAGACTTAGCCAGGGTAGGGACGGTTGACCTATTTCAAGGTCAAGAAGCGCCTGTTGTCATTATCTCCATGACAGCGAGTACCGCAGAAGATTCTGCGCGTGGACTGGATTTTCTCTTGAGCAAAAATCGTATCAACGTAGCCATTTCAAGGGCGCAGGCTCTAGCGGTTGTCGTTGCTAGTGATACTCTTCTACACGGTTCGCCTGGGAAGTTGAAAGATCTGCGTCTTTACAATTTGTTTCATAAACTAAAAGTGTTTTCTGGCGTAACTTTGTTATTAAGATAACTATGCTTTTTGAAAACGGTGCTAAGTCCGTTGTTGTGCCAATGGATAATTTGGCTGAACATTACCAATGTCCCCGCCACGGTATTTGGTAATACAGATGTTTCATTTTATCAAAATAACCAAACTTCCGACCCAATGGTTGCCAGTTCTGCCGTAGACTATTTACATGGGATTATAGGTCAGCTGAAACAACAAAAATATACAAATACTAAGGGGTGTTACTGATGCAAGAAATAGGCTTTACCTCGTTAGCGAAAGAAACGCTATCCACCTTTGATGAGATTGCCAATGTGGCGAGCGATAAGCTCGGTAATAATGAGCGGCCGGGTAACGATAGTTTTGCCAGTGGCAATACCCTCACTGGAGGGGCGGCCTATCAAAATCTTGCCGGTATCCAACAAGAACAGCGCGAGGCAATGCAAAAGTTGTGTGCAGAGCCTGCGATAGTTCGTTTGGTTTTAGAAGGTGACGATGAAAGCCAGCGAGTAATTTATATAGCCCGCGCCAGTAATTTGCTATTGCCATCAAAAACAGAGTTTGCAAGCTACCGCTCACCTTTAGGACGTTTTGCTGAAATTCCCCCGGGAGATGAAGCCAGTATCGTTATAGGTGGCAAGGAATGCCGTTATTGGGTCATCGAAAAGACCAGCTACCAGCCAGAACACAATGCCGACGGCTGGGATTCAAGGCAAACGCAATATCGACACTATAACAACGGCAGTTACTCCATTGAGTCCCTGCGCGCCCTCTTACAAGCAGAGCGATTAGACAGTGCGGATGAGCTGGACCGTTTGTTGGAACAGGCTGAGGTTCAAAGTGGCGTAGTAGCGGGTATAAGCCATCAGGTTCGCACCGCCATGGGCTTACGCGACCAGCCAGTTCTCGATCAGTTCCAGGGGGAGATTTTTCGCCTGCCGCTGAAAAGTCGTCTGATGATTCTGGGGCCACCCGGTACAGGGAAAACTACTACGCTAATTAAGCGCCTTGGGCAAAAATTGGATCTCGAAAGTCTTGATGCTGATGAACGCCGGCTTGCAGAATCCGCAAGCCATCAACGCCCCCATCAAAGTAGTTGGCTTATGTTCACGCCATCGGAGTTACTAAAACAGTATTTGAAGGAAGCTTTTAATCGTGAACAAGTGCCAGCATCGGATGCGCATATTCGTACATGGGTTAGCTTGCGCAATGATATTGCTCGCAATACTCTCGGCATTTTACGTAGTGCAAATGGTGGCCGATTTTCGCTGAAAAATGATCTTTTACCAGTGAAGACCGAAGTAGTACATGATGCCAGTGCTTGGTATGACGCATTCCAGGGTTTTCACGAAATGCGTCTGCGCCAGCAACTTGTGGATGGTTTGGCGATTGTGGAAGCTGCCGGTCCTGAAGGCGAACAACCGATATTAGAGCAGCTGAAAACCCTTGCTGCTGCTCTGGAAAATCGACCGCTGATCGAGATCTATCGGTCATTGGACAGTGATGAGGATTCCTTAAAGCAGGCCCTGAAGAGCTCCAGAGCCATCGCCGATGATTTACTCAAGAAGGAACGCAACCGCCTGTACAACAAGGACAAGGACGTATTTCAGCGCTTAGCTCAATATTTGGAAACGTTGCAACAAGATAATGAACAGGACGACGAAGATGTTTTTGATGAAGATGATCAGGAAGAAACAGCTGCGCCTACACATAGCGCAATACAAGTAGCGGTAAAATCATACCTTTCTGCAGTGAAAGCACTCGCCAGAAATAGATATCTCAAACGCAGCATGCCAAAGGCATCTCGATCTGGTTTGGTTGTCCAGTTTCTAGGCGATGCCATCCCAAGCATCGAAGTACTGGTTGAAATTGGTCGTCACATCAGTTTTCAGAATGGCTTACGGCGTTTCATCAATAGCCATAAGCGCTATGTAACCGATATACCTGCCAGTTACCCACGCTTTCGCAAAGATAAAGCTGCACGAACAAATTTCTATACCAGTGAAGTAATCAGTACCACTCAGCTTTCTGGCATTGAGCTTGATGCCATCATCCTCCTAATGCTGAAGAATTCCAGGAAATTGCTGGAACAAAAATTCGTTTCAAGAGCAATCGACGAATCAAGGTTCAGTTATCTGTATAACATCACCGAGATGTTTCGCAACCAGATTATGGTCGATGAAGCGACCGACTTTTCTATGCTGGAATTGGCCTGCATGGAGAGCCTGGCAGCTCTATCCACTCAATCTTTTTTCGCCTGTGGCGACTTTAACCAGCGTATTACCACTACAGGTATTCGTACTCACCAGCATTTAAACTGGTTGTCGCCTGCACTTTCGATCAGGTCGGTGCAGCTGGTTTATCGACAAAGTCGTAAGTTGAATGCATTTGCTGGAGAGCTTCTTCGACTACAAGGTGGTGATCTCAGTGCTCTTGGGCAGGTACCGGAGGAGAGCAACCATGAAGGCGTGAGCCCGGTGTTGTGTGAAGAGGCAACCGGTGATGAAGGCATGCGCTGGATAGCTGACCGTATCAAGGAGGTAGAAAGGGAAGTGCAGCAACTACCGACCATCGCGGTTTTGGTGAACTCCGAACTTGAGGTAAAGATAACTGCTGAGCGACTTTCCCACTATTTGGAGGAGGTGAATCTAAGTGCCGTTGCCTGCGAAGAGGGTAAAGCGCTGGGTGAAGGTACCGATGTGCGGGTATTTGATATTCAGCATATTAAGGGCCTTGAATTTGAAGCAGTATTTTTTGCAGGTATCGACGAGTTGGCAATTCAAAAGCCCGAACTATTTGATCGTTTCCTGTATGTAGGTGCTACGCGGGCCGCTACCTATTTGGGCTTGGTGTGCAATGAAGTACTACCAGAACGGCTGGAGCCACTACGGTCCACTTTTGTTAAACAATGGGGCGTCTAGCGTATGCCCTATTGAGGGCTAAGGCTTTGGCTGTTGTGGTGGCTGGTAACTCATTTTTAGAGGGATCACCCAATAGGCTGAGTGATATACGTTTATACAACTTGTTTTACAAGTTAAGAGACTATGCGTTTTCTCAAGGAGAGAGTAATCAATGTTGAACTCAGTAGAGATTGAAGAAGGCCTGACTCGACTTGGTTTTGATGTGAACGTGGATAAAGTTAGAATCCACTCGGCACATAGAAACGATATGGAACATGCTTTCTATATTAAAACGCCAAATCCCAGATCGAAATCTGGAGTCTTTGAAACGGCGCCGTTGGTCGTGCATCCTGATTACTTGGAGCGGCTTCGCACAGCCAGTGGGGACTTACACGGAATTGACCCGATTACAGATAAATTTTCACATAACAGTAATATGAGGGACGTTCCTACTCGAATCCATACTGGAAAAAAACCGACCCATTATGGCTTGGCCATTAATGTAAAGGACCAGGAGGCGCTGTCTCGATTTGTCGAATGGCTGGTCAGGCCGGATGACCAGGTGATGCCGGTGACATCTGCCTTGAATGATATTGAGAATGCAGACGCTGAACTCATAACTGTCAGTGAAACGGAAAAGGAATCGATTGTGAAATCGCGGTTGGGTCAGGGAAGATTCCGCGATAATCTACTGAATTATTGGTCCGGATGTGCCGTTTCGGGCGTTACGTTGCCCGCGTTTCTGCGCGCGTCCCACATCAAGCCGTGGCGCGACTGCACAAATTCGGAAAGGCTCGATACCTACAATGGTCTGCTTCTCAATACGACTTTAGACGCGGCTTTTGATAGGGGATTCATTAGCTTTGCAGATGATGGCGGTATTTTGATTAGCGCGGCATTAGAAGATCATGCTGGTGAGCTGTCGATTTCAGAGCATATGTCATTGAAGTCAGTGAGTGACTTCCACCGAAAGTATTTGGACTGGCACAGAAGACACGTATTCGACTCGGCACAATGCCAAGCGGCTAGTGAATCTGAATAGTATGTTGGACACGGGGAGGATAGAAAATAGTGAGGTTAGGCGTGCGCAGCGCGTTCTCGCGATGGTTCATGAATTGCATAAGCAGGGTTATCAGCGGCTTGCTATCTTCCCCGGAATTGCACCAAGCGGGTTGTATTGGCGTTGCCAAATTCTTCCATACGACTCTATGCTCAGATCTCCAGAAAATGTTTTGGAGGTGTATGCTTCCGACGAAGTAGATGTTGCAGAATACAGCTCCGGGGAGTCAAACAATTATTTCGGCTGGACGGATGCAAAGTCAGATACAGCGCGGCAGCTTGCAGGCAAGTTCGTAGAAAGATTCCCCAGATTATCCGCAGCGGGTTTAGGGGAATGTTTCCCTTACTCAGGTTGGTTTAGCCTCATGCTCGGGCGCAGTGAGCGGGGCGACCTGCCAGTCATGTTTTCTGATGACGGCCTGGATGGAACTGATTGTCGGGGTTCCGCGACTGGATCGCCCATTCCGTTTCCACCCCATCATACGTCGAAAATCCAAAATGGCATCTTGCTTTCGAGGCAATCTATCTCGCTACAATTTGTAGAAGAAAATGACTGGCACACTGCGTACCAGCCCATAGTAGACAGAATGGGACAGGATTTGCGGAAAGGTACGCCTGTTATGGCGCCAGAGTACCCCTTGCCGCAGGAAGTAGACAGCGACGATAGCTATCACGATTTGTTATTCCAAATTGGGGCGTATTGGGAAGGGGCTATCTACTACCTGGTCACCATATTGGGGTACGAATCACCCGAACATTTTCTTTCTGATTACCTGTCTGAAAACATGTCAAAAGGCAAAGCGTGGGATTTGTTCAAAATAGTCTGGGATGATCGTGGACAACTCAGCCTGTTGTTAGCCTATTTTTGTCGCATTGTTCTGAAGGGGAATTATTCTCCTGATCCAGATCATATGGGAGATGGTAGACAAAAGCAGGTCGTTAAGTGGTTAGCTAATTTCGAGTCACCACACGAAAGACCGCTGTTGTACCCAAACCCTTACTACGGTGGAGGAAACCCGCTGCACCTTGGGTGCGCTAATGCTAGGTTTTGTAACTAGTTGCATAACGTTACCCGGAAAATCAAAGCTTGTGAAAGCGAAGGCGAGAAAGTAGATCTGTGAATAAGCAAGGTAATGGATTTTGGAAATATCAAGGGGGGTGTCGCGTATCGATGGTATGGACTGTTCATGGAGACTTTGCCCTGTGTGATCTGCAGGCCATGATTGTCCAGATTCAGACAAAAAACCTCGCAGTACTTTGAACGATGTCGCCATTTAGACATTTTGAGATGGATCTGATCATCGTATCGTTGTATACATATGAACGGTTTACACTATTTTGCCATAAATCGACGGATTTTCCTTCGCCATGCCTGACGAACCAGTGGACTCAGAGATTCTTACGATCAGGGAGGTTGCCCTCTACCTGAAGGTCACGGAACGGACTATCTATCGCTTGGCAGCGGATAAAAAAATCCCCGGCTTCAAGGTCGGGGGGGCTTGGCGATTTTCCAGGAAAGAAATCGATCAGTGGATACGGCGCCAGTCTGAAGACCAGCATGGAGGCACAGGGGAGCACGATGACAAGTGAACAGAACGGTACGAACGACCATTTGGAACAATCCCTGATCGAAGTGGCAGTCGAGAGCTGGAGATTTGCCCGACTGTTCTCCCGTGTTGTCAACAAACTGGATGCTGGTGAATCCACTCGTTACGTCAACCAGGTGCGTTATTTTCAGAAAAAGCTTGAAGAGAGCCTGGGTGCCAGTGGCCTGAAACTGGTGAATGTTGAAGGTCAGCCATATGACCCTGGAATGGCTGCATCGGCACTCAATATTGGGGATTTCGGCCCTGATGATGAGTTGCTAGTCGATCAAATGGTGGAGCCCATCATCATGGGTCCAGAGGGCTTGCGCAAGCAGGGCACGGTAATGCTAAGGAAGGTGCATGCATGAAATACGTCGGGATTGATCTTGGAACAACGAACAGTGCAATTTGCTCCTATGACGGGGAGTCGGTGCGCCTCTACAAAAGTCCTGATCAAAATGATGTCACTCCATCAGCCATTTTTATTGATAGACGGGGTAACAAGTACTTAGGCAAGCGAGCCTATGATAGTGCGGCCAAAAATCCTGATAATGCCGCTACAAAATTCAAGCGCATGATGGGGACCAGTACCCCAGTAAAGCTTGCCGCCGTTGATATCACCATGACGCCCGAGGAGTGTTCGTCGGAGATCCTCAAACTCTGCTTTGGCTATTTGCCGGAGGAAATTAGAAACGGCGGTGAAACCGGAACGGTCATCACCGTCCCAGCAGCCTTCAATCAGATGCAAAAAGACGCGACGTTAGCCGCTGCGGAAATGGCTGGTCTGGGTAGCGTTGCACTGATGCAAGAACCCGTTGCGGCTGTTATGTGCGTTATGAAGCAGCGCAAAGGCGACGGCGTTTTTCTGGTGTTCGATCTCGGTGGCGGGACACTGGATATTGCGATTGCTGAAAGTATCAGTGGACGGGTGAGCTTGCTAGCACATGGTGGCGTCGCGATGTGCGGTGGCACGGACTTCGATCGCGCCATTATTGATAACGTAGTCAAACCATGGTTGAAGTCTACCTTTGATCTTCCTGACGATTTCAGCGCGAACCCGAAATACAAATCGCTTCTGAGAATGTGTCTTTGGGCCTCGGAAAAGGCGAAGATTGAATTGTCGGCAAAAGAGGATTCTGTCATAAGCCTTACGGAGTCTGATTTAGGCGTTAATGATGAATCTGGTGATGAAATCTATGTCGACATCCCCTTTGCTAGAGAGCTTCTCGATAGCTTGATCGCCGAAAAGGTCGATGAATCTATCCAATCAGCCCGAGATACACTGGAGAAGGCGGGTTTGAGCCCTCATGATGTCGAGCGCGTCGTGTTCATCGGCGGACCAACCCAATACAAACCGTTGCGTGATCGGGTCGCGTTTGAGCTCGGCATAGCGCCATCATCCGATATGAATCCCATGACGGCCGTCGCAGAGGGCGCGGCCGTTTTTGCAGAATCGATCGACTGGAGTTCACAAAGCCGTGGCCGAAAGAACGCTCGGGGAGCACTCAGCACCGGCGGCTCGTTGGACCTCTCTTTCAATTACATATCAAGAACGCCGGATTCGAAGGCGAAAATTGTAGCGAAGCTTGGAGGGGATGCAGCGGCAGGCGTTGAGTTTCAGATCGATAGCCTGGATACCGGTTGGTCCTCGGGGCGAATGGCCCTTCAAGACGGAGCTGCGGTCGAACTTGTCCTGGCGAAGCCTGGGGAAAACACATTCAAGGTGTTTGTATTCGATTCCAAGGGTGGGCCTGTCGCATTAGGCGATGACAAAATTGTTATAACGCGAACAGCAGCCAGTATTGATGCCATTCCCGCATCGCACTCGATAGGTGTTGAGGCGCGGGACAAGCTCGGTGGGCGTCTCGTTCTTGACCATCTTGTTCGCGAAGGCGATCAATTGCCAAAGAAAGGGAAGAAAATCTTCAAAACGGAGGAGTCACTCCGGGCAGACAGTACCGGCTCGATTAAGTTCAAGCTGTGGGAGGGCGAGATTTCCGACCCGGTAAACGACAATCGATTCATTGGTATGTTCGAGATTAAGGGATCTGATTTTGATGACGGTGTGATCGCCGCTGGTGCCGAGCTGGTTTGTGAGTATGAAGTGCTGGATTCCGGGAACATCGTGATGGAGGTTTCAGTGCCCTCGATCGGTGGTTCTTTTCACAGTGGGCGTAATTTCTACTCCCGTCAGGACGGTCAGATTGATTACTCAAAGGCGTCAAAACTCGTTGAGGAACAATCGGAAAATACGCTTCAACGTTTAGAGGAAATGGCATCCAAGATTGATGATTCGAAGTTGGACCAGGCGCGAGAAAAGCTTGACCGAGCTGAATCGATCAGCAGCAGCGAATCCGACCCCGAAACTGCGAAGCAGGCTATGGACGATGTCCAGGAAGCCAAACGGCTATTGGCTCTTACGCGCAAGGAGCATTTAAAAGACATTCGTCAGCTTGAGCTGGATAAGGCAGTTGAGTTCTTCGACCAGGCAGTGCGTGAGCATGCGCGCCCTACCGAAGCCAATGCTATCGATAATCTCGCCAAGACAGCCCAGCGTTCGATTGACAACAACAACGGAGACTTCGAATCGCATCTGGATGAACTGCGCGGAAAGAATTTTATGATCCTGTGGCGTCAAGACTGGTTCGTAATTGATCGCTTCAAATGGCTTGCTCAGGACACTTACCTGTTCCCCGATGCAAGAGAACATGCTGAGTTAGTCGCAGTTGGTGCCGAAGCTCTCAAGGCGAACGATATCGACAAGTTGCGAGCGGTAGTCGCGCATCTCGACTCGGTACGCATTGGTTCAGCAGGTGAGGATGAAATGATGGCTGGCGCAAATATAGTTCGGAGTTAACTGATTATGCCCCTCGATGCTTGGCTCCCAGTTGGGTACAAATTACCGGATGGCGCTAAGGTCCGTGTCGCTGTCTTCGAGGGGGTAAATTGGCAAATTTACGGAACCCACGCCGATGGGCGAGCGCTCGTTGCCCAGGACGAACTCGCAAGTCGATGGATAGATGCCGGGCTGATCGCAGAGGGAGCTAACAATTTCTTTGATTTCGGCGACCAGCGATACTGGGCGATTACTTGCGGCGCAGACCAGGTGCTGTGCCCGGTTGTAGATGGAAACTCGCCTGACACGAAGGCCGAGGCCTTGTCGTTCGCGTTGGCGCTGAAGGCGACCCGCGACATAGATTCAGACTCACCGTTGCAGGACGCACTCTACGTCGAAAAGATCAGCCGTCTCTTACCTACTTACAGTATCACAGCAAGAACCGACGATGATGTCTTGCTAGGTCACTGGCTCACAGGTGGTGCGACTGTGTCTGCGAAATCGTTTCGCCGACTTCGTCAGACCATGAGCTGGCTAAGTGCAAGCCACCTCCAGGAGGTTGTTCAAGCTGCTGGGTTCGAAGTCGCTGAAGTTATACCGGCCGACCGGTATCGAAGCGTACCTTCGCGGACAGATAACAAGCAAGCCGAGCGTACGGATCGAAAAGAAGAGCAGGGTGATCAAAAACACGCGTCGACAGTCTTTGAGTTGGCAGGGCGACCTGACCTAGCCGCCTTCTTCAATGAGCACATCGTTGACATCATCCAAAATCGTGATCGTTATAAGGCTCTTGGCATTGAGTTCCCGTCCGCCGTGGTTTTGCATGGACCTCCCGGATGCGGAAAGACGTTTGCGGTAGAGCGACTGATCGACTTCCTCGGATGGCCAAGCTTTCAGATTGACGCTTCCAGCGTTGCTAGCCCCTACATTCATGAAACCAGCAAGAAGGTAGCGGAGGTTTTTGATAAGGCCATGGAGAATGCGCCCTCTGTGCTGGTCATCGACGAGATGGAGGCCTTTCTGGCCGATCGCGAGACCGGTTCAGGCCATCATCGTGTTGAGGAGGTTGCCGAATTTCTGCGCCGCATTCCTGAGGCTGCGAAAAACGACGTACTCATTGTCGCGATGACAAATCGTGTAGATATGATTGATCCGGCCATATTGAGGCGGGGCCGCTTTGATCATGTGGTCAATGTCGATTATGCCAGCGAAGTAGAAGTGCTCTCATTGCTGGAGAAATTGTTGTCAACCTTACCCAGAGAGGATGACGTCGATCCGACGCCTTTTGCTCAGGAGCTTGCTGGGCGACCATTGTCAGATGTCGCTTTCGTAGTGCGCGAGGGTGCCCGACTCGCAGCACGATCAGGAAAAGACAAGCTAGACCAGGAAAGCCTGCTCACCGCGATGCGTGCTGCGCCAGCCAGAGAGCGCGAGGGCGCAAAGCGGCACCCGATTGGCTTCATTCGGTAACGCTAACGTGGACAATGAAGAAGAAAAAAAACAGGGTGAGGCCAAAGGTTTTGCTGGTCTATCATCAATGGCATCAGATGTTGATGACGTCGTTAGCAAGAAACCGAAACAGTCGCAGAAAGCCCCCTCTGAGCCACCTCCAAAACGAACCGTCGGCGGCAGCAGTCAGCAGCCGAAACAAACGTCAACCAAATCAACCTCGCAGCCCTATCAGGCACCCGCACAACCATCTGGTGGCTCGTCAGGTGGGAAGTGGCTGCTCGGAATTGCTGTGGTTATTGGCCTCATATGGCTTGCTAACCAATCAGATAACAGCAGGCCATCGAATTCGGCGTACTCCCCCGGAACTTCCTTACCTTCCACAGCACCGGCCAACAAACCAGCAATCGCACAACCTCAGGCGCCGAATCGTCCATCTGAAAGCAAGCCTTCCGTTGGTCGAAACAATGTCCTCTCAACTGCGCAGATTCGCTACTGTTTGGCTGAAAAAATTCGGCTTGATGCTGCTGAGACGGTTCTCAACAATTACAACGATTCAGATGTAGACCGCTTTAATGGGTATGTGAGCGACTATAACAGCCGTTGTGGTGAGTTTCGGTACCGCCAGGGTTCGCTTGAGAGCGCTCGAAGAGATGTAGAACCATACCGTAGTCAATTGCAGGCCGAGGGTCGTAGCAGATTCGTTCAGAGCGCAGCTACAACAGCGAGACCTTCGTCCTCTACATCAGTACCTAAACTCGCCCGACCTGCGCCAGACGAAACGGTGCTGGCTATTCAGCGTCGGTTGAATGAGCTCGGGTATAACGCGGGTACGCCTGATGGGTTATTCGGGAACAAAACACGAGCGGCGATTCTGTCTTTTCAGAGGGAAAGCGGTATTGATTTAGATGGAGTAGCAAACACCGAGTTGCTTCGAGAAATTGAATCCGCTGTGCGACAGCTGGTCAATCGCGACTCGAGCCCGACTTTAATGCCGTCGGAAAAAGACGTGCAACAATTTGAAGCGCCAGCCAACTCCTTCGTCAGTGGTTCAAACTGGTACTGCAAAGATGGATATAGGAAGGTTGGCAATAGCTGTGAGAGAGTCAAAGCACCAGCCAACTCGTTCGTCAGTGGTTCGAACTGGTATTGCAAAGATGGATATTCGAAGGTCGGCAATAGCTGTGAGAGAGTCGAGGCGCCAGCCAACTCTTTCGTCAGTGGTTCGAACTGGTACTGCAAAGATGGATACAAGAAGGTCGGCAATAGCTGTGAGCGAGTCGAGGCGCCAGCCAACTCCTTCGTCAGTGGTTCAAACTGGTACTGCAAAGATGGATATAGGAAGGTTGGCAATAGCTGTGAAAGAGTCAAGGCACCCGCCAACTCTTTCGTCAGTGGCTCGAACTGGTACTGCAAAGATGGATATAAGAAGGTCGGCGAACGATGTGTTTCGGTGTTTTCGCCGTGATTATCTAATCTGATCACAGCTAGTTATGTATACACCAGTATTATTGCTAGCACGAAATAATCTACGGTAGGTGCGAACTATGAGTTTGAGTAAATGACGTTATCGATTTGTTTCAACTGTGGTTCTGATAAATCAGGAGCTCTCCTGGTCTGTGAGACTTGCGGATCTACCCCGAAAACTGCTAGCGAACTAACTTTGTCTTTAGCCCTGTGCGACCATTTGTCGTCAAACGCACAGCTAGTACATTACCGTCATGAAATTCAAAATCATTTGAAGCTATCGGTACCACACGAAGTACATTTACAAGCTCTGAAAGCACTGAAAGACCCGCAACTTATGGCAATGCTGGGTGCTCGGCCTAAGGTACCCAGCTCAGCGGTAGATAGACGAAGTACTCCCAAAGCGGTTGCTGCGCAGAGCTTCTCGGTTGGTTCATCAGGAACCCAACGCCAACGCTATTTAAACAAGTCGGATCTTCAACGTAACCCGTTTGCGCTACTTGGTGCAACTACCAGAGACGATCGGCGCAGGATTGTTGAACTGGCAGACGAGAAGTCGCTGGAGCTGGATCATGACGCATGCCAAAAGGCTCGCTCTGACCTGACCAGCCCGAGGATGCGGTTGAGTGCAGAAATGTCCTGGATGCCCGGAGTATCGCCAGGGAAGGCCGTACAGTTTTTTTCCGCGCTGCATTCTGAGCCGATGTCACTTCGTGAGGAGTCGGGCCTGCCGACTCTTGCTCACTTGAACCTCCTGGCTTCGGCTTTTGAGGCTGTAGACGGCAACGATTCAGCGAATGATGTCGCTGAATTCATCCAGGAGATGGCGTACTTGGTGGATGATCTTTCTGCGGAACAAGTACTGCGCGATGTAAACGAAGACCGTTCGGTATCTGGCTTTCCCGAAGTGAAGGGCATCGAACAGGTGGAGGCTGAACTGTCTAAGCGAAAGCGTTATTACCGTAACGCAATCAAAGATGCTTTAAATAGGCTTCCGCCTGCTTCTCTTGTCGATGCTATGACTGCCGCCGTCGACCAAATTACCTGTAATGGTGAAGATCATGCGCCAGAACTCATCGACGACCTGGTGGACAGTTATGCTGTTGAAACCCAGGGATTCTTGCAGAAAGAGGCTGAAAGTGTAGAGAAATTGATCATTGCAGCCAGAGACTCAGCTAAGTCGGGCGAAAATGTAGTAAAGCCGATCGTAGATAAGCTGGTGGTAGTTGCGAGGAATTGGGACAAAGTTGCTCAACCGATTCAGCTTAGCGCAAAGGCAAGGGGCATTGATCACGACCCGAGCCATGAAATTGCATACTCGATAAGAAGCCTGGCGATTGATCTATTTAACGAGCATGACATGCTTGACCAATCGACGAGACTCACAGAGTTGATACAAGAGCTCTTCGCGGAATTACCTGAAGTTGTCGAACGAGTTGGCGAAGACGCAGAGGCACTTGCGGACATTTTCCATAATCGAAAGCAGGCTGAGGCCCAGAAGGATGAGTGGACTCGCGATATCACATATCGTGCTGAAGTTGGGGTGATGTTCAAAGATGTGTTGAGTATCTCGCCTGATGGTCTCGCTTGGAAGAATCAACGCTTTCCGCTAGAAGCAGTCACCCGCGTGCGGTGGGGCGCGGTCCGTCATTCGGTAAACGGTATACCTACTGGCTCCACGTACACTCTTGCGTTTGGCGACAACCGATCAGAAGCCGTCGTCGAGTTGAAGAAAGAGTCGACATACTCTACGTTCCTGGAGAAACTGTGGAAGGCAGTGGTTATTCGGCTACTGACAGAGTTGTTTGAGACTTTGCAAGCAGGAAGAGAGGTCCGTTTCGGTGAGCTTACGCTCAGGGATGATGGCGTTACGTTGATCAAACACAAGTTTCTTGGTGCAAATGAAAAAGTGACTTGTTCTTGGGGGCAAGTGAATGTCTGGAGCGCAGACGGATCATTTTATATCGGATCCAAGGACAACAAGAAAACTTATGTTGGCCTTTCCTATATCCATGCTGCAAATACTCACGTCCTCGAACAGGCAATTCGGATGGCCTTTAAAAAACCGGGTATGCGTCGCTTAAGCGATGTGATCCGCTGAAGATAAGGTCGTCAACTTCGCGAGGATCAACTATGGGATTTATATCTAAATTATTCGGTGGCAACAAAGAGGATAAAGCACTTCATGAAGCGTTTGGGCAGATTCGACGCATTCTTGAGGATGAGAAATTCCAGCTCGATATGATTCATCCCATGATGAAGGAGATGATCGAGTCTCGCCCTGCCTATGATAAAGATCCGAATGGTACTGGTCCCTTTGGGTTTACCGAGACCAACCCAATCCCCGTCAATGGCCCAATCGGCCAACTTGCGTACCTGTCGAAGCTGGAAACGGAAAGGGGCGAGAGAATCATTTTTCACAGAATTGGTGCGGTGGACACTATTGACGTTTTCGAGGCCGTTACGTTCTCGGGAAGCGAGTGGTTCATTTTATTTGTGGATTTATATCACCCTCGACGTTCACGACTGACACCCGACGGTTTCAGCTTCACGGACGAGATTGGTCAGTTTTCAGGTTTCCATAAATTTTGTACTGACTTTCCGTATGACTTTGTAGAAATGAAGCAGTCGGAGAGCGAATCGGGTTTGAGTATGGCGTATATCGCTATCAGCAAGGTTATAGATCCCATTCAGAATAGAGCATACCAACGCCCCCTTGCACACAAGGCGAAAATAGACCTAGTGAGGAGTCGTTTGACAAGCGTTCAGACGCAGTGAGTTTATATAAAACGAACAACTTTTTTGTTGGGTCCAGGAATATGAAGCGGCAATACAGAAGTGGTAGGTTCCAATGACGTTTAAGGCTTACCGAGCTGCGCCTTTTAGTCATGCGCATGAAAACCGTATATTCAATCAGCTCTACGATATTCTGCTGGCTCACTGGGGACAGCAGGACGAGCCTCTCCGTTTGCTAGGGAATTTTTACGTTGATGGTGGGGAAATTGATGCCCTTGTCATTAAGCGATACGCGGCAATCGTCATCGATTTCAAGGATTGTGGAGGGAATCTACAGTTTTCCGAGAATGGCCGGTGGAAAAATGATGCTAGTGAGAGAGTAGATCTGTGACTGAGCAAGACAATGGATTTCGCAAATTTCAAAGATTTGTGCGTGATAATGCTAGGTCAGCTAAGAAAAAGTTTGATGATAGTGAGCTGTCAGGCCAAATATCTGAGAAGGCTACAGCAGCGGGAAAAGTGGTTAAGGATAGCTATACGAAAAGTGGCTTCGGCGACGCAGTGAAACCTTTAGTCGGCGCGGGCTCGAAAACTATTGGCTATACCCTGGGCAAGGCCGTCGACATAGACGAGAGTTTGAAGATTAGCGAAAAGGCGAAGTCGGCCAGGGCTGTGGTAGTGAGGACTGTTGCTGAGCCAACTAAGCAGTATTTAGATGATAGCGGCGTAACTGATGTGGTTGTTCGCGTAGGACGTAAAACGGGAGATGTCTATGGCGCAGCTCGGGGGTATGTTAAGCCCTATTTCGAGCCTGAAGATGCGCGGGAACTACTGGAAAATGCTCGCAAAGAACTCACGTACATTACCGCTTGTATTCTCCAGATCAGCTACAAAGAAGCAGAAGGCTGGCTAGGTGAATTTGGTAAGCTGCTGTCGGCTAAAATTGCAGGGGTCGCGGGTACGGTTACTCTATTCGGTTTGGTCAGTACCTTTGGTACTGCAGGGACCGGCACAGCTATCGCCAGCCTGTCTGGTGCCGCTGCAACTAACGCGACCTTGGCCTCAATAGGTGGCTTAGTGGGTGGAGGTATGGCGGCTGGCGCGTTGGTGATGTCAGGTGTTGGAATCCTTGTAGGCATAGGTGCTTATAAGTTACTTGCTTCCGAGGCCAGAGATTTTGATAGCTTGCCTGATGAAGATAAACAGATAGTCAGCACCGCAGGAACACTTCTGGCTGCTATACAGGAACAACTTGATCAGGCAGAGATCGAGTTGACAGCTGAAGAGGCTTCGCTATTTGTTGAACAGTCATTGGTCCCATTTCATGAGTACCTTGAAGAGCATGCAGAGACCATCTGTTCCCGGCTGGATAACAAGAATGCCTTGGCATACCGTCAGCATGTCTTAAAGGACTTCCAACCCGTAGTTATTGAAGGCTTCAGGCACTATGTGAGACATGCGCACGTGAGCGTAGAGGCCATTATTGGTGGCGTGTTCTACGCACTCATTACTCATACCGTGTTAGATGGTAGCTCAGAGCAGTTGTTTGTACTCGAAGCCCTCCGGCGATCCCGTGCTTCGCTCGAAGGTGCTTCCGAGGCTGATCTGGCGGTCTACCTAGACTCGTTGTCACCAGAGCAGTTGAGAGGGGTTGCCAATAACGTTAAAGGGATCTACCACGAAATGCGGTGGGTTGAAGAGTACAACGATACCCACACAGATAGTTACGCTACTCTGCACCAATCTACTACCCATCAGGGCTCAGATGTGCAGATATTCTCTCAAGACACGGGCGAGCTTTTGGAGGAATATCAGCTTAAGTCGACCGGTAGTACCAGCTACGTGCGGGAGCATTTAGAGAAGTATCCTGATATCGATGTGCTGGTGACGAATGAAGCGTCGAGTGTTATGAATGGCGTTGAATCGAGTGGTTTTTCCAATGCAGAAAATACTGCCTACGTAGACGATGTTTTTTACGAAGTAGCAGACAATACATTGACAGACCGAGTTACGGAGTCCGCTGAGTTGGCCGGTTTGGTTAGTGCAGGTAGAGAGGCACTAGCCGTATTGAATGGCGAGACGGAGATGGGTGCAGCGGGTAAGCGCACACTGGGTATTGTTGTCCAGGCTGCAACGGCGACAGGTATCACGGCTTTTCTGTTTAGCTAGAAGTTACCTGTTTGAACTATATTGTCGCGAGAGCAGTAGGGGGCTGTTCATGGCTTCAGTAATAATTATGAATAGGTGTGGTCAGTAGGAATGACAATGTTTGAAAAACAAGGTGATATCAGAACTCTACAAGTGGTTGGAGAGCGATTTATAAAGAAACGAATCCTTTCTCGCCTACAAAAATCCTCGAAAGTGGAAAGTGAATTGGTTAGCGCCTTGCGGCACGATCCAGTTGCGCTAAAAAGCCCTCTTGAACGAGTTGAGCCAAACATTAGAAGTAAAGGATGAGGCCATGATAGAGCAACAGGCGTTGGCTCATTTACGTTCGATGACTAATGATCCAGCCACGCAATTTCATAATGGGCAATTAGAAGCCATTGTCGAATTAGCGCAAAATAACCGACAGTTGCTCGTTGTGCAAAAAACAGGCTGGGGAAAAAGTGCGGTCTACTTTATTGCAACCAAGTTGCTAGTCGACCAGGGGCGTGGTCCTTCGATTATTATCTCGCCGCTTATTGCCCTAATGCGCAATCAAATTAAAAGTGCGGCCCGCTTAGGCGTAAGAGTGGTAACGGTAAACTCATCTTTATCTAAGCAAGAGCGAGCGGCCAATGAGGCTAAAATTGCAGCCCGTAAAGTCGACGCGATTATTATTGCGCCAGAGCAGTTGGCCAACGACTACTTTGTACAAAATGTGTTGAGTAATATCCTCTCCAGCGTGTCACTTTTCGTTGTGGACGAGGCGCATTGTATCTCTGATTGGGGACATGACTTTAGGCCTGATTACCGTCGTATTGTTCGTATACTTCGAGCTATGCCTAAAAACCTGCCCGTGCTAGCAACTACCGCTACGGCTAACAACCGTGTCGTTAACGATATTCAAAGTCAGCTGGGCGAGCACATTTTGATCAGTCGTGGTGAACTGACGCGAGAAGCGTTGCACTTGCAAAATCTGCCGCTGATGCCCAAAGCACAGCGTTTGGCTTGGCTGGTAATGGCTCTGAACCATATCGAAGGCACTGGCATTGTCTATGCCAAAACGGTTAGGGATTGTGAGTTGGTGGCAGACTGGTTGATCGCCAATAATATTAATGCTAGAGCTTATTCTGGCGATAGTGACTCAGACGACCGCATCATGCTAGAAAACGCGTTACTGGATAACCACGTAAAGGCATTGGTAGCCACATCGGCGTTAGGGATGGGTTTTGATAAGCCTGACATCAGTTTCGTTATTCACTTTCAGTCTCCAGGCAATGTGGTTGAGTATTACCAGCAGGTGGGACGTGCGGGCCGCGGTATAGACGATGCCTACGGTATTCTCATGCAGGGAGAGGAGGATGAGCGCATACAAGACTATTTTATCAATCGTGCATTTCCAACCCAGGCAGAAGTTGATGATTTGCTTCAAGCCATCGCCAGTGAGGAAGGCTTGAAAAAGTCTGAAATGGAAAAACACACAAACCTCTCAAAAGGCAATATAGATAAAGCCATAAAATTTTTATCGGCAGAAGATCCTTCTCCTATCTTTAAAGATGGATCGACTTTTTATCGAACGGCCATAGATTACCATTTACCCTCAGCCCGAATAGAGCGATTAAGCGCCATCAAAACCGGCGAGTGGGAACAATTACAGGCCTATAGTGCTCATTTACAATGCCTGATGCGTTTTCTGGCTCAAGCCCTGGATGACCCATTGGCGGAGAATTGCGGTAAATGTGCAAATTGTGATCCAGTATCAAAGGTGGCTATTGAGGCACCTAGAGAGCTTATTTTACAGGCAGCGGAATTTCTCAAATATCGATATGTAAAGATTAAACCCCGAAAAGTGTTTGGTGGTTCTGGTGATCTGGTTAGGGAGGCTTTCCCTATTTATCAGTTGCCTTATAAAAATCCACAGTGGCAAGCCGAAGAGGGATTGGCACTGTCACGCTGGAAAGATGGCGTCTGGGGAGATCTGGTAGCCGCTGGTAAAGCCGCTGACCAGTTCAGTGACGAACTTATTGCGCCAATGGTTCAAATGATCCAGAGCATGCCTGTGGATCAACAACCACGCTGGCTAACGTATGTGCCGTCACCTCGCCATCCAACCCTGGTCAAGAATTTTGCGCACAAGCTGGCCAACGCGCTAGGTATTCATTGTTCTGATGCTATTACGGTCGACCAAGAAAAAGCACCTCAAAAAATGATGGAAAACAGCTATCGCCGTAGCGAGAACCTTGACGGGGCCTTCGCTGTGGAGGAGGCACAGGTCTATGTTGATCCAGTCTTCCTGTTAGATGATGCCGTAGACTCCGGTTGGACGTTTACGGTTGCTGCAGCCCTTTTGAAACGAACCAATTCGGGTAAGGTCTATCCCATAGCCTTAACCTCAACGAGTAAACAAGGTTAGGTCATGAATAACGAGAATGTATTGCAAGCCATTTTATTGCTATGTAGCTTTTTCAATAGAAGGGAAAGCAGAAGCATAAAGCCGTTAACGCCGACAGAATATTCGCGTTTAGCGGCGTGGCTGCATCAGAATAAGTACACCCCCGCCGACTTTCTTGACCGGCAAGGTGAACTGTTAGAAAAATGGGTAGATCCCAAGCCTACATCTAAAAACCCAATCACTAAAGAGCGTTTGGCCGAGCTGTTACAGCGTGCCGCCAGCATGGGGTTCGCGTTAGAAAAATGGCAGCAACAAAAGGTATGGGTATTAAGCCGTGCGAGTCAGGATTACCCTAGAATTCTCAGAGAAACACTAGGAGAGACCCGCTCACCGTTACTTTATGGCATCGGTAACAAGGAGTTGTTGAATATGAAGGGCATTGGTTTCGTTGGCTCCCGCGATACCAATAGCGATGATGAATCATACACTAAGAGGTTGGCACAGCAGGCGGTTAATCAATGTTATGCCGTTGTGTCAGGAGGCGCAAAAGGGGTTGATCAAACATCAATGCTAGCGGCGTTAGAGGCCGGTGGCTCGGCCGTAGGCATCCTGGCTGATTCGCTTTTGAAAGCTGCTACCAAGCCCCAATACCGGACCGCTCTCCAGGAGGGCCGATTGTTGCTCATTACGCCTTACTATCCAGAAGCCGGGTTTAGCACTGGCAATGCCATGGGCCGTAACAAGTATATTTATTCACTGTCAAAAGGCGTGGTTGTCGCAAAGTCCGATGAAAAAGGTGGCACATGGTCAGGTGCGAAAGAAAATCTTAAAAGGCAGTGGGTGCCGCTTTGGGTTCGCGATATAGAGCAAGCGGGTAATCAAAAGCTGATTGAGCTGGGTGGGAAGGCACTTTCAGAAGATACAGTTGATTTCGCAAAGCTGCAATCAGATTTCACTTTTGAAAGTGTTGACAGCACTAAGCCAAAGCAACCTAAAGAAACACACAGTGTAAAAGAGGAAATACAACCCGATCCAACTATGGGTGACTTATTTTCTGAAAAGCAGAATGATGCCGCCGAAGAAGTGACAGCGGTGGAAAAGCAATCTGGTCAAGATGCTGCAGTTGGAGAATCTGGTCCTCAAGACGTTTCGTCTCAAGAATCCAGTCTTCACGAAAACGCGTCAACCTTTGAGGGCGAGGCGGAGGTGGACGAAAATACTGACTCAAAGGAAAGGTCAGAGCAAGAGGATAAAGAAGAGCAAATACAGAGAGTAGCCAAACTATCAAATGATGCTGAGAAAAAGGCCGCTGACTTGAGTCACAATGTCTCTCTTGGTGTGTTTCTTGATGTGTTCTATCAGCAGCTGATACGGTCAAAAAAGCTAACCTATGTTCCTAAAGAACTAGCGTCAGAGTATCCAGAGCTTAGTGATGCTGTCATTAAGCAATGGTTAATAGTCTTGGAAGAGAAAGGCCTCGTACGAAGAAAAGGCAGAAAGCTTGCTTATACGCTTGTTAATGGAGATGGTTAGCGCATGCAGACATGCTATCGATACCAGAGGAGTTTTTTACTTAATTTCAAAAATATTTTTCATACGGACCCTACTGATGCCGTTTTAGAGAGTTGGGTGTTGATTAGTTGTAAACGGAAAATTCATGAAAATAGTATTGAGAAATTGTGGATAATTTCCGTTTAACCTCGCATGCGCTAGATCGATTACGCGAAAGATCGGTTATAGGGCCAGATATCGTTTTGTCGGCGTTAAAAAATGGCAGGATCGAACTGATTACTGTCGAGCAATATTCTAATCGAGGAAGTTATCTATATTTTTCTGATATAGAGAATACATTTTTTGTATTAGTTATAGATATTTCGACACAAGAAGTCGTCACAATCTTGCCTATTGAATATTGGGAAAACCTGAAAGCCCCTGAGAGGAAAAGTAGATTTCTTAATTGGGGCTCGATAACGAAATCTATACTTTTCAAAGCGATAAGAAGGGTAGATAGCGGGCACGAATTTATTGTTCATCCGCCATTATTTGGAAGGGATTTAATATACTTTTTCATTAGCTACTATATAGATGGTAGTGTAATCCCCCCAAAAAATAATCGAGGTTTTGAGTAGAGACTTTTACAATGATCGCAGAAGGAGCGATAAATGAAGAAGTCTCGATTCACGGAAGGCCAGATACTGGCGATTCTGAAGCAACACGAAGCCGGAGTTCCTGTTGCCGATCTATCCCGCGAACATAACGTCAGTACAGCGCTGATCTATCAGTGGCGCTCAAAGTTCGGTGGCATGGACGCCTCGATGATGAAGCGACTGAAGGAGCTGGAAGCCGAGAATGCTCGCCTTAAGAAGATGTATGCCGAAGAGCGGATCAAGGCCGAGCTCCGTCAGGAAGCCCTTGAGGGAAAGCTGTAAGGCCATCTCGGCGCCGGGAGATGGCCAGGAAGGGCGTAGCTAAACATGGCATCAGCATTCGGCTCGCCTGTGTGGTATATGGCATTAGCGAGACCTGCTATCGCTACCAGGCCAAGCTTGATGGCGAGAACGCCCTGGTCGCGGACTGGCTGCTAAAACTCACCCAGGCCCACAAACGCTGGGGCTTTGGTTTGTGTTTCATGTATCTGCGCAACGTGAAGGGCTACTCCTGGAACCATAAGCGTGTGTACCGCATCTACCGGGAGCTGGAGCTGAACTTACGTATCAAGCCCCGACGGCGGATCAAGCGGGCTTACCCTGGGGAGTTGGATGTGCCGATTGCGCCGAACCAGGTCTGGTCGATGGACTTCATGAGTGATCAGCTGGTCAGCGGCAAGACCATCCGGACGTTCAATGTGATTGACGACTACAATCGCGAAGGCCTGGGTATTGAAGTAGACCTGTCATTACCTGCACTGCGTGTGATTCGCGCTCTGGACCAGATCATTGAATGGCGCGGAAAACCTATGGCAATTCGCTGTGACAACGGGCCTGAATACATCTCGCAGTCCCTGGTGGACTGGGCCAACAAAAGCCGAATTACGCTGATCTACATCCAGCCCGGCAAGCCAACTCAGAATGCCTACATTGAACGCTTCAATCGGACTGCGCGGCATGAATGGCTGGATCTGCATGAGTTCAACAGCGTTGCCCACGCCCAGCTATTAGCGACTCAGTGGCTTTGGGAATACAATAACGAACGGCCGAATACGGCTATCGGAGGGATACCTCCAACCCAGCTGTTAAAGGCAGGGTAACCCTCTACTCAAACGGGCGGTTAAAAATGGGGGGATTACAGTAGCTACCATATAGTGAGAGCTGATTCTATGGAAATAACGGCTCTAGTGAGTTTAAGTAAAGGCAAATGTATTGCCAGAATGCAAGCGGACCTACAGTTCGGTGTGGGTTCTCTGGAGCCAGATGGCGGTGTCTTTTATATTTCATGGAAAACCAATAACTCTAAAACTTTTAAGTTTCCAGAAGCATTACAGCTTATAGAATTTCATTCTCTTATTGATTATGAATATTTATATAGTGCCGTCATTACAGATGTATCTCACAGGATTTGCAGTACGAAAAAATTCCCCCAATTTGATTGGACGAAAGGAGATGGCTGAGTTTAACCCTCTCGAAGGCGCTTGTTGAACCAATATAGTCGGTGCCTTCAGAGGTTGTTGATTTACTCTGGATATATGATGCATATATTTGAAGAGCTGCAGGAACTATAGTCTCTTGAAGGCTGGGCATAAAACTATGCTCTCTCTGTACTGAGGTATCCATGGGACCACCATGGGACCACCCTCACGCCTTTTCATGCCCTCTAATGCCGAGGTCATTTTTTAACTCTCTGATTTATAAGGCATTAGGGGGCATGGCGAGGCGCAAAATAGCATGGCTCAGGGTTCGAATCCCTCGCTCTCCGCCATATACAAAAAAGGGGTCCCGTGGGGACCCCTTTTTTTATATGGTGAAGATCGCGGTGTGGACGAACCCTCCGGTTCGACAAACTCTCCCCACGGGAGAGTTTGAGACGAGCGCCAACGGCGCGAAGCCCCGCAGGGGTCAGAACGGCCCAAAGGCTGTTCTGATCAATCCCTCGCCCGGACCGCTAAAAACTATCCAATAGCCGCTGCCGAGAACTTCGTTGTCGTGGCAACCTGTCCCTGGCGAAATCGTAACTCAAGCAACCATCGGCAATTGAAATAACCCGCGACAATGCATTTCCCAGTGGTACTTGTTGATATCCACGATCTTGCTTCCGGCGGTTTCTTTTGGAGTAGAGCCACCCCGCCCCGAATGAGTCCTGCTCTCGTTGTAATAGCACTGATATTCACAGAGCTTGTTTTCCAAATCTGTCGCAGTCCAAAAAAGCGTGTGATCCAGTAGTTCTCGTCGAATACTACCAATCAGTCGCTCTACAAATGGATGCGACATCGGCACATGTGGTGGCGATTTGATCTCCTCCACTTCAAGCACACGCAGATTGGCTTTCCATCGTTGGTATTGAAAGAGTGGATCGTTATCTGAGCTGAGATATTTCGGCCGGTCGTGCCCGGAAGTTGCATGATTGAACATGCGGCATAGCGCTGGCCCATCAACATTACCAGCAAGTACACCAAAGCCGATGATCCTGCGGGTGTACTGATCCAGCACGACCATCACCCAGTGACTCTTCAATAAAATAGATTCGCAGCGAAACAGGTCTACCGGTCCGGCGTCCCGGCTCCACAGGCTGTCCTTGGCGTGGCCGATGGTAGTTAGCCAGGAAGGGCCTTGGTTGTTGGGACCTGGCTTGCAGTGAGCTGCTAGGACACGCCGTACTGTGTCTTTATCAAGCTCCAAACCAAAGACCAAGCTGACTTGCTGGGCGATTCGGGGACAGCCGTATCGGGGGTTGCGCCGCTTCATTTCGACGATGGCGTTTATCACTTCTTTTGAAGGACCTTTCGGACCAGGCTTTCTTCCACCGCCCGGTGAATACAGCAGCCGATACTTTCGCTTTTTCATTGCAGTATGAAATCGAAGTAGGGTAGATGGCTTGATAATTATGGCTGATCTGGCGATGCGCCGGGGATTCAAAAACAGCGACCAAAAGCCGAGTAGGGCACGATCCTGTGTTGATAGATTGGGTGCTCTTTGTCTGGACCGTCTGTGGATGATCAGTTGTTGTTTTAGAATCAGGTTTTCAGCAATGACTGTTTGGCCGCCGCCTAGCCGCAGCAGCTTAGCCAGAGTGGTGAGCAGTTGAACAAGTAGGTAAATGACGTCTCTCATGTCGTCTGAGAGAAATAGTGATCGGTGAAAGCGGCAACAGCTAACCTTCTGATACTATTGTTGAATTTGTATTTCGCCATGCACAGGAAGTTGGTCTGTAAGAGAGTTCGAATCTTGGAATCTTTTGATATCGGCATTTCCTGTCAGGTCAATAGTGGTCAGCACTATTCTTCACTGCCGACGAGTTTCCTTAACATCTTCCGCCAGCCAAACCTTTATCAATGACTGATACGGCATGTCCCGTTTGTTTGCTTCGATTTTAATGCTGTCGAGCAAGCCTTCAGGTAGTCTCAGCGAAATCGTCTTCGTTGACGGCTTCAGATTTGACAGTGATACAGATTCAGCCTTCGTCCAATCAACATGGTCGCTCGAATCGTGTGTTTCCCAAAACTCTCGCTCCTCTTGCTCGGTATCAAATTTTGGCACTTTCTTAACTTTGCTCATAAATTTTTCTCTCCTTCCGGTGCATATCTCGCGCCGAGATTACCCGGATTAATGTCCCACGGCGTCTCAGTGTAAACGTGACGTGTAACTGCCTGGCAGCATCCGTTTGGCCCAAGGCATGATATCTGGCCTCATCTCGGCTGTGCTTACTATCGGATAGCAACAGGAGCGGTACATTGAAGAACAGCTGTTCAGCCTCAGATTGGCTAACATCGTGCTTTTTAACACTCTTCCGAGAATTACCTGAGTCCCAGTCGAAACCAACAATTTCAGTCAAATTGATCATTTGTGTATATTATCATCATATACGCTTCTTGCAATCGTACCAAGAAAATCATATGGCGGATTTACCCAGGGGGTTACTGCGACAGTTGAGGAAGCCCTTTCTTTCTTTAACAGTACTACTTCTTGATGCGTGGAATTGTCGGTCATATAAATGTCGCGCGTGGGACTACCATGGGACCATCTCCACGCCTTCTGATGCCCTTTAATGCCTAGCCTATTTTTTAACTCTCTGATTTATAAGGCATTAGAAGGCATGGCGGGGCGGCAAAATGCATGACTCAGGGTTCGACAAACTCTCCCCACGGGAGAGTTTGAGACGAGCGCCAACGGCGCGAAGCCCCGCAGGGGTCACAGCGGCCCAAAGGCCGTTGTGATCAATCCCTTGCCCGGACCGCTAAAAACTATCCAATAGCCGCTGCCGAGAACTTCGTTGTCGTGGCAACCAATCCCTCGCTCTCCGCCATAAATGAAAAAGGGCTGCCCGCTAGGGTGGCCCTTTTTTGTTTATAGAGGTGAGTGGGATTGGATGAGGACCGGAACGCCGGACCGCCTGTTTGACAAAGCGCGACCAAAGGAGCATTTCGCTTCATGCGCCGGCTGAATGCCACGCAGCTTTGCCGGTTGGCATCTCGCCAGTCAACGGCTAAGCTGCTGTGTATGTCTATATATCGTGCCACAGTGACGGTTTCCTCGCCTGTAATCCAGGCGGCCTGGGTAGTATTTTTGTTGTTGAACCTGGCCGGCAACGCTATCGCGCAATCTCCCGACAGTGCCGACTACCCATCACTAGATGTCTCAGTTAGCGCGTTTCCCTCTCAGCGTCTGGTCGCTCTTTCCGCTAATCGGGAAGGCCTCTACCCAATTGCCTGAAAAATTGCGTAGTACCGAACATGGCCTGCAACATCTACCGATTATGAGGAGTCTGGAGAGGGTGGAACCGGGCAATGCACAATTTACTGTTAGTAGGCTAAATTACCGTAGTCACTGGCAAAACAGTGCCATTCGGAAAACCGGCCGATTGGTGCCGAGCCATATCCCCTGCCAGCGTACACACCCAGATTGAGCCAGGCATTGAACTCATTTTCCATCCTGCTCGTAGAAGACACCCTGTCCATCGCTCGCCAGGTGACTGATTTCCTGGAGGGGCACGGCTGGCAGGTTGACCATGCCCGGACTGGCGGCCACGCGGTAGCGCTCGCACAGGATAACCTCTATCACCTTGTACTTCTTGATCTCAACCTGCCGGACATGGACGGCGTAGATGTCTGTGCACGAATCAAGGAATCCTCGGAGATAAACGTTCCGGTGATGATGGTTACGGCCCGCGACAGCTTCGAGGACAAGGCCACCGGCTTCGGCATGGGTGCAGATGACTATGTGACCAAACCCTTTGACTTGCGGGAGCTGGCCCTGCGCTGCCAGGCACTGGCCAGGCGTAATGCGCTGAACCAGAGCAAGGTGCTGGAGCTCGGAGAGCTGCGCATCAACCTTGCGCAAAAAGCCGCATGGCGGCAGGATCAGCCGCTGGCGCTGACCGCAATCGGCTTTAAAATTCTGGCGCTACTGGCGCAGGCCCATCCGAACCCTGTATCACGCTCGGTGCTAATGCACCGGATCTGGGGGGATGCGCCACCGGACAGCGATGCACTCAAGTCCCACATCTACAGCCTGCGCCATGCCATGGACAAGCCCTTCGAATCAGGCATCCTGAAGACCATTACCAACGTGGGTTACAAGCTGGATATCCCCGATGCCTGACAGGAACAGTATCGAGCGGCAGGTCACGAGGAGCTTCGTTGGCTTGACCGTGTTGCTCACCGCAGTCTACGTGGGCATGGTGGTTCTCTTCGCCTACATCACCGAAGACGAGATTATCGACAAGCTGCTGGCCCGGGAGATCAGCTACCTGCAGGATACCTATGCCGACACTGGCCAATGGCCCTCTCCCAGGCTTGACTACATGATGCTCTATGCCAGTGCTGAGCAGGCTCCGGTGCCAGTGCGCCGAAAGCTGCTGGAAAGCCCCGACAGCGGCGAGATATTCACTGCCGACGAGAGACACTACCATGTGCGCAAATTCTACCTGGGTGAAGATCTTCAGGCGCTGCTGGTTGCCGAGGTGTCGTCCCTGTTGGTAGTGACCAACCTCTCCGGCAGCCTGTTGAAAATTCTGGCTGGCCTGGTGGTGTTTGCTCTCGCCCTGTCACTCTGGCTGGCTTACAGGGTGGCCCGGCAGACGACGCGCCCCATTATCCTACTGAGCGATGAAGTGAAGCAGATGCATCAGCAGGGCAAGGCGTTGGACCTAAGTGCAGCCGGCAGGAATGATGAGGTTGGCTACCTGGCGGAGACCATTCAAAGCAATTTCAACCAGATCCATGACGCACTCGAAAGAGAGAGCCACTTTACCCGGGACGTCAGCCACGAGTTGCGCACACCGCTCACAGTGGTGAACAACACCCTTACCCTCCTGGAAACCCGGTCGCCGCAGCCCCGGGATATCGAGCAACTGAAGCTAGCAGTGCAACATATGCAGAGCACCGTCGCCATCCTGCTCGCCCTGGCTCGGCAGGACTCGGTAGAGTTGCAGTCACTGAGGTTACGCCCCATTGTGGAAGAAGCGATACTGGGCTTGCATGGGGCGCTCGAGCGCTCCAATTTTTCGGTGGAAGTGGCAATAGCAGACGACTGCGAGCTGATCGGCAATCGCCAGTTGATCACGCTGCTGGTCGGCAATCTGGTTGAGAATGCAATGCGCTATGCCGGCGAGCCTTTGCTGAACATCGCATCGCATGAGGACAGCCTGGTATTCAGCAACGCGGTCTTTGCCCCCGTGATCGATGACCCGGTCAAACCTGGCAGAAAACAGGCAGACAGCCCCGGATTTGGACAAGGACTATTTCTGGTTGAGCGCATTGCCGCAAGGCTGAACTGGCAACTTTCAACGCGCACTCAGGCAGGGTTATTTAGCATTATCCTGAAAATTTCACCTTGATTTGACCTCCTGTCCCTTAGCCTGTGGTCACTGCATACGCGAGGCGAAATCATATGTTAAAGAAAATACTACTGGGCATAGCCCTGATAATCATGTGCTTCACAGGTGCTGGCGTCTGGATCGTCAGCTTGCTACAGGGCAGTGAATTGGCGAAACTGGCCGCCACAACCCCGGATAAACTCACCTATCTTGACGCGAAAGTCACCTCGGGCAGAGGGAAAATTCTCGCCATTGTGACCAGCACCGGCGAGATGCGTGAGTCCGGAAAACGAACGGGCTATGAACTCACTGAATTATCCCGGGCCTATTACGTATTCACCGCCAATGGCTTCACTGTCGATATCGCCAGTCCGGACGGCGGGAGACCACCGGTAGTGATCGATGACGATGACATGGGGGAATTTGACTATGCGTTCCTCAATGACCCCGTAGCAAGAAGCAAAGTCATCAACTCCACTGCTGTAGCGAGCATCAATCCCGAGGAATACGCCGCTGTGTATTTCGTGGGTGGCAAGGGCGCCATGTGGGATTTTCCGGACAATGAGGCCATACAGAACCTCGTTCGGCACTTCCATTATAAAGACAAGGTGATTGGTGCTATCTGCCACGGACCGGCGGCGCTAGTGAATGTGAAGCTCGACGGTGGTGAATACTTTATTGCCGGTAGGCAGGTCAGCGGATTCAGTAACGACGAGGAGCTCTTTCTGATACCGGAAGCCCGGACCATTTTTCCGTTCCTGCTGGAGGACAGGTTGCGTACTCGCGGCGCGGCGGTGCAGACAGGCCCGTCCTATCTGGAGCAGGTGAGCCGGGACGGGGCACTACTCACGGGGCAGAATCCCTGGTCGGTTTGGGCGCTGGCTGAATCCATGATTGTGCAACTGGGCTATCACCCTGTTCCCCGGCTAAAAACCGCGGACGAGTACAGCGTCCAGATTCTTGGCACCTATGAGCAACATGGTTACCGCAATGCCCGGGCACAGCTTGAGTTTCTGGCGGGCAGGGCAGACACGCCGATCAACCATCGCCTGATCGCCATGCACTCGCTGGTTGCCGCGATGAAGATGGAGCTGGTCAAGGCCTTCGAATTGGTGATGATCGCCGCCGGTGCCAGGCCGGTTGGGGGCGGTTTATGAAGCGCTTATTCAAAATTCTGGCCACAGTGGTAGTACTCACAGGGCTGGCACTGGGGGCGCTCGCACTGGCGCCCCTGCCGGCCATGCCGCAGACGGGTATCCACAGCGACGTACTGTTGCGCAATGTACGGTTACTGGCGGTGGAACTAGGCGAGATGACGGGGCCGCGGGATATCCTCGTCCGTGAAGGCCTTATTATCCGTATTGCTCCGGCAGGACAGCCGGCAGTCGCGAGCAATGCGCTGGAAATTGACGGCACTGGCAAGTATGCAATTCCTGGCCTGTGGGACATGCACACCCACTCCACCAAGTTATCCCCGCAATACCTGCACCCCCTGTTCCTCGCCAACGGGGTAACCGGGGTGCGTGAAATGTGGGGGTGTATGTCCGAACCCGACAGCTATATTGCGTGCCAGGAAGAGCGTGTCAGCTGGAACCGGAACCTGGCCCAGGGCGGCGCAAGCAGCCCTCGCTATGTTCAGCACAGCAGTTTCCAGATCAACGGCGGTAACGAGGTACCCCAGGGCTACCCTGATTTCTTCCGGGTCCGCAATGGCGACGATGCAAAGGAACTTGCTGGCTATTATGCGAATGCAGGTACGGATTTTCTCAAGATCTACTCCGAACTATCCCCCGAGGCCTATAGCAACCTGGCCGGAGAAGCACGGGTACAGGGATTGTTGATGGCCGGGCATCGGCCCCTCGGCGTGTCACTTCCCGAGCTGATTGCGGCAGGACAGCGCAGCGTGGAACACCCCCGCCTGTTCCTGCTGGAATGCTACCGTGGGGCCAGTGATTTCCGCGGCCTAAACGATCCGCTGGCCACTTTTAATATGGATCTGCGCCAGAAACTGTTGAAGGAGCACGACACCGACACTTGCTCCCGGCTGATGGCGTCCATGGCGAGTGCAAAAACTGCCTGGGTACCAACTCTGCAGGTATTGGCCATGAGCGCCCGCGCCCAAAATGCAGGTTTCCGCAACGACCCTCGCCTGAAGTACATCCCCTGGCCAATTCGCGAAGGTATGTGGATGCCGGACGCGGACAATGCCGCCAGGAATTCCAGGCTGGCCGGACACGCAAAAACCTATGAGCAGTTATATCAGCTGGCGCAGCGTAACCTGGTGGATGCCCATCAGGCGGGTGTTGAGTTGTTGGTGGGCACCGACGCCGGCGATACCTATATTTTTCCGGGTTTCTCCGTTCACGACGAACTCAGGGAATTTGTCGAGGCCGGTATTTCTGCCGCCGATACCCTGCGCCTTGCCACCATGGGCGCGGCGACCTTCAGCGGCCTTGATCAGCAGTACGGCTCTATTGAAGAAGGCAAGGCTGCAGATATTGTGCTGCTGAACGACAACCCGCTGGATAACATCGAGGCAACTCAGAACATCTACGGCCTGCTCTTTAACGGCCAGTTTTTCAACCGTGCGGCGCTCGACCAACTGTTGAGTTTCGCCGAGCACCAGAGCAACGGCGTTCAGTTCAACCTCAGGCTACTGTGGAGCCTGGTCAGTAGCCCTATTGTGCGCGTGCAGTTGGCTGATTAGGGTGCTGACCAGCAGCCGCATTGCCGGAATTTGAGGATCAGTGTGTTCGATCAGGCAACCTGTAGCGTCTGCCCGTTGTCGATACTACGGTGCAATAAGTATAAGAAGTACGAATGGGGTGTCGAGAGTAACTGGTCGTCCAGAAAGTGATCGTGGAATCTGAGAACGTGGATGCAGTATTGAATTGCATCCAATATTGATCAATTGGGGGTGCGGACAAAATCTTGGACTACTTTGGAGGTAGTCCATGTAC
>TARA_R110001592_G_scaffold9723_4_pt1 | contig 76712 bp, 58 predicted proteins | sample TARA_R110001592 | Tara Oceans TARA_R110001592 (sample SAMEA4398387) | marine metagenome | biome: Polar Biome; feature: [SRF] surface water layer (ENVO:00010504); material: water (ENVO:00002006), including particulate matter (ENVO:01000060) such as... | depth 5 m | reverse complement strand
GCTGTGTTGTGCTGGGTTGATACAATAACACATTTCAACTCGAGTAACTCAAATTGATTTAAGGTTTTCTGTCAGTTCCATCTAATTGATTTAAAAATTACTGTCAGTTCGAGTGTTTCGAGGCACGAGAAAAGTATCGAGAACGCGACAATTTGCCAGCAATCAAAAGCACAACTTCTCGATACACCGTCCTACGTCCGGCACTCGAAGTGACTGGCTGTGGGGTGTTGGGTTAATACAATAACGCATTTCAGCTAGAGAAAATCAAATTGATTTAAAGTTTGTTGTCAAAAATTACTGTCAGTTCGAGTGTTTCGAGGTACGAGAAAAGTATCGAGAACGCATTAGAGAAGAACTGTCAATAAATATAGGTTAGTCTACTTCTCGATACACCTTCCTGCGTAAGGCACTCGAAGTGACCAGCTGTGTAATGCTGGGTTGATACAATAACACATTTCAGCTAGAGAAAATCAAATTGATTTAAGGTTTGCCGTCAAATATTACTGTCAGTTCGAGTGTTTCAAGGCACGAGAAAAGTATCGAGAACCTTTATTGCAAAAAAAAATCCCTCGATAGCTCGAAGGATTTTTAAATGCTGTTTTATGGATTTGTTCTTTATTTCAAGATGTTAACATGGCCAAAGTATTCGTGTTTGATGCCTTTGAAATCTCTCAATCTCAAGTGCCACACATACACATCGGTTTTTACTTTTTCGTACGGATTCGTTCTTAAATTTCCGTTCCAATATTCGTCCGGATCGCGGGTTAACCATACTCTTTCTCCCCAACGGTTGAACACTTCAAATTCGTAGCTGTCGTACTGTATGCCTTGTACAATAGGTTTGAAACCTTCGTTTACATTATCGCCGTTTGGCGTAAAACTGTTAGGAACGTAAACTGTCATTTGCGGTTCTATTTCCCAAACACCCCAAATACTGTCAACGCATTGGTGAATAGTGGTTACATGCAAATACACTAGGTATTGACCTATCTCACCGGGCGATGTTAGAATCGGGTTTCTGTCCAATCTATTGTCTAACAAAGTGCTGTCTAAAGTGTAGAATTCCCACATCCATTGATTGACTTCGCCCAACGATCTGTCCATGAATTGAACTTGATCGCTCAATGTTGTAAGCGGCTTAGGTTGGTAGGTTAAAGCAGCATCTGGATTGGCGTAACTTTCAATGTATCCAGTTTTTAGAATGTTGTCTTTGCAACCATCTGGCGATACAACTTGAAGCGATACGTCGTAAATACCTTTTGTGTAAATATGACTGAAATCGCCACCCGTTTCTCTTGTAGTTCCTTCACCTAAGCTCCAAAAATATTGTGCTACGTTGGTAGATTGATCTTCAAAATTGACAATCAATGGATCGCAACCAGTGGTAGGTAAACCAATAAAAGCAGGGTGGGGTGGTTCGAAGAAAACGATGCTTACGTTATCATATGCATCTGGCGAGCAATTGTCTGAAATGGTAATGCCTATGTTCACCGTGTCGCCATATTGTCCTGGTGGGGTAAATGGTCGTGCAACGTTGATGTTGCCATCGTCCCAAGCAAAAGTGTATGTGCCTGTACCGCCAGAATAAGTGGCGTCCAAATTCACAGTTTCACCGGCGCAAATTATCCAATCACTCGTTTCAGCATTGATAGACAATGGATCGAGGTAACTGATGATTATTTGTTCAGTATTAGACGGGCAGCCATTGGCATCCAATGCATAAACATCGTAGGTGTTGGATGTACTTCCTGTCATGGTATTGCCAAACGGACCTGTACCGTTCCAGTAGTAATTGTAACCGGGAGTACCACCAGTAGCAGTTGCAGAAATACTGAAAGGACTGCTGAAACATAAAGTAGTGTCTTCAGGTAAGGTAATGTTTACAGGGCTTGGTTGTGGCACGTAAAATGAAACAGTCGCAGCACATCCGGTAGCATCGGTTATGGTAACAGAATAATTGCCTTCAGCTAATCCAGTATGTCGAGCATTGTTGTCAAATTGATTGGTACTCCAAACTATGCTATTGTTCGATGTTCCTGAACTCAATTCTTGAATTTCTACAACGCCATCGTTGCCTTCAAAACAAGAAACAGAATCAATTGCAAGTGTGAATATTGGTCCACTTCTATCGCCAACAAATGTTGAATCTTTGGTGCGGCATGATTGTGAGTCGGTAACACTTACTCTGTATAGACCAGTAGGTATATTGTCGTTGTTCTCTAAAGTAATACCGTTGTCCCATAAATAGAAATAAGGTGCAGTACCGCCAGAAACGCCTGTAATGAAAGCTCTACCGTTTGCTTGTCCACAACTTGATGAATCTGCAACGGTATTGTATAGCAATGAATCGGGTTCGTTTACGGTTGTTGTTAACGAATCAAGGCATCCATACATATCCGATACAGTTACAGTGTACATGTCGGCACATAAGCTGAGAGCTGAAGCTGTTGGTGAACCTGAAACATTGCTGGTCCATGTGTATGTATATGGTGCTTGATCCCAACCCCCAGTGGCTGAAATGTAAATTTCGCCATCGCAGTAATCTTTACACGTAGCATCAACTGTGCTATCAAGTAAAGCAATAGGATCGGTTACGATAATGTCCAAACTATCGATGCTTGGGCAAAAATCATTGAATGAATAATAGATTCTGTGTATGCCAGGTCCATAACTTGATGGATTGAAAATACCAGCGCCAAGAATATCGCCTGAAAAAGTACCATTGGGTTCTGCCGTCGTAATTGTAACTGGTAGACCATTATGGCATTGCGGATCTATTGGGTCTATGCTAGGGGCGGGTCTGCGGAAGACTTCAATATCGATGGTGCTTGTTGTACCACAATTTCCTGGAATGGCATAGGTTATTGTATGTGTGCCTTCTCCTGCATTTGCGGGATTGAAAATACCAAGGTTAGCATCGGTAATACCTGTTCCTGACCACGTTCCTCCTGCATCTGCAGCTGTAAGTGTGATGTCTTGGTTTTCTGCACAGTATGGTCCAACAGGAGTGATGGTACTGTTCAACAAATCTTTCATGTAAATGGTGTGGTATCCTGTGTCAGGACATGGACCATCTATGATGTATGTTATAACGATGTCTTGATTGGTAGGAGCAATAGCAGGATCGAATAATCCATTGGCATCTATACCAATTCCTGAAAATGTTCCTCCAGTTTGTATCGGGCGAATTTTAACAGGATCGTCTTTTGGACACAGAACAGTAGGACCTGAAATACTCGCGTCTGGTTGAGCGATAACTTCTATTTGTTCGGCATGTGCACCACCGCAATCTTCACCAAATCGGTAGGATATAATGTGTTTTCCTGGACCTGCAACGGAAGGGTTAAAGACTCCGTTAGCATCCATTCCGGCACCAACCCATACGCCACCAGTTTCTAATGGAATTACTGTAAAAGGATCATCGAATTGACAGAATGGACCGAATGCATCAAAAGTTGGATCTTTATTAAGAATAACGTTGATGATAATGGTATCGGCATCAGGACATGGTTCTGTATGCGTGTAAATAATTTCGTGAGCTCCAACGCCTGCTGTTCCTGGGTCGAATACACCGGTTGCGCTAACGCCTGTACCTGTCCATATTCCTCCATCTTCAGCAGCTTCTATTTGAACGGGATTTTCTTTTGAGCACAAATCAGGAACAGGAGTTAAAGTAGCATCTTTTCTTGGATCAACAATGATGATTTGCTGTGTCGAATCTGGGCAATCGCCATAGAAACCGTACGTAACAATATTATCACCCATAACTGCATTGGCAGGAGTGAAGATTCCTGAAGCATCTACACCAGTACCGCCCCAAACTCCGTCTTTAACGGTAGGACGTAATCTAACAGCAGGTTGATCGTTGCAAAAAGGTCCAACTAATGGAAATTCTGCCACTTGTTGCGGAGTAATTTCAATATCGAGTGTAGTGAATTCACCACATTGTCCGGCAGCGTAACGAATGGTATAAGGCGAGGCTTGTGAGCCATAGGCCAATGCTGGATCGAACGTTCCTTTTGCAGTATCGGTTATGCCGACACCACTCCACGCACCTCCAGAAGGAGTGCCCGATAAATCAAACGGGTCGTCTTCTGAACAAATTAATCCCGGAGGTGTAATAACAGGCTCTGCGGGCTTTATAACTTCAACTACTTGCTTTACGGTATCTCGACAACCATCTACCGACTCTATAACGAGTTCTACATTGTATGTACCACTAGCTGAATAAGCGTGAACAGGGTTTTGATCGTTTGCGAAAGGACTGCCATCGTCAAAATTCCATTGCCAAAAAACCAAAGGAGAATCGTCTTCGGTAGTCGATAAATCTGTAAAAGTGATGTCTTGACCTATGCACGCAGGATTTGGATCCCATGAGTAATCGGCAACAGGATCACTTGGGGCAGGTTCTACATAAATCGGTAAAGTAAATGGACAACTATTGGCTGCTGAGCTGAATGGAGTAAGCGTACAATAGTACATGCCTGTATCAGAAACAGTAATGCTAGGGGTTGTTCCAACAATAGGGCCTAAACTATCGCCATAATGCCACTCGTAACTATCCATTCCTTCAGGAGCAGATAAGTTTGCATCCACACCTTTGCATATGTAAGTACTTTGACCTAACAACTCATTGGGTTGACATTTTATATCGATGTAAGAATAACCTAAGTGACCACTTTTAGAACAATCTCCAGACTCAAATATTAGCGTTACATCCAGTCCAACATAGGGTAGTAAGTTTACTGAAATGGCTGTCCAATCTCTCCAAACCATCAATTTACCAGCAGATGTACCGTCGGCAGAAGAGTTGCATCCGTTAGGGCAATTAAAATCTTGGAAACCTTCGGCTCCAGCTTCACCGCTTTGAAAATATTCTACACATTCTACAGAGTTTCCATCAGGGTCTAATAATCGAACTTTAAAATACGGAGTTTCCCATTTACTATGGCCTTCAGGTGCTTCTAATACAATGGCATAGAATGCAGTAAGCAAAGCATTGGCAGAGTCAACGGTTAATTTATAAGATAATTCACCTACACGCCCGCCAGTTTCGCCTACATCACCACCGTTGTAATAATCACCAATACGAGCAACGTAATTCCCGCCAGATGGGGGTGTTAAAGATAATGCTGGTACATAAGGGTCTACGCCTCCGTTCCAATTAGTTTGTACAATAGATTGTTGTCCATCAAGATTGTTGATGGTTAATGCTATTGGAAGATCGAGTGTTTGAACGGTTGGAAGCGAGCACTCGTTACCATAGTGAATATCGTAATCGGTTACACCTTGCGGTTTGCATCCAACGGTACCGTTCCAGCCGGTAAAATCTCCGTTTTCAAAATCTAAATTGGGGCATGCACTTTGTGCAATAAGTAACGACGTAAGGAATAACGCAGCAATCGAGGTAAGGGCCTTTATCACGGGTAGTATGGTTTTTAAAAGCTTATTCGATTTTTGGTCAAAAAGCTTCAATTGTTCTAGGTAGGTGTAATAAAGATGCTTATTTATATTGTTGCCCGACCGTTATTTTGGATGAGTGGTATTTTTTGTCGGATATTTGAGTTTTTCTTTGTTATGCGTGCATACTATAGTTTAATTAAGGTGTTGGTATTTAGTTTGTTGTGGTATTTAAAAAAGAAAGAGCTCTAAATTTTAGAGCTCTTTTGGGTGATTATTTAAGTAGGGTGACATGTCCTGTAAAATCATGTTGTTTCCCTTTGAAATCTCTGACGATTAATTGCCATACATAGACGTCAGTTTTTACTAAATCGACGGGATTCTTCAACATTTTTCCATCCCAACCTTCATGAGAATCTTCTGTGTACCAAATCAATTCTCCCCAACGGTCGTAGATATTCAATCGGTAATGATCTTCTTGTATCCCTCTTACTATAGGTTTGAACAACTCGTTTACTCCATCGAAATTTGGTGTGTAGGCATTTGGAACATAAACCGAGAAGTCGGGTTCTATTTCAAATGTTTTGTAAGTGCTATCTGCACAACCATGTTCGGTAGTAACTTTCAACTTGGCTATGTATTTGCCTAATTTCTCAGGTGTTTTAACCAATGGATTTTGAAGAGTGCTATTGTCTACAATGCCGCTGTCAAGCTTCATGAAATTCCATTCCCAAGTAGCAATATTGCCTAATGATTTATCCAAAAACTGAATGTTGTCGTACTCTTTGGTAATGCGAGTAGGAGAGTATACAAAGTCGGCTATTGGGTTAGGGTAAGTTTTGATGAATTTTATTTTCTCAATAGAGCCTTTGCAACCATCAGGAGAAATGACATCAAGAACGACATCATAAGTACCCGTTTGGTAAACATGACTGAAGTTTTCAGAAGTGGTTAGTTGTGTGCCATCGCCTAAATCCCAAGCGTAGCTTTCAACATTGGCAGATAGGTTTACAAACTCTACCACTAGAGGTTCACAACCTTCTGTCGGAAACGCTACAAACTCTGGGTGTGGCGGTTCGTAAAATACTATAGAAGCATAGTCGGTGATGTCAGGAGAACATTGATCGCTAATGGTAACACTTACTACAACGGTATCACCATAATTACCTTGTGGTGTTATAGGTCTTGGGTTAGCTGTAGAGCCATCGCTCCATTGCAAGTTGTAATTGCCAACTCCGCCTGTAACATAAGCTTCTAAAATGGTGCTTTCGCCTGCACACAATATAGTGTCCATAGCATGAGCTTGTATGGTTAATGGTTCGCTGTATCGTACATCAACCGATTTTACTTCAGACGGGCAACCGTTGTCATCAATTGCGTAAACATTCAATGTTGTATCGGAAATTGCTGTTGCACTATTTGCCGAAGGTCCAACATTGTTCCAAAAGTAATGGTAGTCAGGAGTACCGCCAGTTGCTTGAGCAATTAGGTCAACTTTTTGTCCAACACATAAAACGGTGTCATTGCTAAGTTCAATATTCACTTTTGAAGGTTGTTCTATTGTGAAATTGCTGCTGTAAGAGCATCCTTTTGCATCAAAAATACTGACCATAAACGTCCCTGCTGGTAGATTTTTGTGGATGGTATCGTTTAAGCCACTTCCTGTGCTCCATTTGATATCGTAAGGAGCTGTTCCTCCTGAAATATCTTGAATGATAGCTTCGCCATTGGCATCGCCATAGCATATTAAGTTCTTTTTAGAAATGTGGAATGTAGGTCCGGCCTTATCTATAATAGCGATGCTTTGTCTGTTTTTACATCCATTGGCATCTGTAACTATAATGTCGTAGTTGCCTGTTTGTAAATTAGGGTTAAGGGCAGATTGAACACCATTGCTCCATGCCATTTGGTAAGGTGCCGTTCCTCCTTCAAGATTGATAACACTTGCCGATCCGTTTGGTTGACCGCATGAAGATGAATCGCTTGTGATATCGTACGACAATTCTTTTGGTTCGTCAATGATGAAATCAACAGTATCGCTGCATGCAAATTTATCTAGTACCACTAAGTTGTATGTGCCTTTGCAAAGTGCAGTTTGTTGTGCTGCATTGTTCGAATTATTCGACCACAAATACGTGTAACTTGAAGCTTCCCATCCTCCACTTACATTGGCTAATGCACTACCGTTGCATTCTTCAAAACAACGTGGAGCAACAGTTTCTAAGTCAACAGCAACAGGCTCTAATATTTGAATTTCTAAGAAATCATTGCTAGGGCAAAAGCCATTGAAAGCATACGTTATCATGTGCTTCCCACTGCCCAATGCTTGTGGCGAAATTTTGCCATTGCTGTCTGCAATACCACCCCAAGTTCCTCCTGGAGTTTGTGCTGTAAGCAATACATCTTCGGCTCCATAACATATAGGATCTATTGGATTGATGTCGGCTATAGGTCGTGCTTTAACTTCTACAATAGTTGTATCAGTACTCCCACAATTTCCAGGAATAGTGTAGTGTACAATATGGAATCCTTCACCTGCTGCGATAGGGCTAAACGTTCCAATCAATGAGTCGACGATGCCTGTTCCGCTCCAAATACCGTTAGGATTTTCGGCTTGCATGATGAATTGACTAGCGTCTTCACAAAATGGGCCAGCAGGAACAATGGTAGAACCTATGATAGGGTTGACTTTGATTTTCAACATGCCGGTATCAGGGCAAAGTCCTTGAATGATGTATGAAATGTCAACTTCAATTCCAGGTTGTACCAAAGTAGGGTAGAAAATACCATCTCTATCGACGCCTTCGCCTGACCAAGTTCCACCTGGTTCTGTAGCGATCAATTGTATAGGATCGTCTTTAGGGCAAACCGATTCAGGTCCACTGATGTCGGCATTGCTTTGGCTGTTTACTTGTATAACCTGTGTTTGAGCATCTCCACATTGTCCAGCTATAGTATACGTAATAGCATATTGTCCAGCACTTAATTGTGAAGGAGAGAATACTCCGAATTCATCCACACCAATACCTGACCAAGAACCATTGCTTTGTTTCGCAACCAATTGATAATCGGCATCTGCAGAGCAGAATGGACCTGCCGGATCAAAACTAGCGTCTTGATTTGGCAATACTTGAATGCTGATGGTATCCGATTCTAAACAGGGTAAACCTTGACTGTAACTTATTCTGTGTACACCAACACCGGCATCGCTAGGAGTGAATATACCTGTTGGACTAACGCCGTTTCCTTCCCAAATTCCACCAAGTGCTGATGCCGTTAATTGGAAGCTTGCGTCTTGTTCGCAAACAGGAGAAACAGGGTCGATAACGGCTATTTCCTTAGGATTTTCTATAGAGAATACATCTTGGAAATTACATCCTGTTGCATCTTGTAGATTAACGCCATAATTACCAGCAGATAAGTTAGGATGTATGCCTAAGTTTTGCGATAAACCAGTACTCCAAACAACAGTGAATGGTTTTACACCACCACGAATGTTCACAAGTCTAGCAACGGCATTGTCATCGTCGTGACAAACTAATGAGTCAATTTCTAATTCGAATGTTGGTCCATTGGCATTGGCTATAAAAGCCGTATCAACATTAGTACACAATAGCGAATCGGTAATGTTTACTGGGTATTCACCCGCTGAAATGTTAGGGTTCAATAAAGCGACAACCCCATTGTCCCATACCGTTCTGTAGGGAGGAGTACCACCAGTAATAGCTACAATCTCGGCAACACCATTATTTTGATCACAAGTTGCTGAATCGACCATCATTTGATGACGAAGCTCTTCGGGTTCAGTAATGATAAAACTTGCAGAGTCTTTACATTGGTATAAGTCCGTTACCACTACAGAGTATTCTCCGTCGCATAAATTAGCGCGATTAGAAGTACTCGCCTGATCGATGGTAGACCAAACGAATTGGTAAGGAGTAGCACTCCAGCCTCCATCAACAGTGAGTACAATTTTACCGTTGCATAAATCTTTACAACTAGCATTGGTTATTTCACTTGCGATTGCAATAGGCTCTAATACTTCAATATTGATGCTGTCTATTACAGAACATACGCCCGTGAACGAATAATAAGCTTTGTATATACCAGGTGCTTTTGATTGTGGGTTAAAAATGCCATTAGCATCGACATCGCCAGACCAATCTCCACCAGCTTCGTTGCTTGTTAATTGGAGCGGAGCGCTTTCGAAACACAAAGGATTGATGGCATTGATGCTAGCATCTGGTAAATCTTCTACAACAATTGAGTCGATATGTTGAATAGCGCATAAGCCACTAAAAGCATACTGTATGATGTGGGTTCCGGGTCCAGCATTCGATGGAGAGAAGTTTCCGTTACCATCTACACCGCTTCCAGACCAAATGCCGCCGTTGTCATTGGCTATTAACTGCACATTGGCATCGGTTACACAAAATGGACCTACAGGTATAAATTGTGGATCGAATTTTTCTAAAACTTCTATAACTATTTCGCTGCTGTCAGGGCAAGGAGAAGGCATAACATATTGTATAGTATGCAATCCAGGACCTGCATTTGATGGCGAGAACAATCCGTTGGCATCGACACCTACTCCAGAAAAAATACCACCTGCTTGTGCAGTTTGCAATTGAATATCAGCTGCGTCTTCACAAATCGGATCAACAGGAGTAATGCTTGCATCTTTTCTTTCATTAACTAAAATGGTTTGAATAGATGTATCGCCACAGGCTTGAGTGAAAATGTATTGAATGTCATTGTCTCCGATAGAAGCAGATGAAGGCGAGAACAATCCATTTGCATCCACTCCCGAACCAGACCATACACCACCTGCTTGAGTTGGAATCAATTGGAAAGGAGCGTCGTCGTTGCAAAATGGTCCTGCAGGGTCGAAAGTAGCGTCGAATTTTTCTAAAACCTCAATTACTATTTCACTGCTATCAGGGCAAGGGCTTGGTAAAACATATTTGATGGTATGCGAACCAGGTCCAGCTGAAATTGGGGAGAGTAAACCACTTGCATCAACACCTGTACCAGACCATATACCACCTGCTTGTAGCGATTGCAATTGAATATCGGCAGCATCTTCACAAATCGGATCGACAGGAGTTATGCTCGCATCTTTTCTTTCATTTACTACTATGGTTTGAATGGATGTATCTCCACAAGCTTGGTTTAATATGTATTGAATGGTGTTGTTTCCAATTTGCGCTTGTGCTGGATTGAAGTTGCCGTTTGCGTCTACACCAGTTCCAGACCAAGTGCCACCAGTTTCGGTTGCATTCAATTGTATCGCAGCATCGTCGTTACAAAAAGGTCCAGCTGGATCAAATTCTGCATTAAGTTGAGGTTCTATTGCAATGGTTTTCTCAACAAATTCATCGCATGTACCTACACTGTATCGGATGCTAGAAGAGTTGCCATTGGCAAAAGCTATTGCCGGATCAAAAGTACCAGCTATAGAGTCTGTAATGCCGCTGCCTGACCAAACGCCACCAAGAGGTGTAGCTACCAAATCGAAGGCTGTATCTTGAGAACAAACTAGGATTGGAACAATGAAATCGGGATTGAGTAAAGGCAAAACATAAATGCTTTGAATAGCAGTGTCCAAACAACCGTCAATAGTAGTGATGATGAGTTGTATGTCGTAACTGCCGCTATCGCTATAGCTATGCGATGGACTTTGTGCGGAGGAACTAGAGCCGTCTCCAAAATCCCACTCCCAATTGGCTATAGGTGAATTGTTGGCAGTAATAGATGTGTCAGTAAATTGAACAGGTTCTCCGATACAAACAGGCGTTGGTAAAGCTGTAAATCCAGCAATAGGATCGCTAGGCGCTTCTTGAATGTAAGTGCCTAAAGTAAAAGGGCAACTGTTGATTGCGGTGCTAAAAGGCGTCATACGGCAGTAGTACCAGCCGGTATCGGAAACCGATAAGTTTTGAGAGTTACCTACAACAGGGCCTAATGAATCGCCGTAATGCCATTCGTAATCGCTCATTCCAGAAGGAGCTTCCATACTACCGTTTACTCCCTTGCACACATAATTGGTTTGCGTAAGGATTTCATTTCTTCGGCAGCTAAGATCTATGTAGGCATAACCTAAGTGACCTGTCAAGGCACAATCACCTGCAACAAATTCAATTGTAACATTTTGTCCCATGTAGGGAAGTAGGTTTACGGAAATAGCTGTCCAATCTCTCCAGATAAGATTGTTTTTATCGGTTTGATTGCCATCAGCGCTCGATACACAAGGACCACCACAGTTGTAGGTGTTAAAACCATCAGCACCAGCTACACCATCCTGAATGTATTCAACACATTCTACAGAATTTCCATCAGGATCGATAAGTCGAATTCTGAAATAGGGGTTTTGGTCGCTTTCATGATCACCACCTGGAGCTTCCAGTACAATAGCGTAATAAGCAGTTAGAAGTGAGTTGTTAGAATCAACATCGATGTTGTATTTCAGGTCGCCAACTCGAGCTCCGTTGTAATAATCACCCAATCGAGCTACACTAGTTCCTCCAGTAGGAGGGGTTAAGCTTAAAACAGGTACGTACGGATCTACGCCTCCATTCCAAGTTGATGAAACTATAGCTTGTTGACCATTGATGTTGTTGGGTTGCGATGCTTGAGGTTCGTCTAGAGTCTGCCCAGAAGGTGTAGTGTAAGTACCATTTCTGAAATTCCATGAACAAGTACTAGCGTCGTAATACATTTCATAATCAGCAGGGTCTATTGGATTGCATCCATAAGTTCCACTCCAATTTGAGAAATCTCCATTTTCGAAATCCAAGTTGGGGCAAGAACTTTGTGCTATAGCTACTGAGGGGAGCAGCAGTAATACTAAGGTAGAGATACTTAATTTCATGTGGCGTAAGCTTTATGCAGTTAGGTAAAAGGCGTAAGGATTTTTATCCTGACTGCGGGATTGATTGGTAGGGTATCTTCTTAGACTTGAATATTGTGAAAAGTTGCTAATTCGGAAAAGGATTTTAGACGAATAGCACGATATATATGACTAGTAATTTTTACGTGTCAAAATATAATTTGGATAAATATGTAATTGCAATAAAAATCAGAATATTATTCTGTAGCAGATAGTGTGACGAGTTGTCTTGATGAGTGGTGGTGCTTATCCGATAAGGTGACGGATTATTTATGGTTTCTTGTTGTAGTAATCTTTTGAAGCAACATACAGTGTTTTGCTTATTTCGGCATATACAGTACCATCTTTGTCTTGATAGTGTACCGGCAGATCAAAAACGTGTTTTCCATTTTGGGCAACTTCAGCCTTTACTTCATCAATAAATTCTTGAGTCAGCAAAAAACGAGCGTAGACAGTTTTACGAATGGGTTTCTTGAAGTTGACACTAGCTGCTTTGTCCCAAACAACGTAGTCTTTTCCCAATATTTGAATGAATTGAGTCATGTATACGGGGTCAGTAGAAGAGTAGATGCTTCCACCAAAGGTTGTTCCTACCCAGTTGCGGGTTCTCCAACTTAATTTTAATCGAGTTTGTACTTCAAGCCAATCGCTAGAGATAAAGCATATTCTACCTCCAGAACGTCTAAAGGCAGGAATTAAATTCAGTACAATTTTTACTATACGGCTTCTTGAACTTTGTTTTTTATCTGTCTGTAGCATATTATGCTTTTCCGCCGTTATTTTTAAGATACTCTAATTTATACTGAAACATTTCGGCCATTTTGCCAGCTCTAAGTTTCGCTTCTTCTGCAGCAGCTCCAATATAAGTTTCGTCAATAGTTTCAAAAAACAGATGCAACCATTGATCAAAGTGTTCTTTATCTATCGGTAATTTAGCGTGGTGCATAAATGGACTGCCGCTGTAGGTATGTTCATTCAATAAAATGGTTTGCCAAAAACGATACATTTTGTCTAGATGCTCGGGCCAGCGATCTCCAATTTTTTCAATGAAAATAGGACCAAGTTTACTGTCTAATCTTACCTTGTCATAAAATGAATCAACAATGTGTTTGATATCATTCAATTCTAAAATTTCCTTTTTCATTGATAGAGCGTTTAATTGCAATGCGATACCTTGCAAAGGTAAAAGACCTGTAACATCCTTACTTACTTATGCGTTATTTATTTACTTCTCTTCGATTAGGGTTTCGAAACTGGATAGAATCGGATGTGCCTAAAATGATTGCTATTTCTAGCGATGAAGATGTGATGGAGTTTTTTCCAGCTGTGGCAACACCAGGGCAAACTACCGTATTCATCGAGAAGATGCAAGCTCTCTATAAAGACAAGGGCTTTTGTTATTTTGCTGTGGAAGAGGTAGAAAGCAAAACGTTAATCGGTTTTGTGGGTTTGAATAGCATAGAATATGAGCGTCCTTTTGAAACAACTGTAGATATCGGTTGGCGATTATCCAAAGAGTTTTGGGGTAAGGGCTATGCTTCAGAAGGAGCAAGGGCATGTCTTAAATATGGTTTTGAAACTCTGCAAATTCCACAAATTATTGCAACAGCGCCGGTAGTGAATGTGCGATCAATAGCTGTTATGAAGAAAGTTGGCATGGTAAAAGGGGGTGAGTTTATGCATCCAAGGTTGAAAGACTTTCCGCATTTGAATCCTTGTAGCTTTTTCCTGATCGATAAAGCAGGTTCTTAACATAATCTCTTCGTTTTCCCCGTGGTTTTTGTTGAAAAAAGTTCTCAAAATAGGTTGCAGTGCGTTCTAATCCGATTAATTTTAAGCCCAAATAATTCCTAATGGCAGAACATCAATATAGTGAAGACAATATTCGGTCGCTCGACTGGAAAGAACACATACGACTTAGGCCTGGAATGTATATCGGTAAACTGGGCGATGGTAAAGACCAGGAAGATGGTATATACATTCTTATAAAAGAAATTATTGACAACTCCATTGACGAATTCGTTATGGGGCATGGAAAGAAAATTGAAATTAAAATTGAGGACGGAAAAGTTACCGTTCGCGATTATGGCCGTGGTATTCCTTTAGGAAAGGTTATTGACTGTGTGTCGAAAATAAATACTGGAGCCAAATACGATAGCAAAGCCTTTAAAAAATCCGTTGGTCTGAACGGTGTAGGTACCAAGGCGGTAAATGCATTGTCCGATTATTTTGAAGTAACAGCGATTAGAGAAGGAAAGTGCAAACGCGCTGTTTTCGAGAGGGGAGAACTTAAAATAGATGCCGAAGTAGAGGATTCTACATTGAAAGACGGTACTAAAATGGCTTTCATTCCGGATGCCGAGATTTTTAAGAATTTTCAATACCGAGAACAGTATGTAGAGCGCATGCTTTGGAACTACTGTTACTTGAATAGAGGATTGACTATTGTTTTCAATGGACAAATGCTGAAATCAGAAAACGGATTGAAAGATTTGTTGGAAGAAAATTTAGATGCCGAACCATTGTATCCTATCATTCACCTTGAAGGGGAAGATATTGAAGTGGCTTTTACACACGGAAAACAATATGGTGAAGATTACTTCTCTTTTGTAAACGGTCAGCATACCACGCAAGGTGGAACGCACCAAAGTGCCTTTAGAGAATCCATAGCAAGAACCATTAAAGAGTTTTACGGAAAAAATTACGAACCGGTTGATATCCGTACATCCATAGTTGCAGCAATTGCTATTAAAGTATCCGAACCAGTATTTGAGTCGCAAACCAAAACCAAATTAGGAAGTACAGAAATAGAACCTGATGGAAAGTCGGTTAGAGCATTTATTGGCGATTTTTTAAAAAAGGACCTCGACAACTATTTGCATAAAAACAGCGCTATTGCCGAAGCTTTAGAAGTAAAAATTAAAGCATCAGAAAAAGAGCGTAAAGAACTTTCTGGTATTCGAAAACTAGCTAAAGACAGAGCTAAAAAAGCAAATCTCCACAATAAAAAATTACGCGATTGTAAGCGCCATTTCAATGATCCTAAGCTAGACGAGGAAGATGCGTTAAAAACAACCATTTTTATAACAGAGGGAGATTCTGCAAGTGGAAGTATTACCAAAAGTAGAAACGTTCAAACACAGGCCGTTTTTAGCTTAAAAGGAAAGCCACTTAACAGTTATGGTCTTACCAAAAAAGTAGTTTACGAAAACGAAGAATTCAACCTGATTCAAGCAGCCTTGAATATCGAGGATGGTTTAGAGGGTTTGCGTTACAACCGAGTGATTGTTGCTACCGATGCTGATGTTGATGGAATGCACATCCGATTGTTGTTGTTGACTTTCTTTTTGCAGTTTTTTCCTGAATTGATTAAAAAAGGGCACGTATACATATTACAGACACCTTTGTTTAGGGTTAGAAATAAAAAAGAAACCCGCTACTGTTACGATGAGCAACAACGTAAAGATGCCATCGCTAGCTTGGGTAAAAACCCAGAGATTACTCGATTTAAAGGTTTGGGTGAGATATCGCCAAGCGAATTCAAAGATTTTATTGGAGAAAACATCCGATTAGAACCTGTTTTGCTGAATAAGCAACAGTCCTTACAAGAACTTTTGAAATTCTACATGGGTAAAAACACACCTGAGCGTCAGGAGTTTATTATCAACAACCTTCGAGTTGAAAAAGATAATGTAGAAGAAGATACAGAAATGCAAGCCGCTAGTTAATACAATGGAAGACAATACACCTTTTGTACCCCAAGACGATGATAACAACAAAGATTCAGGGCATTTAGAGCACATCATACCCGTTTCTGGTCTGTATCAAGATTGGTTTTTAGATTATGCATCGTATGTTATTCTAGAACGTGCTGTACCTGCTTTGTTCGATGGACTAAAGCCTGTTCAGCGTAGGATATTGCATTCTATGAACGATTTAGATGATGGACGTTACAACAAAGTAGCCAACATCATTGGACATACCATGAAGTACCATCCTCATGGTGATGCTTCTATTGGCGATGCTTTGGTGCAGTTGGGGCAGAAAGATTTGCTAATCGACTGTCAAGGTAACTGGGGAAATATTCTTACTGGAGATGGTTCTGCTGCTCCACGTTATATAGAGGCGCGCTTATCTAAGTTTGCGAAAGACGTTGTTTTTAATCCTAAAACGACCAAATGGCAAGCTTCTTACGACGGGAGAAATAGAGAACCTATTAATTTACCTATTAAGTTTCCACTTTTACTAGCGCAAGGTGGAGAAGGTATAGCCGTTGGTCTATCTTGTAAATCCTTACCCCATAACTTTATAGAACTTATCGATGCCAGCATCAATCACTTGCGTGGTGAAGATTTTACTATATATCCTGATTTTCCAACTGGAGGGTCGGTTGATGTAAGCAATTACAACGATGGCGAACGAGGGGGTAAAATTAAGGTAAGAGCCAAATTGCGTGTTCTTGACAAAAAAACCATAGTCATCGACGATATACCTTTTGGAACAACTACAGGTTCGTTGATAGAATCTATCATTAGAGCCAACGATAAGGGGAAAATTAAAATTAGAAAGATCGACGATAACACTGCCGAATTTGTGGAAATCATGATCCATCTAGCAACAGGAGTTTCTCCTGATCAAATGTTGGATGCGCTGTATGCTTTTACCGATTGCGAAGTGTCCATATCGCCGAATGCAGTTATCATCGAAAACGATAAGCCTCATTTTACCAACGTAAAAGAAATCTTACGTCGTAGTACAGATAGAACAGTTGATTTATTGAAGTTGGAACTTCAGATTCGCTTAGGAGAACTGGAATCCAATTGGCATTATTCTTCTTTGGAGAAAATATTCATCGAAAACCGCATATACCGTGATATTGAAGAATGTGAAACTTGGGAAGCAGTTTTAGCTGCTATTGATAAAGGTTTAGAGCCATTTTATCCGCTTTTGAAAAGGGAGGTTACCGAAGAGGATTTAGTGCGTTTGACTGAAATTAAAATCAAGCGTATATCTAAGTTTGATGCATTTAAGGCCGATGAATTGATCAAGGGCATTGAAGACAACATCAAGGATGTAAAAAAGAAACTTCGCAACTTAATAGATCACTCAATTGCTTATTTCGAAGATATCCGAAAGCGATATGCTGAAGGTAAAGAGCGTAAAACAGAAATCCGTCACTTTGAAAGCATAGAAGCAACCAAGGTAGTAGTGAACAACAAAAAGCTCTACGTAAACAGAGAAGAGGGTTTTGTTGGTTACGGATTGAAAAAAGAAGAGTACATCAGCGAGTGTTCGGATATTGATGATGTAATTGTGTTTTTAAAAAACGGTAAGATGATTGTTTCTAAAGTAAGCGATAAAGCCTTCTTTGGAAAAGATATCTTGCATGTAGCGGTTTGGAAAAAAGGCGATAAACGTACAGTATACAACATGGTGTATCAAGACGGTAAATCAGGACCTGCAATGGTTAAACGATTTAGTGTTACGAGCATAACCCGTGATAAAGATTACGATTTAACAGCCGGTAATTCAGGTTCTAAAGTGTTGTATTTCACTTCAAATCCAAATGGTGAAGCAGAGTTGATTAATGTATTGTTGCGACCTAGACCACACCTTAAAAAATTGCGCTTCGAAAAAGATTTTAGCGAACTAGCCATTAAAGGTCGAGCTGCCAAAGGGAATATTTTAAGCAAGCACTTAGTGAGTAAAATCACGTGTAAGGAAGAAGGTAAATCAACATTGGCTGCGCGCAGTATTTGGTACGATGAAACCGTAAAGCGTTTGAATACAGACGATAGAGGAACTTTAATTGGTAAATTCTCGGGTGAAGATAAAATTTTAGCTGTTTATAAATCAGGGACATACAAGTTGTACGACCCCAAAATAAGCATACACTTTGAAGATGAAGAGTTGCTTGAAATCAAGAAATTCGAATCGGATGAAGTTGCTAATGTTGTGTACTGGGATAGTGAAAAGAAACAGTACAATGCCAAGCGTTTTTACTTCGAAGAAAACGATAAGCTCAATAGTTTTATCGGCGATGTAGAAGACAATGAGTTGCTTTTGTTTACTTTCTTGAAAGAACCAAAACTTACCTATGTGACTTCGGTTAAAGGCGAATTGAAAGACCCTGTTGAAGTTGTGTTATCAGATTTTATTGGCGTAAAAGGGATGAAGGCTCAAGGAAATAGATTGTCTCAAGATACTATCGAAAGCTTCGAAGTCATTGAAACGCATGAGCCAGAAGTAGAAGAATCGGATGAATCGACAGAAGATGTAATCAATGATGAAGATTTAGACGACGACGGGCAAATAAGTCTTTTTTGATATCAAAATCGTAACTTTGAGCATGAGAAAGATTGCAATTGCAGCCTTAGCGCTGACCATTTCTGTTGCTGGTTTTTCGCAGAACTTCAATCTGCGTTTTAAGAGTAAAATGACATTTAATAGAGATCTAAATGATATTTGGGGTATAAATCATTCAAATGGATCTGAATATGCAATTGTAGGTCGCGTTGATGGAATAACGATTGTGGATGTTACCGATCCAAGCAATATTGAAACCATCAAAACAGTCAATGGCCAATTCAGTATCTGGCGCGATCTTAAATCGTATGGTAACTTTGCTTATGGAGTTACTGAAGCTAAAGAAGGGGTTACCATCATTGATTTAACCAATGCACCAATTGATATGCCGAGTAAAGTCTTCAACGACGGCACTTGGGCGAGCAGTCACAATTTTTATATTGATGAAAGCAATGGTCGTATGTACGTTTTTGGCGCGAACTTTAAGCCAGGTAAATTGGGTGTTGTTGTGTATGATTTAAGCAACGATCCCTACAATCCAGAATATGTAGGTTATATAGATACTCCATATTGTCACGATGGTTTCGCTAAGGGCAATACCTTGTATTTAGCCAATGTAAACGATGGTTTCTTCACTATTTACGATATCAGCAATTTTGCATCTCCGCAATTGCTTTCTACTAAAAGTACGCCACGTTTTTTTACGCACAATATTTGGACAAACGATAACGAAACTCTAGCATTTACAACCGATGAAAAGAGTGGCGCAGGTATTACGTCGTATGATATTTCGGATAAAAGCAATCCTGTTTTTTTAGATAATATTGAATCCGATCCAGATGCAAAACCAATTGTGCACAATGCTCATGTCAAAGGAGATTATGTTATAACAAGTTATTATTCAAACGGAATTACCATTCACGATGCATCAGTTCCTAATAAATTGGCCGAAGTAGGGTATTACGATACATCGCCCTTTAGAAACAGTAATTTCAATGGTTCTTGGGGTGTTTATCCATTTCTTAATTCAGAAACAATACTGGTTTCGGATATTGAAGAAGGTTTGATAGTGCTTCAGCCAGAATATGTGAAAGCATCTGATTTTGATGGAGAAGTTGTGGATAAAGAGACTGGAGCAGATGTAAGCAATGCACAAATCATCATCCATAGAGGAACGCACAATGTTACCAATTGGAATGTTGATGGTGCGTTTAGTGACCGATTAGTCGCTGGTGACTATTCATTTGAAGTAAGCGCTTCGGGTTACATTACTAAAACCGTTGCGGTGTCTTCTAATAACAGTGTTTTTCCATTTACAAGAATAGAATTAGAGAAATCGACTGTTGGTGTTGAAGACCTAAATAGAGACGATTTGTCGGTTAGAATAGAAGCTAATAATGTGGTAATTCAATCAAATTACGATTGGGCATCAATAGCATTGTATTCTGTAGATGGTTTGTTGCTTTCAAATGCTCAAAAAGCAAATGGGATGTGGGTTGCATCTTTGCCTAAAACAGGCATTTATCTTGTGAAAGCAGTTGCAGGTGATAAGCAAGAAGTGAAAAGAATAATTATAAACTAACTCCAGGTTTCCATCGGCTTTTTGGTGCAGCATCTATTGTACTGAAACTATTGCATAGGTATTTCTGGTAACCAGCAAGGGCTATCATGGCTCCGTTGTCGGTGCATAAACTCAAGGGTGGGATGAATACATTCCATCCTTTTTTTACGCCTAATTTTCTCAAGCTTTCATTGAGGTATGAGTTGGCAGATACACCTCCAGAAACGCAGATGTTATCCAACATTAATTTGTCGGCAGTGTATTCTACTTTTTTCAACAAAGCAGAAACGATGCCGTGCTGATAGCTAGCGCAAATGTCTTCAAGGTTTTCGGTAATGAAGTTTTCATTCTTTTTACTTTCCTTTTGTAAGAAGTACAACAGCGATGTTTTGATGCCGCTAAAGCTGAATTCGTACTCACCAATCTTAGGAATCGGGAAAGTGTATTTTAAAGGATCGCCCTTTTTAGCTGTTTTGTCAATGTGAGGTCCACCTGGGTAGGGTAGTCCTAGAGTTTTTGCTCCTTTATCAAATGCTTCGCCAGCGGCATCATCAATACTTTCGCCAATCAGCTCAAATTCGGTTGCGCTTTTGACCTTTACAAGTTGCGTGTGCCCACCAGAAACGGTTAAGTTTAAGTAAGGGTAGGTAGGATTGCCGTCTGGGTTGTTTTTGGCTGTATGGGCAAGAATATGGGCTTCCATGTGGTTGATTGCCAATAAAGGTTTCTTGCTTGCTATGGATAATGATTTAGCAAATGAACAACCTACCAATAATGAACCAAGTAAACCAGGGCCGTGTGTATAGGCTATAGCGTTAATCTGTTCCAGTGTTACTCCGGCCTCTTTTAGGGCTTCATCGTATACTGGCACTATGTTTTCTTGATGTGCTCTTGAGGCAAGTTCGGGTACTACACCACCGTATTTACTGTGTATTTTTTGACTCGCAGTTATGTTAGAAAGTACTTCGTTGTTTCTGCAAACCGAAATACTTGTATCGTCGCATGACGATTCTATGCCCAGTATGTAAATGTCAGCTACTTTATTCATTTCTTTGTATCGTGGCAATTCTACGCAAAATATCCTATTTCCTCTTCTGGTTTATAGCCTTATTGTTGAGTGTAGTTGTGGCTATTTTGTTGGCTCTGAATTTATCTTATTCCTTCCAAGAGTACGTCGGTAAGCAAGTTTCAAAGTCGGTTTCAAAGCAAACAGGATTGGCGGTAAAAATAGAGCGTTTTCGTATAGCTCCGCCCTTAAATCTATCTATAGATAATATCTATATTGAAGATTTTAGTGGTGATAAAATATTGAAATCCAATTATTTGGATGTTGATTTATCAACCTTTAGATTAACATCATCTAAGTTCTATTTTAATGAAGTTTCTTCTGATAGCTTAGAGTTGAATTTGGTGAAAAGCGCACCGGACAGTGTCTGGAATTACCAATTGTTGTTGTCTGAATTGGAAAAGAAGTTGCCAAAATCAAAGGGCAATTCATCTCTTTATTTGTGGTTTGATTTAGTGAAGTTTAATCACATTAAGGTGAATAAAATCGAGTTTGAAAAGCAAGATTTTTTTGCTGCAAATGATTTGAGTTTTGAAAATTCGTTTTGGGAACAAGGCAACTTAAAAGCTAATTTTTCTGTAAAAAACTATGTCGATAGTTATAGATCTAAAGTAACGAGTCTTGCTGCGGTCTTTGTGCAGAAGGATAGTGTTTATGCTGTTTCTGATTTGATTTTAGAAAACAAACGATCGAAACTGAATGTTGTTGATTTAAGGTATGTGCAATATTCTGACTCGAGCTTGAGTCAAATTAGGTTGGATATGCCTCAATTGGTGTTGTCTCAATCCGATTTTCCTGTCTTGAAAAAATATTTTGGTTCAGTGGGGCGTATTTCGGCTTCTGCTTCTGTGAATGGCAATATGAGTCAAGTGCAACTCGAAAACTTTGATCTTTCCTTTGGGTCGGGTACAAGAGTGTCTTTAAAAGGTAGTGTAACCGATGTTTTGGATGTAAATAGCAGCTTTGCAGATGTATATGTTGACAACAGTAATTTGAATACTTCTGATTTACTGAAGTTGAAATGGCTAGCTGGTGTAAGTGAAGAAGGGAAGCAAATTATTGACAATCTTGAAACAGTAAAGTTTACCGGAGAACTGGTTGGTTTTCTTTCAGATTTTGTGGCTTATGGTAAATTCGAAACGCCTTTTGGAGCTCTAGAAACCGATTTGGCTTTGCGGTCTGGAAACGATTTACCTGCCTTTAGTGGTTCGTTGAAATCAGTAAATTTTGGAGTTGGTAATTTATTAAGTAGTAGTAAATTAGGTTCTCTAGGTTTGAGTCTTGATATAAAAGGGTCGGGCTCTAATTCTAATAATATAAATGCTGAAGCAAAAGGCGATTTGTCCTTTGTAGAAATCAATGGAGAGCGACTGGAGAATGTTTCTATTGACGCTGAATTAAAACCAGAATATTTCAATGGATTTATTGGATTAGAAGATTCGGTAACTTTTATTGCTGCAGTTGGAGAAATAGATTTTTCGAAAAAAATACCGGAGTATAAACTCAATCTCGATTTGCAGGAAAAAGATTTGAGACGATTTATCGATTCTAGTGCGGTAAAGCTCGGAATTAATCTAAGTGCTGAATTGCATGGTAAGGGATTCGATTACGAAAACATCGATGCTGAGTTTGTGATTTCTTCGCTTCAATTTACAGATTCGGCAAGTGTTCAGAGTTTTAATAACACCATTCTGAGTATCTATAACTCGCCTTTAGGAAAGGAATTGCGTCTGTCATCTAACTTTATAAACGCTAGTGTTTCGGGAGATTTAGACCCTAAGATGCTTAAAAATTCTTTGTTGAGTTTGATGCCTAAAACGCCTTGGACTACGAAAGAGTATGAAGGGTTGCAGGATTTTTATTTTACAGTGAACATCGATAATAATTATCCGATTAAATGGTTGTCAAAAGGCGATTTGTTTTTGGCAAACGGCAGTTACTTGTCTGGTAGTTGGCGTTCAACTTCAAGCGATTATTCATTGATACTCCAAAGCGATAGTGTAAGCTATGAAGGTATTCAGATGGATAAAGCAAATTTCTTCTTAGAAACAAAGGATGATGTGTTTTCTGCCGATATATACGCTGCTAAATTGGCGCGTGGCAATATGTATCTTAATGAAGTTCAGGTCAACTTGAATTATAAAGACGAAGGAAAGTGGTCTATAAACGCGTATAACGGGTTCAATAATTATTTCGAAGCCATCGGTACCTATGCTCACAATGTCGACTCTATGGAAGTTAAAATAGCCAATGTGGAGGGGAAGTTGGTTGGCAAGCGCGTGAGTTCATTAGGACAAGGGCGTATTTATGCCGATACATCGGTAGTAAGAGCTTCAGATTTTAAGCTGAGTATAGAAAACAAGCCGTTTTTGGTTGATGGAGCGTACGATTTTAAGAAAGGAATTGAAAGACTTGATTTGCTAGCATATGATTTTGATTTGGCTTATTTGAATCAATTGGGCTTGAACGATCCTATTTTAGGTGGGGTAGGAAATATTGTTGTCAATGTAGATTCTGTCAAACAAATTGAAGCGAAACTTAGTTTTAAAAACATCACTATTTCTGAAAAGCTTTTTGGAAACCTTGAAGCTCAAGCCTTTTATGATTATTCCACTTCTGATGTGAAATTTGATGTTTCATTAGGGAAGTACAATGAATACAAGAAAAACGAACTATTTACAGCCAAAGGATCGTATCATCTAGACGATGGTATGATGGATGGAAAAGTGAAGTTTATTGATTATAACATTCGGAAAATTGATCGAATGTTCACTCAAGAGGTGCGTGACATTAAAGGATTGTTGAATGGAAATTTGGATTTGAAAGGAACTTTCAAAAACATAGAGTTGGATGGAGAGTTGAGTTTGAGCAATGCTAAAGTTCATGTTGATTATCTTAATGCCGATTTCATAATACCAAGTTCGTTGGTGAAAATTAGGCCCGACTATATTGGTTTAGATCATATCAATGTTACCGATGTACGAGGCAATCGTGGTTACATAACGGGGACAGGTTTTCATACCAATTTCAACGATTGGAACTTTGATGTAGTACTTGAAGCAAATGACTTTAAGTTGCTTAATACCACCAAGTACGACAATAGTTTGTTTTACGGAACGGGTAATGTGTCGGGTTGGGTGAATGCTTCAGGATATGGCGATAAACTGTTCTTTGAAATGAACATTACTCCCGAACGTGGTTCGAAAATGTACATCCCAATGACTGATGATACGGAAGTAAACGATCAGGAGTTTGTGGAGTTTGTAAAACCCGAAGGTGCCGATACCAATGAGGTGGAAGAAGAAAACTCTTGGCTTGGTATCGATTTGGATTTAACTGTAAATGCCAACAACAATGCCGAGGTTTTTGTTGTATTTGATGAAGCTGCTGGTGATATTATGTCCGCTAGAGGAAGTGGTGTTTTGAATTTTAAAATTGACCAGTTTGGTGATTTGGATGCACGAGGGAAATACATCATAGAAGACGGAGAGTACCTCTTTACACTTGAAAACGTCATCAATAAGAAATTCAACATCAGAAACGGAAGCTCTATATTTTGGTATGGCGACCCTTATAAAGCCATTTTAGATGTTACAGCTGAATACAAATTGCGAGTACCATTGCGTGATATTGTATTGATAGAAAACGAACGTTACAATAGGAGAGAACAAGTAGTAGCGATACTTAAGTTGGAAAACGAGTTGTTCAATCCAGACATCAATTTTGACATTTATTTACCCAACACCGATGATTTAACACGGACACAAGTAAAATCTGTTTTGCGTACTCAAGACGAAATCAATCGACAAGTATTTTCTTTGCTCGTTTTCAATCGGTTTTCTCCACCCAATACTCGTCAAGCTAATGCCTTTAACGACGCGGGATCTACTACAACAACCGAATTGTTGAGCAATCAATTGAGCAATTGGTTCAGTCAGATTAGCTCCGATTTTGATATTGGGTTTAGTTACAGTGGCAATAAATCGTCGTCTACTCAAAGTCAATCCACCGAATTAACCAATCGTCAAGTTGCCTTTGCGCTCTCTACCCAATTGTTTAATGAACGATTAACGCTAAGCACCAATTTAGGGGTGGATCAAACAACTATAGATGCAAGTACAACGCCAAGTAACCGATTCATTTCTGATTTTGCTTTAGAGTACAGTTTAACCAAAGATGGAAGGCTTAGATTGAAAGCGTTTAATGAAACAGCGCAAGGTTTGTATTTGTCTAACAACTTATCCAACTACATTCAGGGTGTCGGTATTTACTACAGAAAAGATTTCAACTCTTTTTCTGAAGCATGGCAAAACGTTACCAATCGTTTGCGCATAAAAAAAGAGGAGTAAACCCCTCTTTTAATATTTAAATGATGTGTTGGATGATTATAAATCCAAATTGTGCCCCATTTTATCTCTCTTGGTTTTTAGATATTTTTCGTTGTGTGGATTCGAAACCGTTTGAATCGGTTCAGTTCCAGTAATTTCTATACCGTACCCCAATAAACCACTACGTTTTGTAGGATTGTTGCTGAGTAACCTTAATTTTTTGATGCCAATTGCACGAATGATCTGTGCTCCAATACCGTAATCTCTATGGTCCATTTTGAAACCGAGTTCAATATTGGCTTCGACAGTATCCATTCCTTCTTCTTGAAGTTTGTAAGCTTTTAGTTTGTTGAGCAATCCAATACCACGTCCTTCTTGATTCATGTATATCACAGCGCCTTTGCCAGCTTTGTCAATCTTTTCAAGAGCCTGGTGAAGTTGTGGTCCGCAATCGCAACGTAAACTGCCTAAAATATCGCCGGTTACACAAGAACTGTGCACTCGAACTAATACTTCTTCGTCTTCAGTCCATGTACCTTTTGTAATAGCTAAATGTTCTTCGTTGGTAGTTGTTTGTCTGAATAGGGTTAGGTTGAAATCGCCATATTTAGTTGGCATTTTAACTTCAACTTCTTTCTCAATCAATGATTCGTTCTTCAGTCTAAACTGAATTAGGTCGGCTATAGATACCAATTTCATGTCGAACTTGTCAGCAATTTTTCTTAGCTGAGGTAGTCTAGCCATGGTACCATCTTCGTTCAAGATTTCAACTAATATGCCGACCGATTTAAAGCCCGCTAAACGCGCTAAATCGATTGACGCTTCAGTATGTCCAGTTCTTCTTAAAACTCCGCCTTTTTTAGCTATCAATGGGAAAATATGCCCTGGCCTACCTAAATCAGATCCTTTCGTATTCTCATCGACTAAAGAGGCAATGGTTTTTGATCTATCGTGTACAGAAATACCTGTTGTGCAATTATTTCCAATCAAATCAACCGATACGGTGAAAGCTGTTTGATGTAAAACAGTATTATTGGAAACCATGTATTGTAAATCCAATTCCTTAGCACGTTCTTCGGTAAGTGGTGCGCAAACTAATCCGCGACCATGGGTCACCATGAAATTTATCATTTCAGGCGTAACCATTTCTGCAGCAGCGATAAAATCACCTTCGTTTTCACGATCTTCATCGTCAACAACTATGACTATTTTTCCTGCTTTTATATCTTCTATGGCTTCTTCTATACGATCTAACATCGGTATTAATTTTCTGGTATAAAGGTAGTATTGCTTTGTGGGCAATGCTGTTTGAAATCGTTAAATTTTCTCTTCTAAAAAGAGTTTTAATTTTTGCTTTATCCTTTCGTTGTCAAAATGGTCTTTTGCAAATTTTAAGCCGTTGGCTCTGATTTTTTCGAGTGCGGCATTGTCATCAATAAGCGCTAATGCTTTTGTGGCCATATCTTCAGCTGTTGTAGCTGTCATTATTTCAACTCCATCAGAAGCGTTTAGCCCTTCGGCACCAATCTCTGTAGAAATAACAGGAACACCATAACTCATACCTTCAATTATTTTGATGCGTATTCCTCCAGCAATAACTATTGGTACCAACATAATACCATTCGTTTTCATGAAAGCTTTTGCATCCAATACTTCGGGTACGATTTCAATATTCTTTCCCTGAGCAAATGAGGGTAGAGTATAGTTTTGGATGTTTTTACCAGCAAGTGTAAGTGTAGCGTCCGGTGACTTAGCCAAAATAAGTGGCCAAACATCTTGTAAAAACCAGTGAATGCCTTGTAGATTGGGCTCCCAATCCATGGCTCCCAAATGGAAAAATGCATTTGGTTTAACGTCGTGCAGTTGCTCTTCGTTAATATCTATACCTAAAGAAACAACTTCAATAGGGGCGCTGATTTCAGTTTTTTCTAGATAATGTTTTTTGTCTAATGGCGAAATTGCCAATACACCATCTATTTGTTTTAATATTTCGAATTCGTATTCGCGTAATTGAGTAACCAACAAACCGAGGTATAATTTCTTAATAGGATTGTTGCTATTTTCTTTGTGACGCTGCCAAATAAGGTATTCTAGGTTGTGCGAGCGTAAAACAGTTTTTATGTTTTGATCGAATGCTCGTATGGTACTCAAATACGGGCACATGAATAAACTCTCGAAAACAACCGTATCGGGCTTAAACTTGGATAAACATTCTTTAATTTCTTCTTCTACTGTAGTCGAGAAAAAACGTGAAATATTGTAAGAGTCAGAAGTTATCAGATTCGAAAAAGCATCAAGTACATTGAGTTTGATGTCAATGTCGATGGCTTTAAAATTTGTCTTTTGTAAAAAACCTTCAGGGTAAGCTGATTCAATAAAAGGATGTTTGAATGTAGCTAAAGAAATAATGTTGACATCGTAACCAAGCCCTATTAGATTTTGAGCCATATTTTTCATGGCAACACAACCTCCGTCAATGGCAGGGTATGGTGGTTTATGGCAAAGAATTAGGATTTTCATTTCTTAAAGCGCAAACCTAACTTTTTTAAGCCTTTTGGCAAGGATAAATTGTCGAATAAACCTTGATCGGCGTTCGCTTTTATGGTAACATAGATGGCAATAGGTACTAAAACATAAGCATTCAACCATAGACCTACGCTTGGAGGTAATACCAAAGCGGCAGCCATTTTACTTCCTGTAATAAATAATACGTGAAATATGATGAAGAATATTACCGAGATAACAACGGGTAGTCCGAGGCCACCTTTTTTAATAATGGCCCCTAATGGTGCGCCTACAAAAAACAACAGTAAGCAAGCGAAGGCCAATACAAATTTGCTATGCCATTCTACTAAAAACCTTGCTTTTTGTTCGGTTCTCTGTTTTAAATCTGTAATAAGTCGTTCGTTGAAATTTTGAGTGTTCCTTACCATACTTTGTGCTAAGTACATGGCATTCAATAACTCTGATTTGCTAATATTTCTTTCGTTCGATACCGATTGAGTGCTGTCGGTTAAAATGGTCAATGTTCTGCTTAGGTAATTTTCGTGCTCAATATACTTTCTGTCAATTTTACCTTGAATGCTGTCAGAAGCTCGTACCAATTGGCTTAAATTCAACATTTGGGTGTTTTGTTTGAATAGTTCTTCATCCGAGTTTTGTAGGCCAAACCCCGCCAGCTTCATTCTTATTACTTGAGTTTCGTATTCTGTTTTAATTAGCGGTAAATCGTTTGAAACACGAGTGTTTTTTACTTGTTCTTCATATGTATAGCCATCTTTCAATGACAATTTTAGATATTGACCATTTTCATCTAAGGCCATTTCACCTTTTCTTGCTCGAAGAACTTTTTTATTGCCTACACTATTTTCGCTATGGTCGTAAATGATGACATCACTCAGTTCACCTGTTTTTTTGTCTTTGTCTTTTACTCGTATACTGTAGTTGTCGATATCGTTGTAGAAAACACCTTCTTTAATTTCTAGTGCTGGTTTTTTTTGTGTTACATCCCAAAGCAAGGTCTTAAATTTGAGGTTAGCTGTAGGAGAGACATAATTGCTAAATGCTAATGAGCCGATAGCAATAAGGGAAACCAAAACAATTAAAGGGCGAATGATTCTGATGAGGCTATTTCCTGCAGCTTTTAATGCAACCAGCTCGTAGTTTTCGGCCATGTTTCCCAACGACATAATACTAGCCAATAGGGTGCCAAGTGGTATTGCTAAGGGAACAAGATTGGCTGTAGCCAATATCAGAAGTTTTAAAATGACATACCATTCTAAACCTTTACCAACAAAATCATCAACGTATTTCCAAACAAACTGCATCACCAATATGAACAGTGTCAAAAAAAACGTAGCAATGAAGGGACCTAAAAAGGAACCCACAATCAATTTTGTTAATCTCGATATTCTCACTTAAATTTTATAAGTACTTCTGGTTCATCTAGTTGACGTCCAACTTTCGACATTCCAATTACCTTTTTTAATTGGCCATTTTGAATAGTGAAGTAGAAGTCAGGAACAAACGCACGAAGTAAAAAATTATTTGGAAAAAGGGTGTAAGTCGCTGTATTCGAATTATGAATAGTTACCAACTCTAACAAAAACTCAAAATAATCGCCGCGCTCAACGACCATAATTTTAATGGGTACTCTTTCTCCTGCATCTAATGTTTTTTTGTGTTTTAAAATTGTAGAAATAACACCTTCATCTATTCTGAGTAGACTATTGTTTTGTATGCTTCTTTTCGTATGCTTTTCACCGTGTTTTTTCGTGACATAACAATCGTATGTATTGCCATTCTTTATAGCGGTTTCATTGTAACCATCTTTAAATTGGTAAACGTATTTGACATTGCCATTTTCAAAGCTGTACAATTTAGTTGCGACTTGTTTTCCATCAACTGTAAACTGAGACGATGACCAAACTATCTCATTGTCCTTAATTAGATATTTCGAATGTTCGATAAATACCAGTTTAGAAGTATCGTCTTGCGAATAAGCATAACCAACTCTTGAAAGCGTATCCGTGGAAATTTTTTGAGCAAATAGTTGGGAACACGTCAAGAAAAAAGCAAGAATGAGAATGCTAGACGAAGTGTTTTTGTGATTTTTTAAGTGTTTATTGCTCAATAGGTTAGGCTAAAGTGTAATTGATTACGTTGATAAAAGGGAGAAATGGTATTTCATTTTTGGTTTTTGGTTTGGTGGTTTTCATTTCTCACCACTGTAAGAGGCTTTATTTAACGATAGAGCCTCTTATCTTTTTAGCCTTTTCCAAAACGATATTTTCTAATGACAATTTGTAATCTATAATACGCTGCTGCACATCTTTGTTTTGTGCTCCAATAATTTGTGCTGCTAATATGCCGGCATTTTTCGCACCATTCAATGCTACTGTTGCTACAGGTACACCACCAGGCATTTGCAAGATGCTTAAAATAGAATCCCAGCCATCGATGCTGTTGCTCGATTTTACAGGAACTCCAATAACAGGTAAAGGACTAATAGCAGCAACCATACCTGGTAAGTGAGCGGCACCACCTGCACCAGCAATAATCACTTTAGTTCCATTTTTATGGGCATTGCTTGAGAAATCAAATAATTTTTGAGGTGTTCTGTGAGCCGATACAATATCTACATCGCATGAAACACCAAACTCGGTTAATATATCAACAGCCGCTTGCATTACTGGCAAGTCCGAATCTGATCCCATTATTATGCTAACATCAACCATTGGTACTTATAATTTTTACGTTTTTCTTTAGATTATCGCTTGTAGATAATAAATCACTTAAATTGTTGGAAACCATAGTTATATGTCCCATTTTTCTTTTTGGTTTGGTTTGTGTTTTACCATACCAATGCAATTGTGTGCCAGGTGAATTTTCAATGAAATTAACGCCCTGGATAGTTGCTTTGCCGTCGTGATTATCCTCACCTAATAAATTGAGCATTGCAGCAAAATTCACATTGCTTTTATTGGGTTGGAAATCAAGTCCTAAAACACCCCTTAAATGGGCTTCGTATTGAGAAACACTATGACTCTCAATTGTGTGATGCGCAGAATTATGAGGGCGTGGGGCAACTTCATTTACCAAAATGGTGTTGTCTTTGGTTAAAAACAATTCGACAGCAAGTAAACCTTGTAGCCCAAAGTTTTTACAAACTTGTTTTGCTATGTTTTGGGCCTCTGTATTTATAGCTTCTGAAATTTGAGCAGGATGCAATAAGAAATCAACCAAATTGGCTTTCGGGTCGAACAACATTTCTACTGTTTCGAAACAATCAATGGTTTTACCATTGCTGTAACAAATAACAGAAAGTTCTTTTTGAATTTCAATCTTCTCTTCTAAAAGGTATTCCATTTCAGGAAGAGCATTTAAATCTGCTTCCGATTGAACTACCCAAACACCTTTACCATCGTAACCGCCTTCTGTGGCTTTTATGACTAAAGGAAATTCAATTTTATTGATGTTACAGAATGAGATCAATTCACTTTTATTGCCGAAAACCTTGTAATCAGCACTTGGAATATGATGTTTTTGGTAAAAATCTTTTTGACGCCCTTTATTCTTGATTGTTTCCAAAACAGAAGGAGCGGGGTGTACTTGAATGCCGTCTTTTTCTAATTGATAAAGCGCATCAAGATTCACGTTTTCTATTTCTACCGTAATGTGTGTGTGGTTTTTTCCGAAAGCAAGCACATCGTCGTATGAACGAATATCACCCAAAAATGCATTTGGTGTAACACCAGCCGCGGGGCAATCTTTTTGCGATTCAAGAAAAGAACATGGAATTCCTAATTGATTGGCTTTTTGAATGAGCATTTTACCCAATTGTCCACCACCAAGGATGCCAACAGAAACATCGAAAATCATAAAGAGTTTGAGCTTAAGCCTGCAAAAATAACATTAGCTTGTTCTTACACCCAATAATTGGGCTAAATCATCCAATTGTTTTGTCCATAAATTCAAAGCATCCTCTTCATCACCTTCTTCAGCAAAGTCAGTGACTAATAAAGCAGGAACTTTAGTCAATGGATCAATATCGATTCTTATTTCGAAGTATGTATCATCATCGTCATGATCCAACCAATGAAATCGGATGAATTCATCTCGGCTTTTAGCGAGAAGCTTAGCATCTTCTTCTCCACCGTCCCAAATGAATGTGTAGATGTCTTTTTTGATATTAACATTATCAGCAAACCAACCAGCTAACCCAGACGGGGAACTGATGCTTTGATATAAAACACTTACTGAACTTCTTATTTGATATTCTAATTCAATTTTTACCATTGGGCGAGAAACAACGTGGGCACAATATAATAATATTTGTATACGCAGTTGATGAAAAAAAATATTTTTCTGAGATTGTTTATTGGAAATAATTTTACCTTTGCACCCGAATTAACCTCTGGCGAGGTAGCTCAGCTGGTTAGAGCGCATGATTCATAATCATGAGGTCGGCGGTTCAAGCCCGCCTCTCGCTACAATTAAAGACCCTTTTATAGGGTCTTTTTTTATGCCTTTTTTTTAGTTTATTCTGCGATGTTATTTTTAGTGCAGTAATGTTTAATAGCTTTATTATCAGTGTTTTGTGGAGTTGTTTTACGTGATTTTAAACGTTTTCTATACGATCTATTATTAGTTGAATTGTAGCAATATTGCGATAACTATCTTATTGGCAATAGGAGGACTTAACAAACTTATCCGATCATTTATTGACGAATAAAGAGGACTCAAGATATGTTGGACAAATGATTGCAACCTGGTCAAGGCGATATATTTAATGCTTTTTTTGCTAAACAGAAGTTGATAACTTGAGCATTTTAGTACTTACTGTGTTAAGCCATTGCAATTGTTCCCAAACTAAGTGGGCTTCTTGTAATTCTCGTTCTGTAGGTTTGTTTTCTGAAATTAATTCTTCAGAATGTGCGTCTTTAAAAATTGCTAACTGTTCTTTGAAAATCGCATCATTTTCGGCTATGATGATTGTTTTATTTAGCGATTGAGTTTTTAGACATTGAAGCGCTAGTTCCAAATTTTGAGCTATTGTATCCGTTGCTATTTTAAATTGTTCTGAAGCTTTAGTCGTTTCATGGTTTTGAAAATAGGAACTTAGTGAGGCCAATGACGCAAGAAAAGTATGGTTTAAAACAACTAATTCATAAATTTTTTCTGCTCGCTTTTGCTTAGCTTTTGGTTCTTGTGCCATGCGTTGAAAAGCAGAATTTAAATTTGACGTTTCTAAAAAAGCTTCTTTTCGGGCAATTCTGTATGTTGTTGTAATGCTGCCTTTATCCTGATAATATTCTTTGATTTTAAGAAGAAACACTTTATTGGATCGGATGCTTTTTCGAATACTCTCGGTAATTTCAACATATTCCCATGTAGGCCATAACCACAAAATGGCAAAATAGGAAAGTGTGGCACCAACTAATGTGTCAATCACTCTAAACGTAATGACATTCAACACATTTGGACTAAGAATAGCATAAATAAATACAACGCTCAACGTAACAAAAATGGCCGATGCTTTTGAGTTTTTTTGAACTAGTGCTAGAGCAATTATCAATGAAACAAGGCCTAAAACACCATAGAGATTAAGGTCTTGAATGAGGAATACCATTCCAAATGCAATTACACCTCCAATTAAAGTGCCTATCATGCGGTCTTTGGCTCTGCTTTTTGTGAGTCCATAGCTAGGCCTCATAATTACAATGATGGTTAATAAAATCCAGTATGAATTTTGGAAAGGGAGTACAGCGCCAAGTGTATAACCTAGCATTACTGTTACGGCTAATCGCAATGAGTGCCTAAATATGGTTGATTTGAAACTGAAGTTTCTGACCAAAAGCATGGGGTCATTGTTTTGCGGTGCAACAAATCGTTTTGCGTTTTTTCTATCGATGAAATCAATATCCATTGTATTCAAATCACCCAACAACCATTTAATGCGTTTCAGTTTCTTGAATTGTTTTTCTTGATAATCAAACCAGTTTCGAGCAATTAGGTAATCGTTGTTAGGCGACTCATTCAGTAAGTTTATTTCATGCTTTACTTTATCGAAACATTGTTTTAGAGGTTCGTTTAGAGGCAGTCTTTTTCTTTTATTTCCTGCATTCGAAATCAGACGCAATTGCTTTGCCATTTCAAAAATGAGATTCTGGAAGGTTTTAATGTAAGTTGGGTGCTCGTTCAGTAGAGCGTCCATTCTGTCGTAGTTTACAGGATTAGCAATAGCCGTTTCTAGTATTTCTACTAATTGAACAAATATCAAAAGGCGTTTTTCTTGATAAATAGATTTTCCTGATGTTGTACGGTTGAAAATCAAGATTTCTCTTAATGTTTGATGATTTGCAGTAAGCTCACTTTGTAATTTGAGTAGCTTTTTTTGTAATGCTTTTCTATCCTTATTGTAGCCGATTAATTCTCCTCGTGTTTTTAAAAAATCGGCTGTTAAAACATAGGTTTCTGAAAGTAATTCTTCCGTTTCGGCTTTAGGGTTGATGAGATGCCAAATTTTAGCCAAAAGAAAATACCAAAGTCCACCAGTCCCAACCAGCAAAGCATATTCAAAGGTTTTGAGCTCTTCAGAATCGTGAGCAAAACTCAAAACCAAAGCTAAAAGGCCAGAAAAACTGATAAGTGAAGCTCTAAAGCCGTATACCGATAAGTAGGCTATACCAAATGCTAATAAACCTAATACCGGTAACGAGAGCCAAGTTTCATAATGAAGGAAGCTACCGATAAAGCTAACTATCATGACAAGAACTGCTGAAATGAAGATGCCTATTTTTTTGTGTTCAAAGCTGCCTACGATATCGCTTGGTGAGCACCAGAAAGCACCAAAACACAATGCTAGTCCGACTTCGAAATGATCGAATTGAAGACCTAATATAATAGGCAGAGCGACAGCAAAACCAACTAAAAGTGCCCGTGAAAAACTAGTGCTTTTTATAAACTGTCTTAAATCTTTTAAGTTTTTGGAAATAAAAAGAATTGTAGTGGTCAATGCGAAGGTTTTAAACGGAAATTTTTCACCAAAATACCATTTCCCGTATCATATAAAGCTATAATAAAGGTTAATTCTAGTCCCAGATTTTAAAGTGACGGTAATCTTCAAATCGTGTTTTTTTATTTCGAAAGGCATTTGGATTTTCTCAATTTCTATTGAGGAAGGATTAAAACCAAAACATTATGAGCGTTATAAGTTGATATAGAAAATATCTTCAGATGCATAGATTTAATTTAGAGTCACTGTTATTTATTGATGTATTGCTGCTACAAATTTGCTCTTCTCAATTCATAATGTAGCTTTACAGAATCATTCAAAAAAGTTATTATGTCTGCAGAAGTAAGAGCCTTAGAACCAAAAGCATTATGGAATCATTTTTCTGATTTAAACGCTGTACCCCGTCCAAGTAAGAAAGAAGAACGTGTGATTCAATTCATGGTTGATTTCGGGAAAAGTTTGGGCTTAGAAACTGCTACCGATGCCATAAAAAACATCATCATTAAAAAGCCTGCTACCAAAGGCATGGAGGATAGACAAACTGTGATTTTGCAATCTCACGTGGATATGGTACACCAAAAAAATAATGCAACTACGTTTGACTTTGAAACGGAAGGCATTAAAATGTTGGTGGATGGCGATTTTGTGAAAGCTGATGGAACAACGCTTGGTGCCGATAATGGTATTGGTGTTGCGAGTATTATGGCACTATTGTCTTCAACTGACATAGCTCACCCTGCGTTAGAAGCTATGTTTACAGTTGATGAAGAAACAGGTATGACTGGTGCCATGGAATTAGATCCTTCGTTTTATGAGGGAACTATTTTATTGAATCTAGATACTGAAGACGACGATGAATTGAGTATAGGATGTGCTGGAGGAATAGATACCAATACAACTTATACATGTTCAGAAATAGATACGCCAATGAATGTTGTTTCATTCAAATTGGAAGTAAACGGATTGATGGGCGGTCATTCAGGAATGGATATCGACAAAGGTAGAGGCAATGCTAATAAACTAATGAATAGAATATTGTTCGATGCTCCTTGCGAAATTTTTATTCATGAAATCAATGGTGGAGGATTAAGAAATGCAATCCCGAGAGAATCGTGGGCCGTAGTTTCTGTAAAAGCTGACGATGTTACCGTTTTTGAAAAATATTTAAATGAATGTCAATCAACATTCTCAGCAGAATTAAAAGCTGTTGAAAAGAATTTGAACGTAGGACATCAAGTAGTGGATACGCCTAAAAAGTGTTTGTCATCAGTCGATGCTAAAAAAGTAGTACGTTCAATCTATTCTTTGCCGAATGGTGTGTTTAAAATGAGTTTGGATTTTCAGGATTTAGTGGAAACCTCATCTTCTTTAGCGCAAGTGGTAGTAAAAAATGGCGTTTTCGAAACAAAATCGTTACAGCGCAGCAGCATTGAAAGCACCAAAACCGACGTTGCAAATGCTATAAGAAGTACTTTTGAAATGATTGGTGCTGACGTTGAACAAACTGGAGACTACCCAGGATGGGAACCAAATCCGGATTCGGCAATTTTAAAAACCATGGCCAACTTGTACCGTAAGTTATACAAGGAAGAACCACAAATTAAAGCTTGTCATGCAGGATTGGAATGTGGTATTTTAGGAAAACATTTACCTCATGTAGATATGATATCTTTTGGTCCTAATATTCGTCACGCTCACTCACCAGATGAGTGTACACAAATTTCTTCAGTTCAGAAATTTTGGAGTTTTTTATTGGAAGTATTGAAGGATACACCAAAAAAGTAGTTCCTAGCAATTGTTATGATAAGGAAGTACGATTGTGTAATTTAGTTCGGAATAAAAATATTTGATTTCTTGGTTTCAACCTACGTATTAGCATTGGTTTTTTTCGTTTCAGTGGCTGCTTTTAAGTACCCAAAACTGAAAGAAACTATGCTGTTTGTGCCCTATAGGGTTAATAAGAACAATGAGCACTGGCGTTGGTTAAGTCATGTTTTTGTACATGCTAATTGGTCTCATTTACTTATAAACATGTGGGTGTTTTACACATTTGTAGGGCATGTTGAAAACTCATTTCAATCGTATTTCGATCATTATCATATAATTTTCGTTCTGTTTTTGATAGTTGCTGCGGTGGCATCTTCGGCTATGGATTTCAGCAAAAACAAAGAGAATACTGCATATGCGTCATTAGGTGCATCTGGTGTAGTTGCTTCTGTTTTGTTTGTTTACATTGTATTGTTTCCTACGTCTCCATTGCAGTTTATTTTTCTTCCAGGAGTTGATATACCAGCCTTTGTAATAGGTGTCTTGTATTTATTGTACGAATATAAAATGCGTCAGAAACAAGATGGTATAGCTCACGATGCTCATATTTTTGGAGCCATATTTGGTATTTTAACACCTTTAGTTTTAGACCCTAATTTGTACGTCCGATTTGTAAGCAGTATTGGCTTTTGGATTCAAAACATTTTTTCATGAAAACCATTATCCTAGATAGAGATGGAGTAATTCTTAAAGAAAGAGGTGAGTATACTTTTAAATTAGAAGATTGTGAGGTTTTGGAAAACAATATTGACGTGCTTCAGCAATGGTCAAGTAGCCAAGTCGATGTTCAGTTTTTTGTTCTTACCAATCAAGGTGGAATAGCAAAAAGTCTTTATTCAATGAATGAAGTGGATGCTATTCATCAAATGCTGCGAAATGCGTTCAGAAAGAAAGGGATTGATATTACTGCATTTTATATCTGTCCACACCATCAAGATTATGGATTGTGTTTGTGTCGTAAACCTAAAACATTATTGTTTGAAAAAATTGTCGCTAAATATCAGCTCAATCCTAAGGATTGTATGATGATAGGTGATAAAGAGCGCGATACAATACCGGCAAAATCTATGGGGATGAAAACCCTCTTGATTGAGAGCAATGAAACACTGAATATATCAGCGTTGATCTAAGTAGATAATTACAATTTATTTTGAGTTTTAAGGTATATAGTACGAAGGCTTTTGATAAATTCGCCCTTGCATTATAGTTGACTCTACAATGTAAATTCTTAATTTTTTTTTAAAGTTTAACGTATTGACAATGGGTAAGTTAGTAGTTCATAATGGCGATTTTGTAAAGCCAGAAAACCTCCAAATTTCTTTGGATAATAGAGCTATGAACTATGCCGACGGCTTGTTTGAAAGTATACGCGTTGTAAATGGTAAACTGTACAGTTTCGATGACCATTTTGCTCGATTAGAAGAAGGCGCTAGGATATTGAAGTTAGATGCTAACTTTTATCAATTTAAGGACATTCTGAGGTTGAAAGCCAGTCTGTTAGCCGAAAGGTTGTTCATGCACAAAGGCGGAAAAATCAAAATATTAATTTATAGAAGAGCAGGAGGATTGTATTTGCCCGAAAGCAATGCGATAGATTATTTAATTACAGGAGAAACACTGCATGATAATCTTTTTGCATTGAATGTAACAGGCTTGAATGTTGATGTCTATACCGATTACAAAAAGCCAATACACCCATTTAGTAAGTACAAGTTTTTGGCAAAAGAATTGAGTGTTTTAGCTCGAATTGATGCCGAAGAAAAAGGTTACGATGAAGCATTGCTAGTCAATACTGACGATAAAATCATCGAAGCTTCTTCATCCAATTTGTTTTTAGTGTACGACGACAATACCATTGTAACTCCAGGACTAGACACGGGGTGTTTGGCTGGAATTATGCGCATGAACGTCATCAATGCTTGTATAAAACTAGGCTTGAAAGTATACGAACAACCATTAACAGAAGAATTATTGCTTCAAGGAAAAGAGATTTTCTTGACCAACGCTATACAAGGTATACGTTATGTTGGAAGTTTCAAAAGCAAACGATACTTTAAGCAAGTAAGTGAAGTGATATTGAATGCTGTAAATGCCCAAGTACGATTGGCTGTAAAAAGCGACGAACTTTTCTAATTGTAATAATCTCTTTCAGGAAACATAGATAATGGCTCGAAGTCATCTCCCATGGAAGAAATCAATTTTTTCCAATCTTGTTTTTTAGACGATTTCAATACTTCTGCTGCTGTGGTGTCTTTTACAAACCAAGTGCCTTCTGCAATTTCTTCCTCTAATTGACCAGGTTTCCAACCACTGTAACCTAGGAAAGCTTTAAAATGCGATTCGTTTACTTCTCCATTTTGAATGGATTCAAAGAAGTCATCGTATTTACCACCGAAATACAAACCAGGCAGTATCTCACTGTCTTTTTCGGCTAAATGCGATTGGTTATGAACGATGAACATACTGTCGGTGCTCACAGGACCTCCATCATATAATTTGACAAGGGTATTGGGCGAAGACAGAGTTTCCTCGGTATCTGTTTCAAACCGAAACTCGGTTAGTTTGTTGATGATTAGTCCGAAAGACTCTTCACTATTATGCTCGCAAAGCAAAATGGCTGTACGAGAAAAAATACTGTCAGGTAGTAGAGGCTGAGCAATGAGCATGCGGCCTTTTTTCGGAGCAATTTTATTTTCAGGATATACAAATGCCATAAGCGTGGAATTAGTTCTAATAAGATACGAGCATTTACTATGCCAATACCATATGTGTGAGCTTGCTTATCAACAGTTTTAGTAACATTTGTGATTGTTCATTAATAAACGACGGTTATTTATTATTGTTTAATCTTAAATAAATGTTTGTTCATCGTTAAAATGCAGATGTAACGAATAGCTAAAGCGCTATAAATCAAATAATTAATCTTTTTGCGTTGTACTTTTTACTATTTTGCAGAAACTTGTTGTAACACCAGCTAATGCTTCATAACGAACGAAAAGAATATACACGAGAACACTTGGATATTGAGAATTGTCCAAATACACCCATTGAATTGTTACAACAATGGATAGATAGGGCTGTTGAAGAAAAAATACCCGATGCAACAGCTTTTACATTATCTACCATCGATTTATTAGGTTGGCCAAGATCAAGAGTTGTTTTGTTGAAGTATTTAGATCAAAATCAAGGCCTTACTTTTTTTACAAATTATACCAGTCAAAAAGCAAAAGATATAGGTGGAAACAGAAATGTAAGCTTAAACTTCTTTTGGAAAGAACACGAACGTCAGGTAAGAATTTTGGGCGTAGCTGAAAAATGTGGCGATCAATGCAGCGACGACTATTTTTATTCAAGACCAAAAGAGAGTAGAGTTGGTGCTATTATAAGCAATCAGAGCAGTTGTCTTGAAAGCAGAGCAGATTTAAGAAAAAAATTCAACGAATTAAATTCAAAAGACATTTCAGAATTGAAAAGGCCTTTTCACTGGGGTGGCTACAATATCAAACCACATTACTTTGAGTTTTGGCAAGGCGGTGCACATCGTTTACACGATAGGGTTGTTTACAAAAAAGAAGGTGTAAGTTGGAGTAAATTAATGCTTCAGCCTTGATTAAAATAAAGGTTTAAGTCCTTGAGACTTAGCCATTAAATTAGCCAATTTGTACGTAAGTCGAGCTCCTACATTGGCGTTCCATTCACCATCTTCTTCTGGCGATACTTCCACCAAATCGGCTCCGATTATTTTCCTGCCAGAATTTACAACTGTATTCAGTAGCATTATGGCTTGGTAGTAACTCATACCACCAACTACAGGCGTTCCTGTATTTGGACATAGCTCTGGTTTTAGGCCATCGATATCAAAAGATATATAGACCTTTTGAGGAAGTTTAGCAACTATTTTATCGCAAATTGATTGCCATGATTTGCTATTCAATACTTTCTCTTGAATGCGTTGATCAAAAAAACAGTGAATGCGCTTATCGTCGTTTACTCTTTCGTATTCTTTTTCAGACAAATCTCGTATGCCAACTTGAACTAAAGATTTTACTTCTTTGAATTTCAGTGCGTTGTGCATTATGCTAGCGTGACTGTATTCGAAACCTTCGTAGGCATCTCTAAGATCGCAATGGGCATCTATTTGCAATATGCCAAACTGCTTGTGATGCCTGCTTAAAGCATGTATGTAGCCTAATGGAGTAGAATGATCGCCACCAAGTAAGAGAACGAGCTTTTGGTTGTCTAACCAAGTTGTACATTGCTTGTATACCGATTTGTTAACTTCAAAAGAAGCTTCATTAACTTGAAGGAGTAATTTTTTATCGGCTTCTTGGCCAGCTTCTAAACTATCGATGATGGCTTTGGCAATCGGTCTTAATTTTTGGTTTTGAAGATGAATTCGTGGTAAATCTTCAGCTACAGCTAATCCATATTTATGAGCCGATGGCACATCAAGATCTATAACATCGAGTTGTACACTTGCATCTATAATAGCTTCTGGACCTTTAGCTGTACCGCCACCATAGGATGTGGTTACATCCCAAGCGACAGGTTGAATGATGATTTGAGCATCAGATGTAGAGTAGGGGAAACCTAAAAAGTTTCCGTTTTTTACCCCTACACCTGAAAAATCAAATTTCTTATAATTCATTTAAAAACTCTCTAATATAGTTTGGCAACGCGAATGCAGCATTGTGCACTGCTGGGTTGTAATATTTAAGTGCTTTTGTATCGACATTGCTGTTTAAGAATTCTTCTTTAGCTTGAGTAATGTCGGTATCATTTTTACGAGCTATTTGAAAACTCCAAGTACCACTAGGGTATGTAGGAATATGGAATAATAAAGTGTTTACTTTTTCCTTGCCAAATATTTCTTTTAGTGTTGTATTCAACTCAATGAATGTTGGGCGATTAAAAAGTGGTGATTCACCTTGAGTCACTAAAATACCATCGTCTTTTAGAATACGCTTTGTGTTGCTGTAAAATTCAGTTGAAAACAATCCCTTAGCTGGGCCAACAGGATCAGATCCATCAACAATAACCAAATCGTAAGTCTTATCGGCTGCATTGTTTACAAATGCAATACCATCTTCAATTCTTAGATCGAGTTTAGGGTTGCCAAATTCTTTAGCTAAATGTGGTAAGTGTTCTTTAGAAGCTTCTACAACATTGTTATCTATCTCAACCATAGTAATGGCTTCAACAGATTTGTATTTGAATATTTCGCGGATTGTACCACCGTCGCCACCACCAATTACCAATACATTTTTTACGTTTTGGTGCGTACTCATCACCGGATGGCTTATCATTTCGTGATAATGTGCTTCATCGGTTTCGGTGCACATAAACATATTGTCTATCGTAAGCGTTTTGCCGTATGCGTAGGTATCAATTACTTTAACCCTTTGTATATCTGAGCTTTTATCGAAGTAGACTTCACCAGTATGTCGCAATGAAAGAGCTTGGTTATCGTCTTTATCAGTAAACCAAACGTTGCGGGTAAATTTTTCAGGGTTTATGTGCGATTTAGCTTCTTCTCTTATCGATGCCATATCGAAGTCAACTCGGTTCAGTAAGTTGAGAGAGCCACGCTTCATTTCAATGGCAGAATAGTTTTGAGCACCAAAAACAGTTTTAAGGTGATCGAAAGATATCCAAGCATCCATTTCGCCACAGGTAAATAAATCTACGGCTGCATAACCATATTCTGGCCAAGTATGAATCGCCAAATGGCTTTCTTGAATAACTACAACGCCCGATACACCATAAGGAGAAAAATGGTGAAAGGTAGAGTTGATAACTGTAGCGCCTGCAATGTCTGCTGCGTTAACCATCGCTTCTTCAATAACAGAAACGTCGTTCATAATTTCGGGAATGCATCCCATAAATTCCACTAAAATGTGGTTTCCTAAAGCGCCCATATGTCGTTTGTATAGAAATGTAAAATTAGATTATTCGTACAAAAGAATGAATGCTTGAAAAAAGGAATTTATTAACAACAGCAATACGTAATGAAATTAAAATTATTGCTGTGTAACATACTTGTTTTCAGTATGTATAGATGTTAGCTATTTCTTTTTAGCCATTCGTTTTTGAGACGGTCGTAATCTTTTACATTGCGTTCAAGCCACATTTCAAGCACTTCACTTTTGTCTTTTTCGTCCAATTTCCATTCAATTTCAGAATTTATTAAAGAATGTTTGACTTGATTTAGAGTAAGTGCAGCTGCGACAGAAACATTGAAGCTTTCTGTGAAGCCAAACATAGGAATGGTCATGAATTCATCGGCTTCTTTTTTTACAATATCGGAGATGCCTTCTTGCTCGGTACCGAATACTATAGCCGTTTTGGATGTTAAATCCAGCTTTTGGAGTGGGGTGGCTTTACCATGAGGATGCGCCGCTACTATTTTGAAACCGTCTGATTTTAATTGCTTTAAACAACTTTCGGTGTTGTTGTCTAGCTTGTTGTGGCGGTTCAATCGAAGCCATTTGTCCGAACCCATGTTGATTTTAGGGTTTCGTTGATAGCTGTTTTCGTTTTCAATTATGTGTACGTTATGAATGCCGAAGCAATCGCACGAACGTAGTACAGCACTAAAGTTATGTGGTTGAAAGAAATTTTCAAGTACCACAGTAACATGATTGGTGCGATGGGGTAGAATGGTGTCAAATAAACCTTTTCTGTTTTCGGTTAATTGATCGAGCAGAAAGGTCTCTAGTTCTTTAGGCAGCATAAGGCAAAAAAAAAGCCCTCATAAAAATGAGAGCTTTTAAAAAATATGTTGCTGTTATTTATTAACTGCGTCAGCTAATTCAGAACCTGCTTTGAATTTAACAACCTTTTTTGCAGGTATCTTGATAGTTTCACCTGTTCTTGGGTTTTTACCGTCTCTTGCTGCTCTTGCTTCTACAGAGTAAGAACCAAATCCTACTAAAGCGATTTTTTCACCACCTTGTAAAGTTTCGCTTATTACTTCTAGTACAGCTTCTAAATGAGCTTTAGCTTGAGTTTTTTCTCCACCTGTCTTTGCAGCGATTGCGCTGATTAATTCACCTTTGTTCATTGTATATGGTTTAAGAATATTTTTTTTATTGAAACAAAGGTATACGAAAAGCTGAGTATGTCAAGCCTTTCGAGTGTTTGGCTAAAAAAAAGTTGATGTTTTGCCTTTTTTAGATTCCAATACTATTGCTTTTTAATAAAATTCTATTTGACGATTTTGTAGCTATCTATTGCTATTCCATTTAGGAAATCTTTGGCTTCCATGGCCTTTTTACCCTCTAACTGTAAGCGTTTTATGACAATTACAGAATCTAAACACTGAATCGTGATTTGTTTATCAATAGTTGTAGAAATATGTCCAGGTGTTTCAGAAGTTTTGGTTTCCGATAGTTCGGCATCAATTATTTTCAATTTCAGCACTTTTTTATCCGCATTTAGCACCATTGTATAGGCACTTGGCACAGGAGAAAGACCTTTTATCAACTTAAAAACGGTTTTCGCGTCCTTATTCCAATCAATATTCCCTGTTTCTGAGTTTAATTTTGGTGCTTTTTGACTAATAAATCCAGGTTCTTCAAGTTCTGATTGTTCTTTCGGCTGCAAATTATCGTTGATATAGGCTTCTATGCTTTTAACTAAAAGGGGAGCACCTGCTTCCATTAGCTTATAATACATCGTGCCAAATGTGTCAGACTCTAAAATAGGATGTTTCTCTCGCATCAATACGGCCCCTGAATCGATTTCATGTTTCAACACAAATGTGCTGACACCTGTAAACGACTCATTATTTATTATCGCCCAGTTGATTGGGGCTGCCCCTCTGTAGTTTGGTAAATAAGACCCATGTAGATTAATAGTACCATACTTTGGTTTGCTCCATACAACTTCTGGTAACATTCTAAAGGCTACTATAATTTGTAGGTCGATATTATACCTATCTAATTCAGATAAGAATTCTGGACTTTTCAGATTTTGTGGTTCGAGAATCGGTAACTCTAGTTCAAGGGCTTGTTCTTTTACAGCGCAAGCTTTTAGTTTTTTTCCTCTTCCTTGTTTTCTGTCTGGTGTAGTAACAACGACTACTATATTGAATCCTTCATCGTGAAGGTGTTTCAACTGATGAGCAGCAAAATCAGGTGTGCCAAAAAAAGCTATGTTCAGTTTTTTTGCTCTAATGTTTTCCATCTGTACCATTTAAAATATCCGAATGAGATGATGCCTAATGTAGAGAAATACACAAATTCAAGCATCCACATGTCTTTTACATCGCCACCCCAACGGTGACTTACTAAATAAGCTAATGCTAAATATGAGAATAGACAGAATATTTCTATAAACATAGATTGCGATGAATCGCCTATACCAGCAATGGCTGCAAAGAAAATACTAGCAATCGCAAAAATGAGCATGGAGTAAGAAATTATACCGATGATATCGGATGTTACTCGAATCAATTCTTGATCTTCGGTTATGATGCCAATGATGGCTTCTGGATAAAACCAAAAACCATGGATGACAATGAAGGTTGCTATTAATGAGAGGAGTGAAATTTTGTACAGCCCTTTTTTAACGAGTTCGGGTTTGCCTATGGATAAAAAATAGCTGACAAAGGTTCTGGTTGTTGTACTGAATCCCATCACGGGTATAAAGGCCAAAAAGTAAAGAGTACGAATGATTTGAGATGCCGCCAAACTTTGACTGCCCAAAACTTCTAACATGATGAAGAAGAATGTCCAGCCTCCCATAGAGAAGAATCTTTGTACCATAAGGGGACTTCCTTTCTTAAGAACCTTATTTGCAAATTTTAAAATGTATTTTTTATGAAGAGGAAACCAAATAGGTCGGTGCTTTTTGTGGGCAATCAAATAGGCTAAAGAGAAAATGAAAGTTGCTGATTCGGCAATTACTGTTGCGATAGCAGCACCGTTTATACCCAATTCGGGAAAGCCTAATTTCCCAAAGATCAATCCATAATCGAGCACAATGTTGGTTACCGCAGTAATAAGCATGGCATAACTCAAAATTCGAGTGTCGGCCATTCCCATAAAATAATACACCAGCATTAACTGAAGCATGGCAGGTAAAAATCCCCATGAGCGAATTTCTAAATAACCTATCATGCTCGATTCCAAATCGAGAGAAGTTACTACTGGACTGATGATAACGCTAGAGAAAAACTGAAATAAAATGAACCCAAGAATACCGAGCCCAGTGAAAAATAGAATGCCTCGTTGATTAAGGCTTTTGATTTCTTCAAAGTCCTTTTTTCCATAAAACTTTGCAACGAGTATTTGATAAGCTTCGCAAAAACCTTGAAATGAAATCAAAACAGTCATATACACTAGAGAAGAATTTCCAGCTGTATTTAAAGCCAATTCACCTAGTCGACCTAAAAAAGCCGTATCAGTAAATGTGATAATAAACTGTATTAAGCTTCCCAGCATTACAGGTATAGCTGTAGCCAATATGCTTTTTGAGCTTAAGTTTATGTTCGACTTCATTTACGATACGTGTAATAAAAGTCCTTTTAAATATTCTCCTTCTGGATGGAATATATTGATGGGGTGACAGGCGGGTTGGTGCATTTGCGTCAAAATTTTCACATTTCGCTTGGCTTCAATGGCGGCTGCAGTGATGGTGTTTTGAAACAAATATTTATCGATGACTTGACTGCATGAAAAAGTCATTAAATAACCGTTGTGTTTGATGCCTTTTAAAGCGTTAACATTCAGTCGTTTGTAGGCTTGTATAGCATTGTGTCTGGCTTTTTGGTGTTTTGCAAATGCAGGTGGATCAAGTACAACAATATCGTATCCGTTGGCTTCGCTACTTTTTACATAATCAAGCGCATCGGCATTGATGCATTTGTGTTTGCCTCCAACTTGATTGATGGCGTAATTTTCTTCCGCTAAATCCAATGCTTTTTGGCTGCTATCTAAACTAACTACTTCACTGGCACCGCCATAACTAGCCGATAAACTAAAACCACCTGAGTAAGAAAAAGTATTCAAAACTCTTTTGCCCTCAGACATAGATCTAAGCAATGATCTGTTTTCTCGTTGATCAATGAAGAAGCCTGTTTTTTGACCAGTTATCCAATCTATATTATATTTTATGCCGTTTTCAAGGGCAATACAACTTGGGTCTGACCCAAAAATAAATTCATCGACTGCTTCTGCAGAGTGCATGGTTTCTTCAGACTTTGAATAAATGCTTTTAACGCCTTTTCCAAAATGAGTGTGGATGGCCGAAGCTATAGCTTCTAAGTGCTGGTATGCGTATGTACTGTGTGCTTGAATTACAAAGTGATGATGGTAAAAATCGATGATTAGACCAGGTAAACCATCGCCTTCGCCATGCACCAATCGGCAGATAGTGTTGTTTTCGCTAATCAATCCGAGTTGTTCTCTCAGAGCAAAGGCAATGAATAATCTTTGCTGTATAAAATCGGCGTCAGGAACGGTGTTTTTGTCAAAAGACATCAATCTAACCGATATGCTGCCTCGCTCTTGAAAAACACCATAGCCTAAAAAATTGTGTTTTGCATCCACTAATTGTACAAAATCACCATCTTTAATTTGGTCGTCAATTAAATCAATTGCCCCAGAGAATACCCATGGGTGAAATCGTTGAACAGAAAATTCTTTTTTTGGTTTTAAAACAATTAAAGGATACAAAATAGCTATGCGTTTGGCTGGCTAAAGTACATTCCATCGCGGTATTGCAGTTTGTTTTTCTCTATTAATTCGTTTATGAGTTGCAGACATTCTGTTTTATACAATATATATGGAGGAAATTTCACGCTCATTTGCCATTGGTTTTTTGGTTCAGAGCAGTATTCAATGATGTTGTTTTCTGAGGGGAAATATTTTTTATCGCGTCTTAAGCAATTATCACAGACCGAGCAGTTTTCTGAGTGAGTACCAAAATAGTTCGCAAACATCTGTTGACGGCAAGTCGTTTTGTTCGAGATATAATCTTCAAAAAATGAAAATTGCTGAACCGCTATTTGTCTCAGCTTATTGGTAAGCTTAAAACTGTTTTCATTTCGTTTTTTACGGCCTTCTAAAATGTGCAGTAATAGTTTGTTGCTTTTTTCTTGGTAAAACACCATTTCTTGTTGGTGTAAATCTTTTAATAAAGCATCTATATGCGACTCTGTGGCTTTTAGTTTGTTGGCTATTATTTCTATTTGAATATATTTTTTGTTTGTCGTTATGCCTGGGTATGCTCTTACGAGAAGTTCTAGTATCTTTTGATAGCGGGGCTGAGCAACACAGTAGGCGTGTAGTTTATGAGTATCTACCAATATTTGACATTGAGCCAATGGCCTTCCGTTTTCATTCAAAACTACTATACCTTCTTTTTCCATCAGTTGTAAGCACTTATGAATATTGGTGACGGAATCGTTGTAGCGATCAGCTATAAGTTCGATATCGTAAATCATACCCTCTTCCGGAGCGTCATTGTAGGCTATGCGGAGGGTGTTGTAAAGCAATTCGTACTGTCGCAACAACTCTTTGTTTCCAGGAAAATTAGTTACCAATTGTTTTTTCAATGTCTCAACATCGTTTTGGTTGTAAAAAGCCAATGCCAACGCAGGTTCTCCATCACGTCCAGCTCGTCCGGCTTCTTGGTATAAATCTTCTGGGGTGTTGCTTAAAAACGGATTTAGTACAAGCCTAACATCGGGTTTATCGATGCCCATTCCAAAGGCCGATGTAGCACAGATAGTATTGATTTTATTGTTTATCCATGCATTAGAATTGGCTGCTTTCTCAGAGAAAGTAAGTCCAGCATGAAAAGGCTTCGATAATACACCTTCGCCTGTTAGATAATGGGCAAAGTTTTCTGTGTGTTTTCGGCGGTGTAAATATATTATTTTGCTGCCGTAAGTGTTTTTGCACCAGTGCTTTACCAACTGACTTTTTTCCTGGCTTTCTTGTAAAGTGAATCTTAAATTTGGTCGTAAAAAATCACCTTGATGTACCACAACTTTAGTTAAAGCTAAAGTGTCGATAATGTCTTGCTGAACAAAAGGTGTTGCCGTAGCAGTTAGTGCTAGCAATGGGGTAGTGGGCCAATGTTTTTTAATGCTGCTTACTTTTCTGTAATATGGCCTAAACTGATGCCCCCAATGAGATATACAATGAGCTTCATCAAATACAATAGAGTTAATGTTCAATAATTTTAGGCGTTCTAAAATCAGATAATTATTGAGTCTTTCTGGGCTTATGAAAATGAATTTTGGTGGATATTTCAACCAATTATTACTCAGGCGTTCGATTTCTTTTTTTGATGAAATCCCGCCTAAATTATCCACCTGAATCTCCTTTTTGGACAAGGATTCGGTTTGGTCATTCATCAAAGCAATAAGAGGCGAAATGACCAAACAAGTACCTTCAAGAAAAAGTGCTGGAACTTGGTAACAAATGCTTTTTCCACCACCTGTGGGCATAATAGCTAAGCAATCTTTCCCCTCGATAATGGCATTTATAACCATTTCTTGACCGGGTCTAAATTGCTTATGGCCAAAGTATTGTGTTAAAATTTTTAGGCTCTTGTCCACAGTTTTTATCTTGATGCGATATATTTCTAATTTTGTGGGCAAATTAAGGTTTAATGATTAGTACTGTGGGATTTGATATTGAGAAGGTGAAAGAATCACAATTGGCCAAAGTTGACTTTGACAATTTGCCGTTTGGTAAACTCTTTTCAGACCACATGTTTGTAGCCACTTTCGAAGATGGAAAATGGAGCAAAGGGAAAATTCAACCGTATCAAAATTTCACCATTTCACCAGCAAACAGTACACTTCATTATGGGCAAACTATTTTTGAAGGTATTAAGGCTGAATATGGTGTAGACGGAAATATACGAGTTTTCAGACCCGATATGAATGCTGTACGCATGAATGAATCTGCTGAACGTATGTGTATGCCCACCATACCAGAAGATTTATTTCTAAATGCCATTAAAGAATTAATTGCATTGGATAAAAATTGGGTTCCAAAAACGGTTGGAGGTTCATTGTATATCAGACCATTTATGTTTGCCTCAGATGCATTCATTGGCTTGCGACCTTCTGAAAACTATGTTTTTTCAATATTTACTTGTCCAGTAGGTCCTTATTATGGAAGTGCCGTAAAGGTAAAAGTTGAAGAGAGTTATACTCGAGCTGCTTCTGGTGGTACAGGTGCCGCTAAAACAGCTGGTAACTACGCTGCAAGTATGTATCCAGCGAGGTTAGCCCAAAATGCAGGTTACGATCAATTGCTATGGACAGATGCAAAAGAGCATAAATACATAGAAGAATCTGGAACGATGAACGTAATGTTCCGAATTGGTGACGATTTGTATACTCCGGCATCATCAGATACCATATTGAACAGTGTTACTCGTCAGTGTGCTGTGCAAATTGCAAGAGACAATGGTATTACAGTTCATGAAGGACCAATAGAAGTTGCTAAAGTTGTTGAAGCTCAGAAAAACGGTACTTTAAAAGAAGCGTTTGGAACAGGTACAGCTGCAACGATAGCTCCAATCGAATTGATTAACTTTAGAGGAGAGGATTTAGCTGTAAGTATTACGGATAATGAATATTCTAAACTGATACTGGACACCATATCAGATATAAAAAGTGGGAAAAATACCAACTACCCAACTTGGACTATGTTGGTTTAATCATTTTCGGATAGAAAAACGATTCCAAAACACCATTACCTAAAAATATTTCATTCCAATTATCAGCTTCAAAATTAATTTTTACGGCAGATAGAGTAGGCATGTGAGCAATCTCATTGCTGTTGGTTAACAATTGTGCTAAGCGGGAAATGCCATTATTGTGCCCAACAACAACAAGTGTATCTTCTAAGTTGGGTTGTTGATTTATTACGGTCAACATTTCTTTTGCGCTAGCTAAATACAAAGCTTTTGTCCAAACGATATCTTGTTCAGAGCAATTAAAATAATGACAAGTTTTTTTAGCTGTTTGTTTAGTTCTTTTGGCTGAACTGCTTATAATTTGACATTTACTATTAGTAAGTGTTTTGTATAGCTTTTCGCATTTTACAGTGTCATTTAGTCCTCTTTCATTTAATGGACGGTCGTAATCGTCTAGTTCTGAGCTAGCCCAACTGGATTTGGCATGGCGTAGTAGAATGATGGTTTTTTGGTTTAACATTTATAATGGAGTTGAATGATCGTTATAATCAAACTATTATTAGTTTTGTGGCAAATTATCAATTATGAAATTAAGATTATTTGCATTCAGTGCGATGGTTGCACTTTTCGGTTTCACTTCATGTGAAGACGATTCAACACAAGACGATTTAAGCCCAGTAGTACTTTTAGATGGTACAGGTGATAACATCGCTAACGACAAAGAAGTTACTGTAGGTACTACTTTGAACTTTTTAGTATCTGGTAGTGAGAACGAAGTTTCAGGTAAAAACTTAAGAAACATCAAAGTTCAACGCGTTTATGATAACGATGTTATTGTTGTTTTAGATTCAAACATCTCTGGTTCTTCTTTCGGTCCTTTCTCTATCGAAGCTGATGCTCAAGATAGTACAGGTGTTGAAAAATGGTCTTTTGTACTTACTGACAAAGACGATGTAGAGGGTATTAGAAGTTTAGAAATCACTACTGTTGCTGAAGTTGTTCCTTTCACAGAAGCTGAAGGTCAATTTTACCATTTTGATGGTGCTGACAAAGGTTCATTTGATTTAGTAGCTGGTGTTGAACTTTCTAGGGATGCAGAAAATGATGATGTAAGAGACATGAAAAACACAGATGTTGGTGGTGAAACTTTCACAGGAAGCTGGGAATCAACTAATGGAACTGAATTCAAAGAAGCTCCATTCGGTTATAGCTATGCAACTGCAAACAACAACAACACTGCTTTGGCTTACAACTCTTTGATCCCAGGATCAACTTCAATTTCTAACCCTGCAGCTGGTGATGTATACATCGCTAAATTGCGTGGTGGAAACTCTTATGCAGCTATCAAAATTGTTACTGTAGATAAAACTATTGGTTCAGGTGAAAACAAAGGTAAAATCACTTTTACTTTCAAAAGATAAGCTAGAAGTAGCGAATCAATTAATATTAAAAGCTCCGATACGTCGGGGCTTTTTTTATGCCCTAAAAATTTTAAAGCAATCCTTTGTTGTACAACTTGATGGTTTCATTCAATGCTTTGAAGTCTAGTTTTCCGTTCCATTCTATTAGATGATGGACAATTGCGCGAGCTTTTTTTTGTTGACCGTCGATTGATTTCACTTTGGCAACAAGATGAATTAGTGTGCGGATTTTACCTGGTGTAAGCGCTTCAAAGAAAGTTTTGGCTTCCGTATTCAGTTCTAGTTCTGAAATGAGCGTTGTGGGCATGTCAGCACCGTACTGAGTAGTGTCTTCGGTTAAAATTACTTCTACAGGTTCTCCTGGACTAAGACAGAAGGATTTTATGCGCTGTTGGTTCAGCATGATGTAATAAAAATCGACTTCTTTAATAATGCTGCATTGCCACTCAATCGTTTTTACTTGGCATTTTACTCGAGCAATATTGGCCTTTCTGAATTCTTCAGCAATATGATTGGGTACCGGTAGTTGATTTGGCCACAGAACATGATCCGATGAAATTAATTCGGTGGCATAGGCAATTTGCAATGCCATGGTTTTAGAATTTCTGGTTGCTTACAACCGGTAGAGTAGGGATGGTAATATTTATAAAGCCATGCTTTGATACCATGTGACATGCATTGCAGGCATTGATCAGATTTGAGTAATGGTCTTCAAACTTTTCTGGACTTTGTTCCATAAATCGTTCAAAGTTGCTTAATCCTTTTAAACCGTAAGTTTCGATGTTATCAGATATGGAGACACCTTCATCAATCACGTTAGCAGCTTCAATATCTTCCATGGTTTCTTCTAATTCATGGGTATAAAACTCAATCAATTCAGTGTTTTCATTTTGCAAACTGAAATAAAGTTTATTAGCGAAATATTGAAGTTTTCCCATAGCGGTAGCCAATTCAAAGTCGGCTTCTGGGGTTATGGTATTGTTTTGATTTAAAGTCTCAATTTTCGATTCTAAGCGATCGATTTGCTTGGAATGCTGAGTTCGGCTATAAAAAGTGAATACAGCCAAGATTATGAGAAAAAAATACGGAAGTAAACCAGAGATTTTCATGATTGTTCAATAAACAAAATGGAAGGTATGAAAATATAGAACAAAAAAAAACCGCCAATTTCAATTGAGAAAAAGGCGGTAAAAAAAAGTGATCCCGCTGGGGCTCGAACCCAGGACCCTCTCCTTAAAAGGGAGATGCTCTACCAACTGAGCTACGGAATCATGTCAATCAGTTTTCGTTTCTGATATCGTGGTGCAAATGTATAAATATCTTTTAAACACGCAAGCCATTTTTAAGAAAAAATTATGCTTCTGTGTCCCTTATTTTCTCAAGACTATGACGCTCAATGACTTCCCCCTCAGAAAAAGGTTTTCTAAGTGTTTCCATTTTTTGATGAATCTTGCCTCCAACGAATTCTATAATGCGAATCATCTTCGGATTGAAGTCTCCAATCCATGTTATGATGACATCATCGTAGACTGGTTTTTCTCCTCTATTCAAATTCGCTGAACAAACTTTAAACAAAGCGCCTTCTACACCTTTGCCTTGAAATTCAGGTGATACACCAAAAGCTACTCCAAAACTAGTTTTTACACCTTTAATTTTTAGATGCCATAAAAAGCGCAGTTTTTCGATTAGGCCAAATTTACCGTTGAATTTTTTGAAAATTTCATTGACTTCTGGAAGCGAGATGTAAAAACCGATTGGTTTACCATCGTAATAAGCAAAGTAAGTTAGTCGTTCATCCATTACTGGCTTCAAAGACTTCATTATAGATAATGCCTGTTGACTAGACATTCCCTTAAAAGTATCGCCTTCACGTTTCCCCCAAGCAGCATTGTAGATTTCTCTAAAATCTTCGCTGAATTTCTTTTGTTGACTTTTTCTTATAGGTTGAACACTAAACTTAGGGTCGCGTTCTAATCTTTCTGCTCTGGCTAAATATTTGTCCTGTACAGGTGTTTTCAATAAACGATAATAAATCAGTTGTTCATAGAATGTCTGAAAACCGTAATCTCGGTAAAACGCTACGTAATATTCTGGATTGTAATTTTGACCATAATATGGCGACTGTTCAAAGTTGGTAGTAGTTAAGCCCCAAAACTTATCTTTTTCTTGAAAGTTGATTGGGCCATCCATGTACCTCATGCCTTTTTCTGTAAGCCATGCCTTGGCTGTATCGAACAATGCAAATGCAGCTTCTTTATCTTCTATGCACTCGAAAAAGCCCATGCCTCCAACATCTTTGTACTGAGAAGTGTATTTATCATTTACAAAGGCAGCAACACGTCCGATACAAACATTGTCTTTATACATTACCCAACGTGTACATGTGCCATGTCGGAAATATTTGTTTTTGTTTTGATCAAAAACATGCTCTATATCTTTATTCAAAGGCCTTATGTAGGCTTTGTTGTCTTTATAAATAAGATTTGGTAGATCCAAAAAATCTTGGATATGTTTAGGACTTTTTACCTCAACTATATTCATTGGCTTACTTTAGATGGCTAAAGTAAATAGTTTGAGACATATTGCACTTACCGGTTACATGGGATCAGGGAAAACAAGTTTGGGAAAAAAACTTGCAAAAGAGTTGGACTATCCATTCATTGATTTAGACGCTTATATTGAAGATAAGGAAGGACAAGCTATAGAAGCCATATTTAAGGCTAAAGGCGAACCTTATTTCCGAGAAATTGAATCGAAATATTTGAATGAAATTTTATCCTTAAAAGATCATCCATGTGTATTGTCGCTTGGAGGAGGAGCAATGCAGTTGAAGCAAAATGCTGATAATCTTTTAGCCGATACTTTTTTGGTGTACTTGAAATTCAGTCCTAAAGTTTTGAAGGACAGATTAGAGAACTCTAAAACGATAAGACCTTTAATAGCAGGGTTGAAAGGAGAAGAATTAGAACAGTTTATTACTGAGCATTTATTAAAGCGAGAGATGCATTACAACAGGGCCCATTATACATTGGATAATATAATGGACATAAAAGAAAGGATACAGCTTATTATTAAAGCTTATTATCAATTCAAATAAGCTGAAATACCTTTTTTCTCAAACAATACTTCTACATGATTGTGTAGAGTTGTACTCAAAGTAAGCCCCACGAAATCGGCGTTGATAGGGAAGCGTGGATGCATTCTATCAACTAAAATCATGGTTTTTATTTGCTTCGGGTTTTGTAACATAACGGCGCTACAAACGTGCATCAATGTTGTTCCTGATTCTAATACATCGTCTAAAACTATCACAGTTTTACCCTCGAAGTTTACATCGGGTAAAAATCCATTTGCAGGAATAAGTGCTTTATCGCATTTAGCCGATTCTACTTTTATATGCTTTGGCAATACCTTGATAATATGTTTTGCTAAAGCTTCACCTTTTTCACCTATTCCTAAAAAAAAGAGTTCGTCTGTACCAAACAACTTCTCTTGAATTTCGGCTGCTATGCGCTCAATTTTTTGTTGACTTTGTACGGTGTTTAAAATGAGAGTTCGTTGCATACTGTGTTTTTATATGGATGCTGTAAAAAAGAATTCTTTGTTGTTTCTAGGTGGAATTGAGTTGTAGCAAGGGGCTATCTTAAATCTATTCCAGCTGCTAAATATATGATTATATGATGCTAAATCGCCACCATAAGGAGGTCCAACTTCTGTTAGCGGGAAATTGAATAATAAGCCTACTAATTTTCCATTTGGTTTCAATAGAGTTTTCATCTTTACACTATAATCTTCCCTTAAATCAGGGTTTAATGCGCAGAAGAAAGTTTGCTCTATAATACAGTCAAAATTACCTTCAAACGAAAAAAAATCGCCTTGATGCAATTGTTCTTCAGGGAAATCGGGATTTCTCTTTGAAAAATGCTTTAACGGTTCGGAACTGATATCAAGTACATGGACGTTTTCAAATCCATTTTTGAATAAATATTCGGCTTCAAATCCGTTTCCTGCACCAGGGATTAATATTCGGCTGTTTTTATCTAAAGATGTGTTGATATATTGAACCAACGGAGTAGAGGCATACCCAATATTCCAACCGGTGTTGTTGTCTTGGTAACGTTTTGTCCAATATGCCTCGTCCATAGTTTGTCTTATTTTTTAAGAGTTAGTAAAACCACGTTTTCAATGTGGTGAGTTTGTGGAAACATATCTACAGGGCGTACACGTTCTACCTTGTATTTTACATCCAATAACTTTAAATCACGTGCTTGAGTAGCAGGGTTACAGCTTACGTATACTATTTTTTCTGCTGCCATTTCTAACATTACATTTACCACATCTTCGTGCATTCCTGCTCGTGGTGGATCGGTAATAACCACGTCTGGTTTGCCGTGCTCAGCTATAAAATCTTTGTTCAACAAATCTTTCATATCGCCAGCAAAGTATTTTGCATGCTCTACTTTGTTGATTTGCATGTTTTCTTCAGCCATTTTCACAGCATCGTCTACATACTCAACACCAACAACTTGCTTGCATTGTTTGGCTAAAAACAAGCCAATAGTACCTGTACCAGAATACAAATCATACACAACCTCATTTCCTGTAAGTCCTGCAAAATCTCTTACCACAGAGTAAAGATTTAATGCCTGCTCGCTGTTGGTTTGGAAGAACGATTTTGGGTTAACCTTAAAAGATAGATCTTCCATTTTTTCGATAATATGATCTTTACCGTTGAAACAAACGGGTTCTAGACCTTCCATCGTATCGTTCTTTTTGGGATTGATAACGTACATCAAACTGCTGATTTGAGGGAAACTATTTTTTACATGTTCCATCAAAGGCTGTACAGCTTCAGTATCTTCAAAGAAAGAAACCAGTACCATCAATTCACCTTCAGCACCGCTTCTTATCATTAAGTTTCTCAACAAACCAACTTGATCTCTTATGTCGAAAAAACTTAGATCGTGCTCGAGTGCATAACGCTTAATTTCTTTTCGAATATCATCAGAAATAGTGCTTTGCAAGTAACAGTTGTGCAGGTCTAATACTTTATCAAATGCCCCCGGAATATGAAATCCTAAACCACGACGTTCAAATTCTTCTTCCGACTTTATCTGTTCGTTAGTAAGCCAACGTTTATTAGAAAACGTAAACTCCATCTTGTTGCGATAGTATTTTGTTTTTGGAGCTCCCAAGATTGGTTCAAATTCTGGCAGTTCAATGCCACCAATACGAGAAAGATTGTCTTTAACCTGTTGGTTTTTTTGCTCCAATTGGTAATCGTATGGTAAATGTTGCCACTTGCAACCACCACATGTCCCAAAATGCTCGCAGAAAGGTTCTATGCGTAAATCAGATTTCTCAATAAAGGCAACAACATTGCCTTCTGCATGGCTCGACCTGTTTTTGGTAAGCTGTACATCCACTACGTCACCAGGTGCGGTATACTTGGTAAACACTATTTTATCGTTCCATCTTCCGAAAGATTTTCCTTCAGCTGCTGTGCCTTCAATTCGTAAAGCTTGAATTAATGGCTTTTTATTCCGTTTTTTGCCCATATTTCACAATGGAGGCAAAGTTATAAATTAGGCCTTCAGAAAGTTAAAAACCTATGCAGAATCAAACATTAAATCGTTCGGAAGAATTTATTCAACAAGAAAACAAGTATGGAGCGCACAATTATCATCCATTACCAGTAGTGCTTGAAAAAGGCGAAGGCGTGTATGTATGGGATGTTGAGGGTAAGAAATACTACGATTTTCTTTCAGCTTACTCAGCAGTAAATCAAGGTCATTGTCATCCAGAAATTATTGGAGCAATGATGGAACAAGCGAAAACTTTGACTTTAACCAGTCGTGCTTTCTTTAATAGTTCTTTAGGTCCTTACGAGCAATTTGCTTGCGAATTTTTTGGTTTCGATAAAATCTTACCAATGAATACTGGAGCTGAAGCAGTTGAAACGGCGATTAAATTGGCTAGAAAATGGGCTTACGAGAAAAAAGGTGTAGCAGAAGATAAAGCTCAAATTGTCGTTTGTGAGAATAACTTTCACGGTCGCACAACAACCATCGTATCGTTTTCAAACGACGAAGTAGCGGCTAAAAACTTCGGACCTTTTACGCCTGGTTTCCAACGCATACCTTACGATAACTTAGAAGAATTAGAGCGTGTTTTGGCTAACAATCCAAACGTTGCAGGTTTCTTAGTAGAACCTATTCAAGGTGAAGCTGGTGTATATGTACCAAGCGAAGGATATTTAACAAAAGCTAAAGAGATTTGTGCGAAGTACAATGTTCTTTTCATTGCTGATGAAGTTCAAACAGGTATCGCTCGTACAGGTAAGTTATTGGCTATCGATCATGAAAATGTAAAAGCCGATATATTGATTTTAGGTAAAGCCATCAGTGGTGGTGTTTATCCAGTGTCAGCGGTTTTGGCTAACGACCATATCATGGAAGTAATTAAGCCTGGTCAACACGGATCTACATTTGGTGGAAACCCAGTTGCAGCAAAAGTTGCCATAGCCGCTTTGAATGTTGTGAAAAACGAAAATTTAGCCGAAAACGCTGAAGCTTTGGGGTCTTTATTCCGTATGAAAATGGATGAATTCATTTCAGGAAGCAACATTGTAAATGCTATACGTGGTAAAGGTTTGTTGAACGCAATATTGATCAACGACACAGAAGATAGCTCTACAGCATGGGATATTTGTGTTGCTCTTAAAAACAATGGACTTTTGGCAAAACCAACCCACGGAAACATCATTCGTTTTGCACCACCGTTGGTAATGACAGAAGAACAATTGTTGGATTGTGTAAATATTATCTGTACAACTCTTAAAACTTTTGAAAAGTAAATTAATGATCGCTTAGCTTGTTGCTAGTTAAGCGTGAGTAATACTGATCTACAGAGACTTTTAAAAGCTCTGAATTAATAAAAAGACTGTCTTTCGAGATGGTCTTTTTTTGTTGCTTCAAATTGTATCGAAACGTTTCGGTTGGCGAGGTGAAGTTGGGGTAGGAGAATGCAATTACAGTATCTCTTTGATTCAAATAAAATACTCCAGACAAAAATTGAATGCTGGTGGATGTTTCCTCAAACGCTGAATTGCCCATGCCATAAACAGTATCGGGTAAATTGAGATAATCTACAACTGTCGGCATTATATCTATATGATTGATTGTGGCATCCATACATTTAGCCTCTATATCGGCAGCATACAACCAAATTGGTACTTTGAATGCATTGGTAGGCTGAGACCATGTTGTATTGTTGCTTATGGAAGTGTGATCGCCTGTAATGATGAACAATGTTTTGTCAAATTCCTTCCATTCTTTTAGGCTTTCAAAAAATGCCTTTAAACTCAAATCGGCGTAAGCTATGGATTGCATTATTTCCAAAGTATGGGTTGGCAACTCAGTATTGTATGGTGCCGGAATTTTAAATGGATGATGACTGCTAAGTGTAAAAATCGTGTGAAAAGCAGGCTGTTTAGTTTGTGTTATTTCTTTCGCTACATATTGTAGGTAAGGTAAATCCGAGATGCCCCAGGTGCCATCGAAATGGTCGGGATTTGGATATTCGTTCAAGCCATAATATTCGTTTACTCCTGCGGCAATACAGAATGCATCAAAACCCATAGTTCCGTTTTTTCCTCCATGAAAAAAAGTGCTTTTGTAACCGTATTTCTTAAGTATTTTGGGTAAAGTTTGAATTTTATTGGTGTTGTAGCTAGACGTTATATATGGTGTTGATGTCCAACTTGGTATAGAGGCCATTAAAGCCGGAACGGCATCAATTGAGCGTTTTCCATTGGCGAAACTGTATTCAAATTGAAGACTTTTTGATCTTAAACTTTCCAGAAATGGCATGAAACTTTTGCCGTTGGAATCTAATATCCCAAAATATTCTTCGCTCAAACTTTCTACAATAATCAAGACAATGTTCTTAGCCGAAATTGAATCTTTTGGGTTGTAGTATGACTTGCTATATGGTAGAAGTGTGTTTCGTTCATTGGCGCTGTACATAGCGGTATGATGTAGTTGGGTAGACTCGGCGCTTTTTATTACTGTAAAGGGTGAGTTTAGAATAAGAGATGCTTGTTCAGCTTCGCCATAATTCAATGCGGCAATGGTGTTGATGGGTTTTAAGCCAATACCCCTGAAAATGAGAATGAAAACAGTTGTAAAAAGCAACAACAAAACTCCATTGAACATAAGTGGTTTCCAGTGTAGAGTAAATGAAGCGTAATGCTTTTTGAAAAGAAATTGTGTTGCTTTTGTAAGCAAAACTATTTGAGCGGCAAATAGCAAAATGAGATACCAAAAATCGATAAAAAAGGCTTTAGCTAAAGTAGGTAATTCATTGCCCAAACCGGCCATGAAAAATAAGTCGATAGACAATCGTTTGGCTGTAAACCTAAAGTATTGAACATCGATATAATTTAGAATTAAAGCCGATATAATGCCCAAATACCATAAAGTAAGGACGATGAATTTCACCCATTTTGTTCTTGGTAGAGGGAGTAAAATGAACAAACACAAAGGCAGTACCAAAAGCGATACAATGGCCATATCAAATCGGATTCCGCCTATAATATTGAGCAATGTAGGTGAAGCAAAAAGATTGGCATTGGTAACGTAAAACACGATTTTGGACAAAAACATGCTCAAAGTCCCCATTATAAAAAGGCCTAGAATGAGTTTGAATGACTGTTGTACAGTTGTTTTGGACTTGGGATCCATGGCTTAAAATTTAGCGGCAAACTTTAGGTTTACTCTTCTTCCCGTTAGATAATTTGGTACAGAATATTGTCGGCCACTAACATCTGTAACCCATTGATAGTTTACAACGTTGTTGATTTGAATGAGGTTGAAAACATCCAAACTTATGTAAGCGCTATTGAATGGTTTGAGCCATTTCGGGTGCTTTTCAGCCGTAATTAAATCGCGACTAAAACCTATATCTACTCGGCGATACGCTACCGATCGCAGTACATCTTTGTAGCGTTCAAATGATGGAGGTCCGTAGGGTAGTGGTGTGCCAAAAATCAAACTCAAATACACTTTGTACTCAGGGTTACTAGGCATGTAATCGGCAAAGTACATCCCAAAAACAAAACGCTGATCGGTTGGGCGTGGAATGCTTCCAGGAGAAAAAGTAACTGTATCGGCAATAGGTCGTGATGCGCTTGGAAATGTTTGTACTCCATCGGCATCAACAAACATTACGCCCTCATCATCGTATAAATCTTCTTCAGTTTTTTGGTAGGACATGGTAATCCATGACTCAATTCCTTTAACAAATTCACCATTCAATTTCAAGTCGATGCCACGAGCGTATCCATCCGATAAGTTGTCGCCATAATATCGCAGTCTTACGTTTTCCAATTCGTAAGGCACAAGATCTTTGAGTTGTTTGTAATACAATTCTGTACTCAAAATAAATGGACGTCCCCAAATAAGAAGTTCATAGTCGGATCCTAATACAAAGTGTATGCTTTTCTGAGCACGCAGTTCCGAATTGATGGAAGCATCTAGAGTTCGCATTTCACGGTAAAATGGGTTCTGATTGTACGAACCTACTGCAAAACGAAACGAAAGCTGTTTTTTTACGGTAGTTGAATCGTTTATTTCTCTATACCACATTGGTAAAAAACTAAATGAAGCACGAGGGGAAACAAAACTAGAATTGGTAAAACTGTAATGCTGAAAACGAATACCTGTATTTAGTTTCCATTGTTCTTCACGTTTGTTTTCAAAAACAAATTCGTTGTTAGCATACGCTGAAATTCTATCGGCATCGATGGTGTTTTTTGCGTTTAGTCTATCGCTTAATATGAAATCTCCACCTGGGTTTTGAGGAATACCAAAATCGGCAGAATCGATATAAACCCATTCATTGATTCTATCTTCTATGTGTTCTTTTTTGTATTCTAACCCAGCGCTGAATGTGTTTTTGCTGTATTGGTAACTCATTTTACTGCTAGCGCCTAATACATTGGCATTGATCTCGTTTCTTGCGTGATTTAAGAAGCCTCCGACGCCTAAATTCTGAAGCACATCTCCAAAAGTTTCCGACCCTGAATTTCTATCTAATTCATCTAAAAAATACTGCCCAACGACATCAAAACTTTCTTGCTCTCGTGTTTGAAAGTAGGATAAAGATTGAGTTAGTTTTAATCTAGGGTTTGGGTAGTAATTGTATTGAATAGCTCCTGTGCCAGACGCAAATTTACTTTCTTCTTGACCATCGAAAAATACAGTGAATCGCAAAGCTTGTTGTATGCCTCCAAATTCTGTTTCACGCGTAGTAGGAGTGAAGTTGTATGTGTTGGAAGAAAACTGTCCTAAAACATTCAAACTGCTCTTGTTGTTGATGTTGAAAGTCCAAAATGTTTGTCCATCGTAAAAAGTTGGGTTGTATTCTCCTTTGGTGTCCAGCCCGTTTAAAACAGATCGGTTTTTTCTGAATCGAATTGCAGATACATGTGAGATCTTTCCCTTTGCTAAAACATTTTCTAAAAATATTTCTGAGCCCAATAGACCTATTTCAAATCCGCCGCCATTGCGTTGTGGTTGCTTGTATTTCACATCCAATACAGATGAAAGTTTGTCGCCATATTTAGCTGAAAAACCACCGGCAGAAAAATCGATGCTTTCTACCATATTGCCGTTGATAAATGATAAACCTTCTTGTTGTCCGGCTCGCACTAAAAAAGGTCGGTAAACCTCTATGCCATTAACGTACACCAAGTTTTCATCGTAGCTACCACCTCGAACAGAATAGGAAGCAGATAGTTCGTTGGTACTAGATACACCTAATTGTGTGCTCAAAGCAGCATTGATGAAGTCTCCGCTAGCTGTTGGTATAAATTCGATTGTTTTAGAATTGATACTTTGTATACCATCCGTTTTTTTTTGTTTGGCTACAATGTCAACCGTTCTCAATTCTATGCTTTTCAGTTGAATGTTCAGCCGTTGAGTGGGTTGATATTTACCTGGTAAAAACTTAATTACGGTATCGCGAAATGCAACGTGACTGATTTTTAATATGGCTAAACCATTGGCACAATCCTTATCAAACCCGTCTTTTTTAATTTCAAAAGAAGCTTTACCGTTTTCGTTTGCCGTAAGCTGTATAGAATCTTTATAACTAAGATAAGCGAAGGGTATAGGTATGTTGCCTTTCTGAGTTAATTGAATCTGAATGGTTTGTGTTTGTGCTGAAAGGCCAAAATTAAGCCCAACAAGAAGTAAGCAAAATAATGCTCTCATCAATCTTTTTTCCGTTTGAAATCGCCGTTTCGCCAGGACTCAATAAACTTAGCCCAAGCAAAAGGATTTAATATTTGAATAGGGGGTGCTTGCCCAGCGTAATACAATTGGTCGTTGCGCTGTTGCATTTGATATTTGAAGGCCAAACTACCAGAAACAGGTAATTCTTCAGCCCTTTTTGCTAATTCTTCTTGACTCAGGTTTTTTCTAGCTCGTTCCACATCATCGTCTGGAATATTGAGGGTAAGAAATGCTTGTTTGAATTGTTCTTTGCTCGGCCATGGATATACCACAGTTTCGTTGAGCATTACTGTATCGTTGTGTAAAACGTGAATGAGTGTGTATTTCTCGTCGGTAAACTCTTCAGGGACAACAAAGATGTTGCGCTTATAACCCACAGCTGAAAACTGAACTGTATCGCCAGCACTTGCTACAAAAGAAAAATAGCCGTAGAAGTCGGTAGTGGTTCCTAATGCTTTGTTTATTACATAAATGCTAGTGTATGGCACCGCTTGCAAACTATCTTCGGTAACGACGATACCAGAGAATTGCAAGATTTTTCTTTGTCCAAACGAGGTGAATGTGAGGAGTATAAAAGAGAGTATGATTAAATATTTATGCATCAAATAAAATTAATCTGCCCCGAATATACGCTTTGGTTTTTTACACCATCTTCTAAAATGAATTCGAACTTGTGCACGCCTTTGCTTAGTTTTTCACCATCACAACGGTAAATAAAGCTTTTTCGTTTAGCATCGTATTCTAAAAGTACCCATTCGCCGTCAATAAATAAATTGTAAGAGTTGATTCCGGTCAGTTTTTCTACAAATGTAAAACGCAGAGCTTGCCCATTTTTGTAATTCTTGTTAAAGTAGTAGTTAATAGGTTTTATTGTAGGAGCAACAGTGTCTTTCATTAGTGCATAATCTCCCAAACTTCTGGTTTTAAACCAAAATCCTTGTTCATTGGTTTTTTTAATGAAATCCGATCCTATAACCGTTTTGTTATCGTTCAATGTAGCTAAAAACAATCCTTTTGTATTGTCCACATCCGTGTTGATTACAATGTCAAAATAACCATGAATGGGGATTGTGCTATTTCCAATACTGTATATAGGGGTAAGCGTTTTGTCATAGGGTTTGCTGCTTACATTGATGTATTGCGTAGTATAAAAGGTATTTCTAGGAAAATGCACTTTGGCCATGGGTAAGTTTATTTCCTTGTCTTTGTTGTAAGCAATATGAAAACCTTCGCTATTGATTTCTGAAGCTGGTTTAATGGCTGAGGAATCACCAATGATGCTGAAATTCAACTCAGAGGTGTTGCCTTTTAAATCAGAAGCATAGATTTTGAAATCGTATTTTATGCCATGTTCAATATCAACTATCCCTTTGTTTACAAGGTTAGGAAAAAGGTCTAGTTCGTTGTAGCCTTCTACAAAACACTTTTGGTACTTTTTTCTTTTCTGCTTAAATAATCGGTAGTCTATGTGGTTGTTGATGAAACGTTTGGTAGCAAAATCGAGTTTGTTAAGTTCCATAGAATAAACCAAGGTATCGTTAACCAGCATGCTTATATTGTATGTGCCATTGCTATTGGGTACATCGCTGTATTTGTCGATTGTATGCAAGTAAATACCTGTTGGTCCAAAAGCCTTAACAACGCCTGTATTCAAAATATAGTCGCCATGTACGCCACCAATTCCATAATAAGCGTAATTCTTTTTGTTTACACCTCCATGGTTGCTTTTGCTTTCGATTTTTACGCCGTAAATGCTCGGTTTTACTTTGTCGTTTACCTCAATACCAAACAATTGTGGATTGACTGGTTTTTCGGTTTTGGTTTCTCTAATTTCAAAGTGTAAATGTGGACCTTGAGACGAACCACTGTTTCCACTAAGGGCAACTTTATCGCCAGAAACGAACTTAAATTGGTCAGCTGAAGGAAAAATTTCAATGGCGTAAGATTTTTTTCTGTACTGTTCTTGTTTTACAAAAGCTTCAATTTCAGGACTAAATCGCTTCAGATGAGCGTACACCGTTGTGTAACCATTTGGGTGTGTGATGTACAATGCTTTTCCATAACCATAAGGAGAAACTTTTATTCTGCTTACTCTTCCAGGCCATACGGCGTAAAGGTTGTAACCTTCTGAACCTCTTGTTTTTATGTCTAAACCTGTATGGAAGTGATTGCTTCTTATTTCACCAAAATTACCACTCAAGAATACCGGTATTTTTATAGGCGGATGATCCAATAAAGGATAGGTTTGAGCAACGGATGTAAGCCCACAAACAAGGGCAATTAGTAATGAGAAAAACTTCGACAGCATAAAGGGCAAATGTAGTATTTGAAAAAATCTTTACGAACGATAATGAAATGACTTGCAAAAATACTTTACAAATGTACCTTTGCGTTACATTATCTGCATAGATTTAGCACTGTGAACACCCAAGTAAAAAGCATTGAAAACAAAATACGCCAACTGAGCGAATTGATTTTGGAATTAAAGCTTGATATTCAGCAAAAGGATAGCGAAATAGCGACCTTAGTTAAAAAGCTGAAAACACTTGAAATAGAAAACACAAACCTAAATAGCAAAGTAGAGAGTGTACAAATAGCAAATGCCTTAGTGACAAACGAGAGCGAAGGTAAACGAGATGCGAAGTTAAAGATTAACGAATTGGTTAGAGAAATCGACCGATGCATTGCTTTATTGAATAAATAAATGAGTGAAGGACAGTCTATAAAAGTTAGTATCGCTGGTAGAAATTATCCGCTTACAGTAGCCGCAAACGAAGAAGAGTTTGTGCGTAAGGCGGCCAGTCGAATTAACGATTTATTGCTTTCTTTTCAAGATAATTTCTCTGTTAAAGACAAACAAGATTTGTTGGCCATGGCGGCATTGCAGATAACTACCCAGAGTCTTCTTAAAGAAAACGAAATGAACCAAAAGTCAAGCGGTTCGGCGTTGCAACTGATAGAAGATAGATTATCACTCATTCTTCAAGAGCATTCGAAATAGTTTTTAGCTCCGTCTCTAAATTTTATTAAAATGGACGGAATAAGTTTAACCATAGGCCTAATAGGAGGTCTAGCTATAGGTGGTACTGTAGCGTATGTGTTGGTCAATAAAGTATTGAACAGCAAGAAAAACAGCATTTTGGCAGAAGCCGAAAAAGAAGCTGAAATTGTAAGAAAAGAAAAAGCTTTTCAAGCAAAAGAAAAATTTCAATCGCTTAAAGAAAAACACGAAGAAGAGGTAAGTAAGCGCAAGGCAAGTTTGCACGACTTAGAAAAACGTGTAAAAGAATACGAGCAAAAAAACAAACTCAACTTCGAAGAATACAAAGCAAAAGACAAAGCTTTAAGGCAAGAGCAGAAGGATCATACCTTTGCCGTAAAAAAACTAGAAGAGAATACAGAAAGACTTCAAAAGAAAGAACGTGAGCTTGATGCAAAAATGCAAGAAGCTATCAGCACGTTAGAAAAAGTAGCAGGAACCAGCAAAGAAGAAGCTAAAGGTCAATTGGTAGAAATGCTAAAAGACGAAGCTAAAACCGAAGCGGCTCTATCTGTTCAGCACATTTTAGACGAGGCTAAGTTAACAGCCAATACCGAAGCTAAAAAAGTTGTAATTACAGCTATTCAACGTGTTGCTACTGAGCACTCTATAGAAAATTCAGTATCTAACTTCCAAGTTGGATCAGACGAAAATAAAGGGAAGATTATTGGTAGAGAGGGACGTAACATTCGTTCGTTTGAAGCTGCAACAGGTGTAGAGCTTATTGTAGACGATACGCCGGAAACTATCACGATTTCTTGTTTTGATTCTGTACGAAGAGAAATAGCCCGTTTGGCATTGCACCAATTGGTAAGCGATGGACGTATTCATCCAGAGCGTATAGAACGTGTGGTTGAAAAAGTAACCAAAGACCTTGAAGAAGAGATATTCGAAACAGGTAAAAGAACCTGTGTTGATTTAGGAATTCATGGATTGGCTCCTGAGCTTATTCGTTATGTAGGTCGTATGCGTTACCGTTCATCTTATGGACAAAACTTACTGCAACACTCACGTGAAGTGGCTAATTTATGTGCTATAATGGCTGCCGAACTTGGTTTAAATGCTAAGAAAGCAAAGCGAGCTGGTTTGTTGCACGATATTGGAAAAGTGTTGGATACCGAATCGGAAACTCCACACGCAATTTTGGGTATGCAGTGGGCTGAGAAGTATGGCGAACCTGCTGATATTTGCAATGCCATTGGTGCTCACCACGACGAGATTGAGATGACCTCATTGTTGTCACCAATCATTCAAGTGTGTGATGCTATTTCTGGTGCACGTCCAGGAGCTCGTCGCGAGGTAATGGAAAGCTATATTAAGCGTATTAAAGATTTAGAAAAAATTGCTAGCGATATCAATGGTGTAGCCAAAGCATATGCTATTCAAGCAGGTAGAGAGTTACGTGTGATGGTAGATTGCGATAGAGTTGATGACGCTAAAGCAGCTCAAATATCGTTTGATATATCTCAGAAAATTCAAAACGAAATGACGTATCCTGGTCAAGTAAAGGTTACGGTAATTCGTGAAATGAGAGCCGTTTCTACAGCACACTAAGTAGAGCAACTATATTTTTGAAATAAAAAACCGAAGAGCAATCTTCGGTTTTTTTATGGTTGATATTTTATGCTGTTGTTAATGCAAATGGTCTTTTAGTAGTTCAGGAAATTTAGATTGAAACCTTCTTAACCTAGGAATAGATACTTTTTGTACATAGGGGTTTTCAGGATGAAGTTTTTCGTAGTCCTGATGGTAATCTTCTGCAGGGTAAAATGTCTTCAAACGTATGATTTCTGTTGCAATCGGTTGGCTATAATCTCCTGATGCATCCAACGTTTCCTTATAGTTTTCAGCAATGGCTTTTTCATATGCATTTTGGTAAAACAAGATGCTTCTATATTGAGTGCCGTAATCTGGATGTTGGCCGTTAACTGTTGTAGGGTCATGTGATCCGTAATACACGTTAACCAAGGTTTCAAACGAAACTACAGTAGAATCATAAAAGACCTGTACAGATTCGGCATGTCCTGTTGTACCTGTTCCAATGGATTGATAAGTAGGGTTATCGGTATGCCCACCAGCATAACCCGATATAGCTTCTTCAACACCTTCCACACTTTCAAAAACAGCTTCTACGCACCAAAAACAACCCGAAGCAAAATAGGCAGTTTGTAAATGACTCAAATCTTTTTGTGGAGAAGATGAGGTTAATTTTTCATTTGCATTTTGTGCTGTACAGCTTGTGATGGATAAAGCCAATGCAATAAGAATGGTTAAAATACCTTGTTTCATATTCATTAAGAACGAATGTAAGTGTAATTGGTTTTTATAAAAAATAAAAAACCCCGATTTATCGGGGTTTAAACTGAATGAAAGAGTTGGGTAAATTAGTTCTTAGGCGTAACTACAGCATCAATTACATGTATTACACCATTCGATTGAACAACGTCTAATATCGTAACGTTGGCCTTGTTGCCATTTTCGTCTTCAAGCATTACGTTTTTACCATTCAACATCGCTTTAAGCGTACCACCTTGTACTGTAGTTAGTTTTGCAATTCCATTGCTCGATGCCTTGATGGCTTTTACAATTTTATCTGAAGTATAGTTTCCCGCTACAACGTGGTAAGTCAAAATGGCCGTTAATGTGCCTTTGTTTTCTGGTTTTACCAAGGTTTCTACCGTACCTGCTGGTAGGTTTTCGAAAGCATCGTTGGTAGGAGCAAATACTGTGAAAGGACCTTTGCTTTTTAACGTTTCTACCAATCCAGCTGCTTGTACTGCTGCAACCAAAGTGGTATGATCTTTAGAGTTTACGGCATTGTCTACAATGTCCTTTTTCGGGTACATGGCTTCGCCTCCAACGTAAGTTACATTTTGTGCTGTAGTTGCTGTTGCTGTTCCGATGATTAGAGCCAAAGCGGCTATTACTTTTTTCATGTTTCTGTTTGTTAATTATTTGGTGGGAGATAACGCACAGAAGATTCAGTCGGATTTAAATTAACAGTTTTTTAACGATTTAAAGGTTGTATTTTTACCGCTCTGATAACGATGGTTGAGTTGTTTAATTTGTTGTTTATCAGGGTTATATATCTATTATGTTTTTAGTTAAAAAAGAAGATGATTTTTTTTACTTGTTGAATGAAAATCAATTTTTGCAGAGTCCTAATGGCCACGACCTTAAATCAAAAGATGAAGTCTTGATTCAAAAAGTGGCAGAGTTTGCCAACGAGAATGGTGAGCCAGAATTAGGAGAAGTGAATATCTATAACTTGTTTTTAACCTTAGTAGATAATTATCCGGACGGTAATGCGAGTGGTAAAGCTCATTTAAGAAAGCAGTTGTGGCGCGACCCCGTTTTTCATAAAGCCCAAAGCAAAGAATTGGAAGAAGGTAGAATTCATCTTCAACAATTGGTAGCCCTATGGTTTACCGAACATTTTAATGGGGAATTACCCGATTTGGATATCGATGAAGAATGGGAAGATGAGGAAGAGGAAATTATTTATTTCCCGAAAGAAGATTTGCAAGATCAGTGGACAGATTATTTGAAATATGTAAACGCTTTTGAAGACATTTACAATGGTTTCAGTCTGCGTCAAAAAACAATCATTGCCTGTTTGTCACAAACGTTTGATGCTTTTCATATCTGTATGTATATCATGTTTGTAAACGGGAAAATAAGCAGCGAAGATTTGGCTGATATGTTGTTCGTTGCATTCGATTTGCCAATGGAAACATTAGGTCATATAGAAGAAGGTGCAGCGCAAGAAGATAGAATGTTGAATTTGACCGAATTCGAAGTTTACGAATCGTTTTTGAAATTATAGGAACAAAATATCCCGTGGATGATGCTTAAGCAACTCTCTGAATTAGAACTAGAAAGCCGAAAATTAGAATTGTCTCCAGCACAGAAAAAGGAGGCCGATTCTGTCGTTTTTGGTTTTGCTGACGAATTCATTAAAACCATTCCGAATCAAAAACTATACGAAAAGGAGGGGTATGATCCTGAAAACTTCGATGCAAAAATTGCTTTAGAAGAACAAGGTGAAGATATTGCTTCCATCATGCAATCTATTGATGAGCAAAGCATAAAACCGGGATTGAATCCCACCAGTGGTGCTTATTTGGCGTACATACCAGGAGGTGGACTATATGCCTCAGCGTTGGGTGACTATCTAGCCGCTGTTACCAACCGTTTTGCGGGCTTGTTTTTTGCTTCTCCAGGTTCTGTGCGTATAGAAAACACACTTGTACGATGGACAGGGAAGGTGCTAGGCTATACAGGTTCGTTTGGTGGATACCTAAGTTCGGGTGGGAGTATTGCCAATCTAACAGCCATGTCAACAGCACGATGGGCTAAGAAAATTAAAGGAAAAGATTACGAAAAAACGGTTATTTATTTATCCGAACAATCGCACCATAGTGTAGAAAAAGCCATCCGACTTTCAGGGTTGAATGAATGCATTCTACGGTATTTGCCACTCGATAACGCTTACCGTATTATTCCATCAGCTTTTGAAAAAATGGTTAAAGAAGATATTGCCAATGGCTTAAGTCCTTTTCTAACTGTAGCCAATGCAGGAAGCACCAATGTAGGTGCTGTAGATCCTATGGATGCTATGGCCGACATATGTGAGAAATACGGCTTGTGGTTTCATGTTGATGCTGCTTATGGCGGCTATTTTGCATTAACCGATTATGGAAAAAAACTATTCAAAGGCATACACCGAGCCGATTCTATCACCATCGATCCACATAAGGGGTTGTTCTTGCCTTATGGTACAGGTATAGCCTTAGTTAAAGATGTAAAAGCCTTGCGTGAAGCCAATCAGTACCAAGCTCCTTATTTACAGGATACCGACGGATTTGATATGGAATATTCTCCTTCAGAGGTGTCTCCCGAATTGAGCAAACATTATAGAGGATTGCGGATGTACATGGCACTTAAGCTGCATGGTATTTCCGTTTTTCGATCGGCTTTGGATGAAAAATTACTTCTAGCACGGTATTTTCATCAAAAAGTGGAAGCTTTAGGATTTGAAGTAGGTCCTGAACCAGAATTGAGTGTTTGTATCTATCGTTATCATCCTAAAAACGGAACAGAAGTAAATGCATTCAATAAGAAACTGACCTTAGCGGTACAACACGAAGGGAAAGTATATGTGTCGTCTACCAGTTTGAGCGGAGCTTATTGGTTGCGATGTGCAGCATTAAGTTTTAGAACACACAAAGAACACATCGATTTGCTTCTTAGTCAGCTTGAAAAACAGGTGAAATTATTGGATAAATAAAGGGTTGGTTCGTGAAGGATTGTAATGCGATAGTTTTCAATTCCGTATGAAGCTAGATCTTTGATTTAGCGCTGTTAATTTACTGCCAAACCCCACATTAAATATAGCTATGTTACCTGCTGGCTTTATTATTTCAACTTAAAAATATTTACTCTTCGTCTTCTTCCTTTTCGTAGCCTTCATAATAATATGATTGCTCTATGCCTTTGAAGATTATTTCTCTATTATTTACTTCTTCCGTCAAATTTTCAGAAAGTAGCACTCGTATTTCCAAATCATTGATTGGACTTCTTTCCATTGCTTGCAAGTACAATGTTTTATTAACGAATTGCCAATTCACAACGTTCTTGAGATACTTTTTTAAGATTAAGTCTAGCCAAATTCGCATTGTCCTTCCATTTCCTTCTAAAAACGGATGAGCAATATTCATTTCAGTGTATTTTGCAATTATATCTTCAAAATTTTCTTGAGGCATCTGCTCAATTTTTACTAAAATTTCTTCTAGGTAAAGAGCATTTGCGAATCTGAACCCGCCTTTAGAAATGTTTTGCTTGCGAATCTGCCCAGCAAAATCGAATAAGTCAGCAAAAAGATAATGATGAATTTCTTGTAACCCCTTGGTTGATCCAATTTCAATTTTGTCAATATCACCCGAGTCAAATAATCGAAAGGCATTTTCAAGACTTTTCTTATCAAGGTTTTTCATACAATTCAAAGATAAAGCTTAATAGAAAATGTAGCAAAATAATCTTTGTGTTTTTCAAATTCACTGAATGATTCGCACTCCTTTCATTTTTAGCTTGCAGGTAACGGCTCGGCTAAGTGGAGTGCGGGATTGAACAGTGAAAATGTTCAATCAGCAACGAAACTGAGCCAAACCAATTTTTGTGAATTTACTTTATCAAATATAATTCGTCAAAACTTGTTTTGGCGGATGGGTCTCGAAATACATTCCATTAACCACCAAACCCGCATTCCATTAACCACCAAACCCGCATTACATTTAGCCTTTGTTGGCGTTAGTTTTTTTTCTTCTTTCTAAACAGCTGAAGTTGAACAATAAACATCATTCCCGAAAACGTTAGAGGAATAAGTAACAGGGCAAAGAGCTTTCTATGATCCCACGCATTAATGATCATTAAAAGAAAATCAAGAATAAAAAGCGTATAAAGAACATAGCCCGCATACTTAGCCTTTTTTGAGGAATAAAATTGCTCGGTCATGTTATAAGCTTCATATTCAGACAATCTGTTTCTATCCCTATTTTCATTTACCCACTCCTTGAAATTTGAGAGCAAAGAGTGGTAGTCATTTTTAAGAGCGAATAGCCTAAATGTTATTCGAATTTTCTTCTTTGATTTTAGGCGGATGATAAGTGCATCGGGACCTTGGTTGTAGCTAAAATGATCCCATTTCTTAATTTCCGAAAAGAGGAATTCACCCTCTGGAATAAAGGTTATTAAAGGCTTTTTTAAGAATTCGATTGTAAATGAATCTTGCTTAAATTCAAATTTAATTGAACCTGTAAACAAAAGGTTCAGAAGAAGGATAATAGCTCCATTAAGCACCAAAAGTGTCCAATATGGCAGTTTGTTCTCCAGGGATAAAAAAAGGGCCATCGTTAGAATAAAACTCAGGAAAGAGAGAATTATTAAAGGTCCGAATGAGATGATTTTAACTTGGTGCTTCATTAAATGTGTGTAAAGGGACATGGTTTACAGAAGTTAAAGGTTGTGCTTTACACTAATAGATGACTTAACTTTGTATATTCTCCTTTATGTTTTAAATCGTTTTCGTTGAAGTATCCTAAAAATACATCTCTATAATATACTTTCCAAATACCATTTCCTTGTTCTATCATTCCGACATATTTACCGGACAAAGATTGAGAGAGGTATACCCAAAAGTAAGACTTCCATCTAAACGAATCATTTTGAGTTATTTTCAAAACCTTGAGTTTAGATTCATAATCAAAATTGGGTATTCTTTCTGGGTAAGGTCTGGTTGAAATGGAATGTATTTTGGCGGGTGTCTGCATGTCTAAAGCTTCGTGTGGCCGGATATGATTATACTCCTTTACAAAGTGATTTAAACGTCTTTGCTGAGCTTTTAAGTCGTGTGCTGAAGGTTTTGCGCAGGCTGCTTTTAAGTCCCGATGCATACGCTCGTGTCTTCCATTTTGTTCGGGGTGTGCTGGGTCTGAAAAAACAGGCATAATTCCCAGGTCAACAAACCAATAGGAGAGCCTTGTAAATCGTTGAATAGCACGTACAGATCCGAAGGGACTTCCGTTGTCGGTATGCATTTGTTTGGGGATACCGTATTTTCTGAAAACCTTGGTGAATTCAGCCTTAGCCGATGCTAAAGTTTCATTGTAATGTCCTTTGGCAGTGAATAAAAAACGGCTTCTAGAATCGGCAATTGTCAGTGGGTGGCAGTATATTTTATTGCCCATTAAGAACTTCCCTTTGTAGTCCGCACTCCATACTTCATTACACTCTTTTGGGACGAAAATAGGGTATAGTGGTTTGAGTCTTTTATGCCTTTTTTGAGGTTTAACCAATCCGTTTTTGAATAGGATATTGTGTATGGTAACCACACTAGGAATATCTTCTTGAGAACAATGGTTCAACAATAATATTTTAATCTTTTTCGCTCCCCAGAGTTTATGCTTGTTTTTTAAATCAAGAATGTGCTTTTCTACATATTCTTTAGTTCTATTTGGGTGATTTATGGGTGCTTTTTCTTGTTCTCGAAGGCCACTAATACCCAATTTCTCATACCGTTTTATGAGATTATACGCAGTAGGTCTTGAGATTTGAAAAGATTTACTGAGCTCCGTAATGGTGTATTTTTGAGTTAACCATTCACAAATAAATTCTACTTTTTGGTCCATAGTTGTTTTATTTTTCCAAGGCATAGCAAATGTTTTATTTAAACAATTTACTAATGCTGAAAGTGTAAACTATGTCCCTTTAACTTTGTAAAGGATGTCCCTTTACCGTACCTAATTATTGCCAACGTTTCGTGTATGGTGTCGTTGCATCCCGCAGGGTGCTATGCACTATACACATTGTTGTGTTTTCGTGTTTTATTTATTCTATTTCTTGTATTCCAATTTCTTTCAAATATTCATAGGTCTCGTCATAAAAGGCTTTCGGTCGTGTATGGTCTAATTCACTGCTTTCAGGAACAAATATTACCATTCCTTGACGTGCTCTTGTGAGTAGAACTCGATAAGTGTTTTTTAGATACTCCTTGTCTATTTCTTTATTTATGTTTTGCCATTTAGTCCCTTTGAAGTTTTGACATTTCCAATCCGTATTATTAAAATGAAAATTCCCACCCCAAGCAACACAAGCCCAATCAATCTCTAGTCCTTGAATATCAAATTCAGTAGCGACTTCCTCTAAAAAATAAGAAGAACGAATATCTTGACTGTCATTTAGAAACCAACTAGGTGCAGAAATTTCATTTTTCACATCTATACCTAATGGCCTAAGTCTTCTAGCACCAGAAGAACTAATTAATCCAATTCTTTCACTTCCTTTAGCTTTTTCACGAAGCCATTGTTTTGCTTTTTCAAGGTTTCGGGTTAGTGCTATAGGATAAGATCCTTTGATTTCAGAGTATATTCTCTGGGAGTTTTCAATTTGGACATTAAGCAGTTCGTGAATGAAATTTGATAATTGTTCTGATCTAAATGATCTAACAGAAACCGCAAGGTGCAATTCTATTTCACTTATTCCATTTCCAATTAACCATTTTCTCGATTCTTCAGATTTTAAATAGTTGTCACTTTCTAATATTGAACTAGAGTAGTGAATGTCCCAGTCAGGAAAATGGTTTTTAAGAGAACTAATCCATTCTTCCAATCCAGCTTCACCTGTGTTTATTTCTTGCCCACCACCAATTAAACAAATTATTGTACACCAATCATAATGCCTGTTCATAACATCAATTAGAAATTCGGGCTCTGATTTGTTAAAATCTTCAACTCCTTTTTTCCTTTTCATAAACGAGCTAACTTGATCATTTGTCCAAGCTCTTTGAGCTTCATCAAAAACTACAACTCTTTCAATTGGGGCTTTATCTGAAAGTAAATTATCATCACGGAAATGGTGAATATTTTGAATAAATGCATTCGCTTTAATACCTGCCTGCTTCTTACTTAGCCTTTCTCCATTTTCTTTTGCTGTCAGTACTTCATCCCTTGTTAGTGCTTCTCTTAGAACATCAACCAATGGCCCATTTCCAGATAAAAAAACAGCGTGTTCATCTTCATCAGCTTTCATTCTTTCAACCGCTATATTTAATCCAGCTAAAGTTTTACCCGCACCAGGCACACCTGTTACAAAGCAAATTGATTTCATCCCTTTGATTTTGGACTTTTCAATTACTGCATTAATACAATCTGCCGTTTTAGACAGATTAATGGTTCCTGAATCTGATCTAGTTATTTCTTTGACATTATGCCCTTTGTACAGAGCTTGAGCGGCTTCTACGATTGTAGGTGTCGGTTTGTAGATAGAATTCTCCCAATATTCAATATCAATCGATTTACTGTTACTCTTTAAATATTGCTTAAGTGTTTCGGATAAATCAAATTGATTGGATTTAGCAGCAGTTCTATGGGCGAGAACCTGATTTTCCTGCTCAGCAACACTTGTAGCATTTGTGGCGACCAAAACTGGTATGAGTTTGATATCGTGGCTTCCTTCGTGGAAGTTTTTTAAATCAATCGTATAATCAATTACTTGTTCAATTGCATGTTTTTCATAACCTCCGTCTCCAACTTTAAACTCGATTATGAAAGCAACATTATTTATGATCACAATATTATCAACTCGCTTACCCATTCTAGGAATTGTAAACTCGAAATAAATTTGACCTTCAAATTCAGTTAGTTGATTTTTAAGAATAGTGATTTGTTTACGCCAAGCATTTACTTGTAACTCTTCAAGTGTTCTGTTGCTATGATTAGCGGTTAATTCACCTAGAATACTCGAGTCAGGTTCTAGTAAAAAGTCTTGAATGTTTTTCGAGTAATAGGCTCTTTTCATAAATGGTCTTCTTGATTATTTCAGTTTGTACTGCATGAAACA